>Ga0193962_1001474_pt1 | contig 10955 bp, 5 predicted proteins | sample FB_5_MG_FD_140335 | JGI IMG/M metagenome (GOLD analysis project Ga0193962, IMG submission 140335) | Microbial mat bacterial communities from the Broadkill River, Lewes, Delaware, United States - FB_5_MG | ecosystem: Environmental > Aquatic > Freshwater > River > Microbial mats | place: USA...
ATCCTGGTATACCGCATAAAAATCTTTGGTCTTGAAATCGCCGCTTACATAAATTCGGTGATACGCAGCCCTATCCAAATCCGATTGAGTGAATCGGGTGTGCAAATCGCCAGTAAGTGATCCCTTAATATTGATGTTTTGATCTTTGGGTATAAAGGGCTTAAAATCGACTAAATTAAAATCACCTCCTGAATAAATATCGTAAGATGGACTTTCCAGAAGGTTCGAAATTTCTCCCTTAATCGAAAGTTTACTTTGATCTATTTTGGCAGAACTAGGATGGATGGTGTGAGTCGAATTTTGAGTTTTGTTCAGATCCACCTGAGTCGACATCGACAATTGGATGTCTTTTACAGTAGGATAGGAGCTGTACTTCAATTCTCCCTTGGCGTAATCTACATTTGCTACCAGTAGGGGAGTGCTGCTCTCAGATAATAGTCCTTTTACCGATCCGTTTACTTGTGCAAAACCCTTAGCATTTACCTCTTTTAGTGGTTCTGAATAGGCATTGGGAATAAGCGCCATGATTTTCTCCACATCCCATTCGTTGCTCGAATAGTTAATATCGCTTGATATGGAATTATCTTTTAAGATGGCTACCAAACCATTGAATGAAATGGCTTGCTCATTATTCACAGTAAGTTTAGACTCTTCAAATGCATAGCTGTTTTCAGAAAGCCTGGCAGTAAAGGGCAGGTGAGTGTCAATTTTCATCTGCGATAAAAGAGTATCACCAGCCATAGAAAGCGACATGGATTGACAAACAAGCTTTACATTGGACTTGAATAAGTCTTTGTTCGTAGCCTTGGATTTAATTTTCAGATCGCAGTCCCCTGCATCAAAATGAAGTGCCAAAGAGTCGGATGTGACAAACAACAATTGCTTTACTTGCATCTCCAAATCACAAAACTGATTTGTGCTGTTGTAGGTTAACTCTAGTTTTGCATTTAAGTTGCTGATTTTAGCCTTTCTAAATGTTGACTCATCGGTATAATTGGCATTGCAATTTTTGAATTCCACATTGCTTATGTCCATATCACCCAGAGATGATTCTTTTGAATCATCTTCCGTTGAATGGGAACTACTTTCTAAAATGTCGAAATTGGATTGCCCCGATACGTCAATCTTGAAATTCAAATAGGCATTTTCAACAAGAAAAGGATCAAGCTTTATGTCTCCTCCAAACAAATACGACATTACATTTACCGAGGCAAAGCATTTGGGAGTGTATAAAATTGTATCCTTTTTTGAGTTATTTTCCTGCAAACAGAGATTAGTTAACTCAATCCCAAAAAATGGATAGCTACTAAAAAAAGTTGGTTCAACTTTTTCAATTGTTGTGTGGCAGGCTAAGTACTCTTTTGCCTGTTTGTTAACGATTGGACTCAATTTTTCGGGTGTAAAAAGATACCACAATGCCACTGACACGCATAGTATCATTACAATAACGAACCCCCATAAAGCGATTCCAACTTTTTTTACGATTCGCATTTCTCTATAGTTTGCTAAATGATTTTTTTACTCCGTAATCGTCTTCATACTCCAGGGAGGATGCCGTTAACTTTGTAAGGGTGTATACTTTTGGTACTTTACCGCCGTTCTCGATGATATGAATTTGCTCCAACTGATCTTTAACAATAGACCAGGTAAATTCCTGAGCTTCATCTTCCGTTACATCATCGGCAGTATCCCAACTAGCACCCGAATAGTTAGAGTTGTATCTTTCGAATAAAGTACCACTCTGCCATTTTCCAATTAGTAAAGACTCTTCAAAGCTCGTGTCAGTATCAGTATCGTCTTTATCACAGGAGGTTAAGAAAAGCGCTGCTACGGCAAGGCTTATAAAAATTAATGCTATGCGTTTCATCTGTTTTATTTGTTTATGATTTACATCTATTTCCAATTCGAAAAGTGAGTACAAAAATAATACTTTATTGTTGTAAATAAAGTATAGATGATATGTTAATTATCGAATTGGTGAGATAGGGGGTAATATCTAATGCTGTTTGGAATAGTTGATGGAAAGAGCTCAATGAATTTTCTCCTTTAGCAAGGAAATATCAAAAACTCACTTTGTAATCAATTGTTTTTTTGGAGATAAACCTATGATTATTGTTATGTGTAATTTTTAAGAGTAGCGTTTTTTATACGATCCAAAAAGATCTATCCAACTATAATTTAAAAGCTTAACTCCCCATATAGCTCGGATTATTCGAGTAAATAAATTCCTTTAATCATTAAAGCTTATGCTTGAGTAAGTAAATGTACCTCACTACTAAATAAGTATAATATTCTGATTTTGATACCTTATTAAATGTTTAGTTTTAGTTTGTTTAATTGCTAAATATATAATTATGAATAAACTTCTACAGACTGTTCTTATTTTATTATTATTGGTTAATACTGTACATGCACAGTATAAAACTAATACATCAAAAAAAACAACCAAGCAAAGTTTACTTTGTGATTCTATTAAGAAAACAAAGGATGGAATTAAAGTACTTGATGCACCTCTAAAAATCAAAAATCAGAAGGGTGGAGATGGTAAAGTGCTGAATAATAATGTCTCAAAACTAGAAGGTTCTATTGCGGATTTAAAGAATTCTAATGAGAGAGAATTATCTGGCAAAGTTTCTTCAAATACAGAAAAACAGAAGGATGGAGATGGTAAGATTTTGAATAATAATCTTTCAAAATCAGAGGGTTCTATTGCAGATTTAAGCAATGACATAGATAGAGAATTATCAGCTCAAGACTCACTAAAAATAAAAACTCAAAAGGGTGGAGATGGTGAGGTTTTGAACAATAATACTTCAAAATCAGAGGGTTCTATTGCAGATTTAAGCAATGACATAAATAGAAAATTATCAACTCAAGACTCACTAAAAATTAAAACTCAAAAGGGTGGAGATGGTAAGGTTTTGAATAATAATATTTCAAAATTGGAGGGCTCTGTTGCGGATTTAAATAATGGAATTAAGTCCGGATTATCAGCTCAAGACTCACTAAAAATTAAAACTCAGAAGGGTGGAGATGGTAAGGTTTTGAATAATAGTGTTTCAAAATTCGAGGGATCTATTACAGATATAAATAATGAAATTGATGGGGACTTATCAAATCTAATCTCACCAAAAATCAAAACTCAGAAGGGTGGAGATGGTAAGATCCTGAATAATAAGGTTTCAAAGTTGGAAGGATTTTGTGAGAATCTAAACAATAGCATTAAGTTAGAATCGCCTAAGTTATCCAAATCAATGGATCAAGATGGTGTAATTACAGGAAATAATTTTGAAATTCGTAAAGATATAACGCCGCATATTAAGACCTCTACAATTTCTTACAGTATATACAGTGCAGGTATGAGTGATGTTGTGGATAACGATGGAGATGGCTATAGTCGTTACCGAAGACTGAATTTGGATGTAGATGTAAGTTCAGGTACACATACGATTTACGCTAAGGTATATTACAAGTCAACTAGCTCAAGTTCTTATTCTTCCTATTTTACTTCCAGCGATTTTAATATTACTGATAATGCCAGTGATGATGCTTTTTGGATTGCAATGGGATCTCCAAACCCTGAATTGTCTCATGGGTCCTATGACTTTAGGGTGGATATTTACGATGCTTCGAGCGATCAGAAAGTAGCCAGTGTTGACGCCGGTTCGGATTCCGATTTGGCGGGAGAACTGTTTGAAACCGCCTCTCAGGATGGCGCAACAAGCACGGTCAGCTTCACTATTTACAGTGCAAATATGAGCGATGTCGAAGATAACGATGGAGATGGATACAGTCGTTACCGAAAACTGAATATGGATGTGGATGTAAGTTCTGGTACACATACAATTTACATTAAATCATACTATAAGTTGTCTAGTTCAAGTTCTTATTCTTCCTATTTTACCTCCAGCGATTTTAATATTACCGATAATTCCAGTGATGATGCCTATTGGTTTTCTGTCGGATCCCCTAACCCTGAATTGTCTCATGGATCTTACGACTTTAAGTTAGATGTTTACGATGCTTCCAACGATCAGAAGGTAGCTAGCATTGATGCAGGTTCAGATTCTGATTTGGCAGGAGAGCTATTTGAAACCGCCTCGCAGGATGATGAAACAAATACACTTAGCTACAGTATTTACAGTGCAGGTATGAGTGATGTTGAGGATACGGATGGAGATGGGTACAGTCGTTACCGAAAACTGAATTTGGATGTAGATGTAAGTTCAGGTACGCATACGATTTACGCTAAGGTATATTACAAGTCAACTAGCTCAAGCTCTTACTCTTTCTATTTTACCTCCAGTGATTTTAATATTACCGATAATGCCAGCGATGATGCTTTTTGGATTGCAATGGGATCTCCAAATCCTGAATTGTCTCATGGATCTTATGATTTTAAGGTGGATATTTACGATGATTCTAACGATCAGAAGGTAGCAAGCGTTGATGCAGGTTCAGATTCCGATTTGGCAGGAGAATTGTTTGAAACCGCCTCAGAAGATGGTGCAACAAGCACGGTTAGCTACAATATTTACAGTGCCAATATGAGTGATGTTGAGGATAACGATGGAGATGGATACAGTCGTTACCGAAAACTAAATTATGATGTAGACGCAAGTTCAGGTACACATACCTTATATTCTAAGGTCTACTACAAGTCGGAAAGTTCAAGTAGTTATAGTTTATATTTTACCTCCAATAATTTTGATATTACCGATAATGCAAGTGATGATGCCTATTGGATTGCCCTTGGATCTCCAAATCCTGAATTGTCACATGGCTCCTATGATTTTAAGATAGAAATTTACGACGCTTCCAACGATCAGAAGGTAGCCAGCCTTGATGCAGGTGCAGATTCCGATTTGGCAGGAGAATTGTTCGAAACCGCCTCAGAGGATGGTGAAAGCACGCTTACTTACAATATTTACAGCGCAGATATGAGTGATGTTGAGGATAACGATGGAGATGGATACAGTCGTTACCGAAAACTGAATTTGGATGTAGATGCAAGTTCAGGTACGCATACGATTTACGCGAAGGTTTACTACAAGTTGGAAAGTGAGAGCACTTATAGTTTTTATTTTACCTCTGGTAATTTTGATATTACTGAATCTTCTAGCAATGATGCTTTCTGGATTGCTATTGGATCACCAAACCCTGAATTATCTCATGGCTCCTATGATTTTATGATAGAAATTTACGATGCTTCCAACGATCAGATGGTAGCCAGCCTTGATGCAGGTTCCGATGCTGATTTGGCAGGAGAACTTTTTGAAACAGCTTCAGAGGACGAAGTGGTTACCGGAATTGAGGATGTTAATAATATCGATTTACAGGTGTATCCTAATCCTGTAGTAGATATAATAAACGTGAAACTAAATAATTGTACAGGTGAAGATATTAAAATGAGAATTTTAAATTCTAATGGTCAAATGCTTAATCTTCAAGAAAAAAATAAGGTATTTGGTTCCTACCAGATTTCAACGAATGTTTCAAATCTATCCTCAGGAATGTATCTTTTAATTCTTCAGAAAGGAGATCAAATTGTTAAACGTAAAATTGTAAAATTATGAGAATAAAAAATACAATTATAAATCAGAGTTTCATAAGCCTATTTTGTTTCTTGATTTTTATCTCCTGTGGAGGAGGTAGTGATGATAAAATAGTGGAAGAGGATACTATAGCACCAAATGTATCAATCCTAAATCCAACAGAAAATCAGATGGTAAAAGCGGGTGAACAATTATCATTGCAAGTAAAACTAAATGATAATAAAGAATTGTTAAGCTATGTAATAAAAATTGATTACTCCGGGCTTAAATCAATGAAATCTGTGCAGGAGTTTTCATTTAACAGTTTAACCGATAATGATGCCAATGGAAATCCGTTTCCAACTGTTGAAGGTAAAAAATCAGCAGAGATATCCACCTCCATAGAAATTGATGATGCCGCTATGGAAGGAAAATATTTATTGAATTGTACTGTTGTAGATAAATTTGATAATAAAGTAGAAAAGAGTATTAGTTTTAGTATTGAAAGATAGTTTTAATACTGGTTTTAATGGAGGCTATGTTTGATCATAGCCTCTATTTTTATAATAATTGTCGATTTATTTAATTAAATATCATTTCAGTTTTGTTTTTGATTATATTCACTCTTCAATTAACCACTACATATAATATGTCTACTTATTTACTTGTTGATGATGAATCAAGAGGGCGAGAGCTCTTGTCAATTTTACTAAAAAGAATAAATCCGGATTGTACAATTATAACTGCTCCAGGGGTTGATGAAGCCATAAAATTATACTTTGACCATAACCCAGCATTAGTTTTCCTTGATGTAGAAATGCCAAAAAAGAATGGCTTTGAGTTTGTACATGAATTAATTCACTTGGGGAAATCACCTAGAATTGTATTTGTAACTGCTTTTAATCAATATGCCATTGAAGCCATAAAGGCATCGGCATTGGATTATTTATTAAAACCTGTTAATGAAGAAGATTTACGCATTTGTATGAATCGAATAATAGGTATTCGAAAAGAAGAAGTAGAAAATCAAAAGATGATGGAACTGCTTACCAAAATTAAGATGAATCATCGTCTTAAAATCAATACAAGAACAGGATTTGAAGTGATTAACCCGAAAGAGATTTTGTATTGCAAAGCAGATGGGAACTATACAGATATTTGTATGATTGATGGAAAAAAAATAACGACTTCCAATACCTTAGGGCTTGTTGAAAAAGGTTTAACCATGGATGAGTTTTACAGAATAAGCAGATCTGTAATCATTAATTTAAATTATCTCAAGTCAGTTGATAGAAAAGAAAGATTCTGTGAGATAGAGTATGGTGAATTCTCTTACAAACTGCCATTATCTTTAACACGAATTCAGGATTTATCTAATATATTCTAGAGTTAAATGCGGAGAATCAAATATAAACTTTTAAAATATACTTCATCAATTCCTGGCTTAGCTATTATTTTAAGTATCCCTTTATGGGTGTTTTTTCTTATTAATTTTTCAAGGTTTGAGCTGATAGTGGTTGATGAAGGGGTGACCGATAAAACGACCTATACACTATGGGCTGATTTTAATGGGGATGATATTTCTGACAATGTTCAATGCTATGAATGGACCGATGGATTTTATTCATTTCCCTTTAGAACTATTGAGGGTGAAGTCAGTCAACAAATAAATATTTCAGGAAAACCTGGTAAATATTTACAAGAAGCGGCTTTTACAGGTGATTATGATGGCAATAGCCTGGATGAATTGTATGTGCTTTTGCACCGTAACGATTCTTTGTTTTTAAATGTAATTGAACCATATGGGAAAGGGCACTTTGTAAGAGATCAATTTATTGAAAAAGTAAAAAGTGGTAAAGCGGGGTATGATTATTCTATTAGAGCTACTCAATTGTATGATACAGATTTGGATGGACATAAAGAATATATTTTTATGGTTTCTGCAGGCTTCAGTATTCATCCACGTGCTCTTTTTGTATATAACCTTACCAGTAATACCTTGAAAAAGACAGGACATCTGGGAACTAATGTTCATAATTTTAAAATTTCAGATCTGAATTCGGATGGTAAACCTGAATATTCTATTAGTAGTTTTGCTTCTTCAAATATGAGAGATACTACAATTGCTTACCATGATCACAGTGCATATATTTTTATATTAGATGAAAATTTAAAGCCTTTGTTCCCTGTAAGGGAATTTAAAGGTGCTACTAGGTTTATCAGAACATTTCCAATTCAATTTGGAGAAAAACATTACTATTGTGTATTTCACAAATGTGATGCAAGATTCCAGGAGGTGGGGTATTATTTTTATTTATTAGATACTGCTGGTACATGTGTGAAAAAAAGAAGTTATAAGCATAAAAATAAAGAAGATTATCTTTCCATGCTACCTCAAGTTCAGAATGGAAAGCATGGTGTCTTAATTTTAAAAGGAAATAATACTGTTTATACTATAAACGAAAGCCTTGATTTAATTAAAATTACGGATTGTGAAGAAAGGGTTGGCTATTTGGGGAATATAGATATGAATCAGGATGGGGATATAGAAAAAGTATTTATAAGTAGAGAGGGGAGGTATCTTTATGTATATAATGATAAAATAAGAAATCCAATAAAAACCCAAATAAAATGTATACCACAGGTAATGAAATATGCATTGGTTAAGGGAAAATACAAAAATCCTTCTCTATATTTAAGATGCGGAAATCAATGGTTTGATATCATTTACCATCAGATTCATTATTATCATTTGAAAATTCTGGGAGCACTGTCTGGAATATATATGGTATTGTGGATGTTTGTGTTTTTTATTCAAAAAATGACCGCAACCCGTGACCTGCGTCGAAAGAAAATGGCCGAGTTACAATTGACAAGTTGGAAGAATCAATTGGATCCTCATTTTACTTTTAACACCTTAAATTCGGTTGGAGCAGTCATATTATCAGAAGAAAGATATGAGGCGTATGATTTCTTTACGAAGTTTACCAAACTCATGAGACATGCTCTGGAATCATCTTCAAAAGTATCCGTAAGTTTGGATCAGGAATTGAAATTTATTGAACTCTATCTTCAGTTGGAACGATTTAGGTTTAAGAATCGTTTCTCTTATAGTATAGTTGTGGCTGATGATGTGAACGTACGAATTCAGGTTCCGAAAATGTTAATGCAGACTTATGTGGAAAATGCAGTTAGACATGGGTTGTTGGATCGTGAGCTGGGAGGAGAATTGTTGATAAAAATTTATAAAACAGGTAAAAATACGGTGTTTCAAATTGAAGATAATGGTGTAGGTCGTAAGGTTTCGTCTCAAAAAGAGAATTTGGGAAATGGTGTAGGTATGAAGCTTATGAAGGCTTACTTTAGACTATTGAATTCGGTTAACGATAAAACTATAAAATTGAGAATTCTGGATAGAAATGAAAATGAAATAGAATATCCGGGAACCATTGTTTACATTATTTTACCAGATGGATTTTCATTTAAACTTTAAAAATTGTTGTTTTCGATATACGGAATAGGATGTTGGGGCAAAATAGATAACATACGGAATTACACATTCCATACCTGGAGTTTCTGAACAGTTAAAGTTTTTTAAGTAGAAGGAGAAGATAAAAATCAATAATTTAGCTATTAAGCAAAAAATTAAAATCTTTTATTCGCTCTCTGCCTACGATTATTTCCTTGTCGAAGCCAGGTATTACCTCCAGTTTAATACGTCTTTTAAACTAGTTTTACATGCTAGGTATAACCTCGATATAAATAATAGTTTGACGTTTAATTCTAAAGAAAAGTTTGTGATTTAACAGGTTGTTTCGTTTATCCAATGTAAAATGGATCAAGTGTTTTTTGCATTGCTAAATGGATATTGTGGGAGTGTAGTTGAAAAGATAAAATAGCTGAAGTAAATCGATCGGGTATCTTGCCGTATCGAACTCAGCTTATTAGGACAAAGCTTTTTAGAATCTGATTTGTTGACCTCTACCTTTAGAGCTAATAAAATTAAAGCATCCGCTTTAATTTAAACTTTGCTTTTTAGATCATAAACCCAAGTTTTTTCCTGACAAATGAATTTTCCATTCGGAATTTAAAGAAATAATTCTTTAAATTTATTCTAGAATAAGAACCAGAGCATTAATTCAATCCAATTCATAATAACGAATTAGAAGGCTCTAATTCCCCAAAAGTTACTTCCGGAAGAACTTTTAACATTGATTCTGCAGAACCAATACTATAAATCCCACCAAAAATAAAGAAGTAAGACGCCCCTTATTTCTGAACTGAAGATTTCGATTTGCAATCAAGATTCGAGGTTTGTAAACGAATTATATTGTATGCCATAGTAAAGGCAAATTGCAAGGCTTTGTCATTTGTGCGAAAGCAATAGAAATTTTTGTGAGTGTCACAAAAGGTTTTGTTTCTCACTTACACAGATGTGCGAGAGCAAGAGAATTTTTTGTGAGAACAACAAACGGTTTTGTTTCTCACTTACACAGATGTGTGAGAGCAAGAGAATTTTTTGCGAGAGCAACAAACGGTTTTGTTTCTCACTTACACAGATGTGCGAGAGCAAGAGAATTTTTTGCGAGAGCAACAAACGGTTTTGTTTCTCACTTACACAGATGTGCGAGAGCAAGAGAAATTTTTGTGAGTGCAACAAAAACTTTTGTTTTTGACTTACACAAATGTGCGAGAGCAAGAGAATTTTTTGTGAGAGTCACAAAATGAAAGCTTGAAAGCTTACATTCTCACTGTAAATAGCTGGATATTAATGAGTATTGTGCTTGTTAATTTTATTAAGTGTTTTCTATTCTCCTAATTGCCTTAAGTTTATAACTTATGGCTACTGTTTTGCATTACAACAGATTATGTAGATAGATTCCATATTGGTAGACTCTCCTCTTTTTTTGCAATTTTGAATATTATGTAGTGCAAGTATTCGTAAATTTAATATCGACTATTTTTAAAAAAATTGTAGGTGTAAAACAACAAGCATAAGCTTGTTATATCAAACCTTAGTATTTAATAATAAAGGATACATATGATTAAGATCATGCAAGTGTTGATAATTCTATTCTTTGGTTACAATTTCAGTCAAAGTATATTCGTTGAAAAAATATTGGATGCCACTAAGATGCATTATATGATCAAGGTTGATAGTGTCGAATTAATGGATAATGAACTCTTACCTGAATTAAAAGGAAATTGGGTATCAACCATACTCACAGATTCTATATTTGACAAAAAGCAAATCTCTTCCTGGAAACATGTATTCTATGCTGACCTGTTCTTATCAATAAACGAAAGTGACACTTTATTAGCTGGTGGTCATATGGATTTCGGAGAAATTTTATTCTACTCAGAAAATGAGAAAACATTTGTCGCTATTTCAGAATGGGGAGAAACAAAGTATTCTTACTC
>Ga0193962_1001475_pt1 | contig 10952 bp, 6 predicted proteins | sample FB_5_MG_FD_140335 | JGI IMG/M metagenome (GOLD analysis project Ga0193962, IMG submission 140335) | Microbial mat bacterial communities from the Broadkill River, Lewes, Delaware, United States - FB_5_MG | ecosystem: Environmental > Aquatic > Freshwater > River > Microbial mats | place: USA...
TAGTTACTGTTATTTCTTCTGCATTATCTATTACATGATTATTTGTTACGATATATCCGCTCTTAGAAACAATTACACCAGAACCTAGAGATCTTTGTACTTTATTTTGTTTAAATTGATTACCAAATTGATCTCCAAAGAATTTTTTGAAGAATGGATCATTAAACATTTGTTGAGGAAGATTTTGCATTCCTGAATTAACATGTCTTTTTGCAGAAATATTTACAATAGAATTAATAGAATTTTTAATACTGCTATTAAAAGACAAGATTTCAGTTGATGATGTTGGAGCTATTCTCTTAGGCTCTTTTTGCATCATTTCAAAATTTATTGATTCAGCAAATAGTTGACTTGCAATTAATGTTGATGCAAATAAAAGTTTTTTCTTCACGATATATCCTTTTAAATTTTTGATTAGATTAATTGTAGAGTATAAGAGTAAACTATTTTTCAATCAATAGTTAATAAAGGGTTAATATAAATAAGGGATTTAATCCCTCATTTATATTATAAGTCAGTTTTTAATACAGCACCAGAACTTGCGTTAGTTACTAAAGCTCTATATTGTCCTAACCATTTAGATTTAAGAGGTTTTTTAAGAGGTTTGAAGTTAGCTCTTCTTCTTTCTAATTCTTCATCAGAAACTTTTACTTCAAGTAAATATTGGTCAACATCTAAGAAGATATCATCTCCATCTTCAACTAAACCAATAACTCCACCTTCAGCAGCTTCAGGTGATACGTGACCAATTGATGCACCTCTTGTAGCTCCTGAGAATCTACCATCAGTTACTAAGGCAACAGAATCACCAAGACCCATACCCATAATAAGAGAAGTAGGTGCAAGCATTTCTTGCATACCTGGACCACCTTTTGGACCTTCATATCTAATAACAACAACATTACCAGCTTTTACTTTTCCACCAATGATTCCATTGATAGCTTCTTGTTGTCCATCAAAACAAACAGCTTTACCTGTAAATGCTCTATCTCCTGTAATTCCAGCAGTTTTAATTACAGAACCTTGAGTTGCCAAGTTTCCATAAAGAATAGCTAATCCACCTACAGGTGAATATGGATTATCAATAGTATGAATAATATTTGTATCTTTGATTTCAGCATCAGCAATCTTTTCAAAAAGTGTTTCACCTGTAATAGTTAAGTTATCAACTAATACATTATTTCCTCTTTTTGTGATTTCTTTCATTACTGCACTTACTCCACCAGCTTTATTAATATCTTCCATATGTACAGTTGATAATGATGGAGAAATTTTAGCAATATGAGAAACTTTTTTAGAATATTCATTAATATCTTCTAAGTTAAAGTCAACACCTGCTTCTCTTGCAATTGCTAACATATGTAATACTGTATTTGAAGATCCACCCATTGCCATATCAACAGCAAAAGCATTTCTTACAGCATTTTCATTTAAGATATTAGTTAATTTGAATTTTTCTCTTGACTGTTCATCTTTAGCAATTTCACAAATTCTTCTAGCTGCTTGTCTATATAATACTTCTCTCTCTGGAGTTAAAGCTAATATAGTTCCATTTCCTGGAAGTGCTACACCCATAGCTTCCATTAGTGTATTCATAGAGTTTGCTGTAAACATACCTGAACAAGATCCACCACTTGGACATGCATTACATTCGATATCTTTTAATTCTTCTTCTGTAATATCACCAGTTTCATATTGTCCAACAGCTTCAAATGCTGTTACTAAGTCAATAGGTTTACCATCTTTAGAGTAACCTTTTTCCATTGGTCCACCAGATACAAAAATAGTAGGAACATTTACTCTTAATGTACCCATTAACATACCTGGTACAATTTTATCACAGTTAGGAATTGCAATTAATGCATCTAATTTATGTGCATTTGCAACTGTTTCTATAGAGTTTGCAATTAATTCTCTTGAAGGTAATGAATATAACATACCATCATGACCCATTGCAATACCATCATCAACACCAATAGTATTAAATTCAAATGGCACACAACCATTTTCTCTAATTTCGTCTTTTATAATTTCAGCAACTTTATTTAAAAAGAAATGTCCTGGAATTAATTCAATAAAAGAGTTTGCAACTCCAATGAATGGTTTTTCAAAATCTTCGTCTTGTAATCCTGTAGCTCTTAGTAAAGATCTGTGGGGTGTTCTATCAAACCCTTTTTTTATCTCATCACTTCTCAATTGTCTATCCTTTGTCGTATTTTACATATGTATTTAATATGTAAATATTATATAGCTTTTACAGTTCATTTTTGATTAAAATTTATAAATTTTGAAAATTTTTAACATTTCTTCAAAAAAGCCTTGACAAAATAAAATAAACACACTATACTTCCACTCCAATTTACGAAGACTACTTCGAAAATTGCTAATAGAGTGCGAGTGTGGCGGAATAGGTAGACGCGTTGGACTTAAAATCCAATTCCGGTTTCGGAGTGTGAGTTCGATTCTCACCATTCGCACCACTTTATAATAGTAGAGAGTTGACAGAGTTGGTCGAATGTACCGGTTTTGAAAACCGGCGAGGTTAACGCCTCCGAGGGTTCGAATCCCTTGCTCTCTGCCACTATTTTTTCAAATAAATCATTTGTTTTTAACTGTTTGATTTATTTTCTTTTGGAGCTATAGCAAAGCTGGTAATGCCCCGGATTGCAAATCCGGTATGCGTTGGTTCGAGTCCGACTAGCTCCTCCACCTTTTCATATATTTTACATAAATTTCATTTTTATAAATAATTAAAATAAAGACTATGACATAAAGTAATTTATTTATGTATTTTCTGAGATTGTTCAATGAATAGAAATATTAGAATTGAATTCTATATCCTACTCCTGAAATATTTACAATTGTTTCTTTCCCAATTTTTTTTCGTAGTTTGTTTAGTAAGTTTTTTAAAGCAGAATCTGTTGCTTCAAAGGAATCTTGCCAAATATTTAGTTTTAGCTCATCATGAGATACTATTCTATTGTTGTTTTGAATTAGATAATCTAACATATCTAACTCTTTAGATGTTAAAGTTAATTCTTCGTCAGATCTATGATCATATAATCTTTTGTACAATACATTATAATTGACATTATTTGTAAAACTAATAATATATCTAGAATTATCAATAATATCTTCTACGCATTTTAACAAAGCTTGATTTAAAGCTTTAAAATCTATAGGTTTAGTTAGGTAATCTATAAGTTTTAATTTTGTAGCTTCTAAAAGGTATTCTTTATCAGTATAAGCACTAAGTAATATAATAGGTATAGTTTTATCAATATTTCTTAAGTCTTTAACAAATTCGATACCACTTGTATTTGGTAGATTTATATCTGAAATGATAATATCCACTCTTTGTTTTATTAAAATATCTTTTGCAGCCTCTGCTGAGTCAACATCATAAACTTTCTCGCAAATTAACTCAAGTGCTTTTCTTACGTTTACTCTAATATTGTCTTCATCCTCAATATATAGGACAGTTAGCTTCTTTAATATGCTATTTAGACTCTCATCACCATAATTTTCAGGCATAAAAAACCTTTTTATAAAAATAATCTTGTGTATTATACCAATTATTTTTTTAAAAAACTTATATTTAATTAAGAATTGTTGAAAAAAAATGACACAATACATTATAAAATGCTAAAAGATGCCTATTTTATAAGAAAGTTTTTTACCAAAAGGTAATAAAATAAGCTATAATTAATCGAAAGTTAAGTGAAAAACCTATAGAGTAACATAAAAAATTATTTGACATGTCTTAAAAAAACAAGGAGTTAATATGTACTTAAGCAGAATACTTAAATTTACTTGTATATCTATTATCGCAAGTACTTCTCTTCACGCGCTAAGCTTGAAAGAAAGTGTAAGTAAAGTACTGGATACAAATCCAGAAGTTATTGCTGAAAAAAGCAACCAAAAAGCATTTAGAAAATATATTGATGAAAGAGAAGGTAACTATTTACCTAGAATCGATATAGATGGAAGAATTGAAACTAGTAATAGTCAAAAAGAATATGACTCAACTAGTACATTATCAGATGGTTCAGACCAAGAAGATGGTTATAATTTTGGTATTGCTTTAAATCAAATGCTTTATGATGGTGATTTAACTCCAAGTCAAATACAAGAAGCCAAACATAATTATAGTGCAAATAACTATAGAACTAAAAGAAATATTGAAAATGTAGTATTAGAAACAATTACTGCATATAATGGTTTAGTTCAATATAATGAAGTTTTAAATCTTACAAAAGAAATGATTCAAACAAACGAAGAAAATCTTGAAACTGCTAAAGAGAAAGAATCTATTTCTGGTGAAATTTTAGAAACTTATCAAGTTGACTCTAAATTAAACTTTGTAAAAGAAAAATATTTAGAAGAAAAAGACTTAAAAAGTTCTAGAACAAGTACATTTAAAAGATATGTTGGAATGGAACCAGATGGAAAAGAATGTAGACCATCAATGGATTTATCTAAAGTACCAACAAGTTTACAAAAAACAGTTGAATTAGCTGTTTTAAGAAACTATGAAGTATTAGAACAAATTGAAAGAATTAAAGCACAAAGAGCAAAAATTGCTCAAGCAGATGCAAAATTTTTACCTAATTTAAATTTAGAATTAAAAGCTTTAACAGATAGTGATTTATCACTAAATGAAGAAGGTATTGAAAATCAAGTATTTGGTAGAATTAACTTAGCATGGAACTTGTATAATGGTGGAGCTGATTATGCTGTATCAAAACAAGAAGAATTATTCTTATCTGAGCAAAAAGAAAGACTTGATGCTATTACTAAAAAAGTAGTTGAAGATGTAAAAGTTACTCATCAAAGACTTATGAAAAATAAAGATAGAATTGATGTGCTTAAAAAATATGTAACAGCAAATGAAAATATTGTTGAAGTATACAAAAGTGAATTTGAAGCAGGAACTAGAACATTTGTTGATATTTTAGATGCTCAAACAGTTTTATATGAAGCAAATAAAAGCTTAGTAAATAGAGAATTTGAATTATATTCAAACTATTATAGTTTATTAAATTCATTATCAATGTTAAGTGACTCAATTAATGAATCTGAAGTACAAGCTTGTTCTACAACTGTAAATACAACACAAATCGCATCAACAAATGATACAAGTGTTGAAAAAATGGTTGAGAAAAAAGTAGAAGTATCAGATGAATTAAATACTCTTTTAGGTGATGATACAGTATCAAATGAAACTGTAGAAACAGCTGTTGAAGAAGTAGTTGAAAATAATGATACTGTAAATACAGAATCAGTAGTAGAAACTTCTGTTGCAAAACTTGGTGATGTTATTGAAACAACAACTAGTGAAGAAATTATTAGTGAATCAACTTCATTTTTAGATGCGCCAGCAAAATACTACACTATTAATATTACAACAACTAAAGGATTAACAAAAGCAAATAAGTTTGTTAATGATAATTCTTTAGATGAAAGTGCTTATACTTATGAATTTGGTCCAGGTATGAAAAGTGCAAAAGTTATCTATGGTGTATATCCTTCTGTTAAAGAAGCAAATGCTGCATTAAAAGCTTTACCAAAAGCTATTAAAGCAGGTAAACCATATATTGATAATGTTAACAAACACCAAAAACTATATGCAAAATATCACTAGGACTTAACTAGTACAAAAGGTAAAGATTGGAAAATACTGACTCAAATATAACTGAGAATGAAACGTTAACAAACCTTAAAGACCGAAGAAAAGTAGATGACCTGTTAGGTTGTCTACTTTTTTTATCTAAATACTACAAAAGAGAAACTTCTGCTGAATCTCTAACTTTTGGTCTTCCTATTCATAAAACTTCAATGAATATCTCAATGTTTCATCAAGCTGCAAGCCGTATTGGTTTAATAACTAAAGCTGTAAAAAGAAAAGATTTAAAAGGCATCACAAAATTAGCACTTCCTTCTATTTTAATGTTAAATAAAAATAGAGCATGCGTTTTACTTGATTATGATTTAGAAGCAGGTACTGCAAATGTAATTTTACCAGGTCTTAGTACTGGTGAATCACAAATGAGTATTGAAAAACTTGAATCGGAATATCTTGGTGAAGTTATAATTATAAAACCTGAATACAATTTTAATAATAGAATTGAAAAAGAAGTAGTTGTTGATAATCCTAAAGAATGGTTCTGGGGAACTATGCTTAGAAATAAAGGTATTTATAAACAAGTAATTATTGTATCTCTATTTATTAATATATTTATTTTAGCAACACCTCTATTTACAATGAATGTATATGATAGAGTTTTACCTAATAATGCTATTGAAACCCTTTGGGCTTTATTTATTGGTATTTCTATAGTTATGTTATTTGATTTACTTTTAAAAGTACTACGTTCCCATTTCTTAGGAATTGCTAGTAAAAGAGCTGATACTGTAATGTCAAATAAGATATTTAATCATATTCTAAATATTAAAATGGATGCAAAACCTTCATCTACTGGGCAATTTGTAAGTAGACTACAATCTTTTGAAAGTGTAAGAGAATTTTTTACAAGTGCAACTATTGCTGCTATTGTTGATTTACCTTTTGTATTAATATTTATTTTAGTAATTATGTATATTGCAGGGCCTTTAGCATATATTACAATTGCAACAGTTTTAATTTCAATTGCAATTTCATGGTATTTACAAAGACCTCTAAAAACTATTATTGAAAAATCAGTAAAAGAAGAACAAATAAAACAAACTACTCTTATAGAAACAGTTGCTGGTTTAGAGATTATTAAAAGTGTAAAAGCTCAAAATAGAATGAAAACACATTGGGATCAATCTATTAATAAAACTGTGCACTATGCGGATAAAGGTCATTTTTTATCTCAAAGTATTACTTATTTAACTGCTTTTATCTCTCAGTTCTCTAATATTGCTATTGTTGCAGGTGGTGTTTATTTAGCTCAAGAAGGTGAAATCACAATGGGTGCTATTATTGCAGCTATGATTTTAAATGGTAGAGTTATTGCTCCTGTTTCTCAATTAGTTGGTATGATTATTAAGTTTGATAAAACAATGTTATCTTTAAACAATCTTGATGAAGTAATGAAAATGCCTGTTGAGAAAGAAAATAAAGCATATATTTCTCGACCAAATTTAAGAGGTGATATTGAACTTAAAGATGTACAATTCTCATATAAAGATCAAAATCATCAAACTCTAAAAGATATTAATCTTAAAATTAAAGAGGGTGAAAGAATTGCAATTCTTGGTAAGATTGGTTCTGGAAAATCTACTTTATTAAAAATGATTATGAATTTATATGAACCAACAAAAGGTTCTGTTTTAATTGATGGCTTAGATACAAGACAGATTGATCCTACAGATTTAAGACAGGCAATTGGTGCAGTTCCTCAAGAACCATTCCTTTTTATGGGTTCTATTAAAGATAACTTGACAATTGGGGAACAATATGTTTCAGATGAAGAGCTATTAAGAGTTTCTAAAATTGCAGGATTAGATGAGTTCTTAGGAAAGCATGAAGCTGGATATGATTTACTTGTAGGTGAAAGAGGTGAAGGTCTTTCAGGTGGAGAGAGACAATCTGTTACTCTTGCTCGTGCACTTATTTCTGATCCTAATATAATTATGTTAGATGAACCAACAAACTCTATGGATAGACAAACTGAAAAAGCATTTATTAATAGAATGGAAAGTATTGTTCAAGATAAAACTTTAGTAGTAGTTACTCACAAAACTTCTTTATTACAATTAGTTGATAGAGTTATTATTGTTGAAAATGGAAAAATTGTTGTTGATGGTCCTAAAAATGAAGTATTTAATACAAAAGCAGGTTAATTAAGATGGAAAAAAAAGAAGATAAGTTAGAAGATATTTTAACTGGTGATTCTGCTGATAATGAACATTTAACAGTTGCTGATCATAAAAATACAGAAGAAGAAGACAAAATTGAAGAAGAGAAAAAAAAGAAGTTAGAAGAAACTATTCATCAAGAATATACAGAAGAGACTTTTCAAGAAGTTAAAAGAGAACCTCAAAGAGGTTTTTTTAACTGGGTAAAAAGACTTTATGGTTTAACTGATGATGAAGAAGAAGATTTATCTTTTGTTTATGGGAATTATTCTTCTGCAAATGAAGTACCTTCTAGAAGATCAAATTTAGTATTTATATTTGTGATTGCTATATTTACTACTTTAATAGTATGGGCAGCTTTTGCAGAAATAGACGAGTTAGCACGTGGAAATGGGAAAGTAATACCAACAGATAAAATTCAAACTGTTCAATCTCTTGATGGTGGTATCATCTCAGAAATTTCAGTAAAAGAAGGTCAAATAGTAAAAGCTGGTGATCCTTTAATGAAAATTGATACTACGAGATTTCAAGCGACACTAGAAGAGAGTAAACAAGAGTATTTATCTCTATTAGCAATAAAGACTAGATTAGAAATTGAATCTACTATTAATGTTAGGAAAAATTTGCCTACACTAAAGTTTAGTAAGAAAGTTTTAGCGGACGGTTCTAGATATGATAAGAATGAAACTTTATTATTAAAAAATAGATTTAGAGAATTAAAATCTTCTATTAGAGTTTTAGAAAATCAAGCAAGTCAAAAAAGACAAGAACTAAGAGAGATTGAAAGTAATATTAGAAAACTTAGACAAAGTTTAGAGTTTATTAAAGAGCAAAGAAAAACTATTAAAAAACTTGTTGCTAGAGGAATTAAATCTAAGTATGATTTACTTAATATTGAAAAAGAGTATACACAAACAAAAGGTGATTTAGATACAGCTAAACTTTCTATTTCAAGATCTAAATATGCAATTACAGAAGCTCGAAGTAGAATTAGTGAAAAGATTGATACTTTTAAAGCTGAAGCTTCTAATGAACTTCAAAAAACTGCTAGCCAGATAAATAAGTTTGAAGCAAAATTAGTTGGAGATGAAGATAAGGTTGCAAAGACAATAATTACTTCACCTGTTGATGGAATCATTAAGCAGTTAAATTTAAATACTATTGGTGGAGTTGTTCAATCAGGAATGGATTTAGTTGAAATTGTACCGTTAAGTGATGCATTAGTAGTAGAAGCAAAAATTGATCCTAAAGATATTGCATTTATTAATCCTAGTCAAAAAGCTATTATTAAAATAACAGCGTATGATTTTGCTATTTATGGTGGACTTGATGGTAAAATAATTGAAATATCAGCTGATAGTATTATTGACAAAGAGTCAAAAGAAGGAAAGAGTTATTATAGAGTTTTAGTAAAAACTGATAAGAACTTTTTAGAGAGAAGAGGGAAAAAACTTCCTATTATACCAGGTATGATTGCAAGCGTTGATATTGTAACTGGTAAAAAAACTATACTTGATTTCCTTTTAAAACCTATTTTAAAAGTAAAACAAGACTCATTACACGAGAGATAACTATTTAAATAGTTATCTCATTATTCTTTAATAACTAAATAATAATTTAAATTTTAATAAAAATAAAATACCTTCAAAGTTAATTATAACTAAATATAATTTTATCAAACTCCCTAAAATTAGTAAATAATGTCAAAATTCTGTAAAAAAAAACTTTTTGGAGACTTTATTACTATAGTATTAGAACATAAAATAATTTTTATTCTCTTTTGAATAGAAAGGTTGGTTCAAAATGGTTTCAATTAGTGAAGATTTACTTATTGATGATGAAGTTGTTGACATTTATCAAAGCGAATGGATAAAGGACTCAACACAAATACTAGATAGCATTACTTACAATGTATATCAAGGTATTGGAGATTGCTCTTTAGTGAAGTTATTGATTCAAGAAGAGATTGTTACAGAACTGTAAAGATAGAAATATAAAAGGATACAAAATGAAATTGACTATTAAAAATGGAAGTGGATTAAAAAAAGTAATAGATTTAAACAATGATGTTGAGTTTGATGTTGCTAAAGGTGAGCAATATATATTCTCAAATGGATTTACTAATTATGTTTTAAATTTTAAAGATAATCAAGAATCTATTCAATTAATGTTTAATGTTGATGGGAAGACTATAAGAGTTGAGTTAAAAGGAATTGTTCCTTACTTACAAGAAAATACTCCTGCAACTTCAAACCCAACAGCTGTTATTATTAATAAAAATGTTGAAGATAAAGATTTAGATTCTATTATTGATAATAATGTTTTTAATGGTAGTGAAATTTTAGATAGACTTGAAGTATTAGCATCTAAACCTGTTGACTTAGGAAGCAATCAAGGTGAAGATAATTTAGCTTTAATTTCTGATTTTCAAACATTATTAGATTCATTAGGAGCAGCAGCAGCTGGACCTGATGCTGGTGGTGAAACATCTAATGGTTCTACATTTAATTCTATTTTTGGTGCAGCTCAAGATTCATTAACAGGTATTGCTGATACTGATAGATGGGAAAACTTAAATGAGGCAATTTCTTCTATTCCTGTTGATACTGGTAACACTCCAGCAGGACCTGTTATCCCTACTATTTCTATCTCTGATGCTTCTATTAATGAAAATGAAGAAGTGTTAGTATTTACTGTAACTTTAAGTGAAGCAACAACTACAACTGTAACTGTAGATTTTGTGTCAAATGATGGAACAGCTCAAGCAATTAAAGATTATATTGCTAAAAATGGATCAATCACTTTTGAACCAGGTGAAACAAGTAAAACAATTGAAATTGATGTAATCAATGATGATATTTATGAAGGTAATGAAACTTTAACTATTGATTTATCAAATCCATCAAATGCTACAATTGCCGATGAGCAAGGTGTTGGTACTATTATTGATGATGAAACTCCTTCTAAAGTTGAAAGTATTACTGATGCAAAAGAGACAGAAGGTACAGATTTAACTCACACAGTAACAATGTCAAATACATCAGATGAGCCAAAAGAGTATGACTTTGATGTAAGTGATGTAACAGCAAAAGCAGGGGAAGATTATA
>Ga0193962_1001479_pt1 | contig 10944 bp, 10 predicted proteins | sample FB_5_MG_FD_140335 | JGI IMG/M metagenome (GOLD analysis project Ga0193962, IMG submission 140335) | Microbial mat bacterial communities from the Broadkill River, Lewes, Delaware, United States - FB_5_MG | ecosystem: Environmental > Aquatic > Freshwater > River > Microbial mats | place: USA...
TTGGAATTGTTCATACTTTATGGAAGCCAATTCCTCTTAGATTTAAAGATTATATAGCAACGCCAAAGGCAAATATGTATCAATCATTGCATACAACTGTAATTGGTCCAGGTGGAGAGACCTTTGAAATTCAAATTAGAACTAAAGATATGCATAAAACTGCTGAGTATGGTATAGCGGCCCATTGGATGTATAAAGAAGGAATAGAAGCAACTGAAAATTCAGATTCAGTAGATTCAAATGAGAATATGGATAATAAACTTACATGGCTTATGCAGATGTTAGAATGGCAAAAAGAAACTAAAGATCCTAAAGAATTTATGGAGTCTTTAAAAATAGATTTATACCAAGATGAAGTTTTTGTATTTACACCTAAGGGAGACGTTATAAATTTACCTCAAGGATCTACTCCGATAGATTTTGCTTATAGAGTGCATACTGGTGTTGGAAATGCTTGTGTTGGAGCTAAAGTAGATGGAAGAATAGTTCCTATTGACTACAAGCTTAAAAATGGTAATATAATAAGTATATTAACTTCTTCAAAATCTAATGGCCCAAGTCGTGATTGGTTAAAAATTGTAAAGAGTAGTCAAGCAAAAAATAAGATTAATCAATGGTTTAAAAAAGCTGATAGAGATCAAAATATTATTAAAGGTAAAAGTGCTATTGAAAAGGAAATTAAAAGATTGGATTATAAAATTCCTGAAATAGTTAAAGAAAAATGGTTAGAAAAAATTGTAGAAAAAAATAAAATTCCAGATGTTGCAACTTTGTATAGTTCTGTTGGCTATGGAAATGTAACAATAAATCAAGTTATGTCAAAATTCAAAGAATTTTATGAAGAAAAATACGGAAAACATGAAGCCGAGAAAGAACTTTTAGAAAAACTTGAAAGAGGAGCTAATAAACCTGAAAGAAAAAAAACAGATCAGGGAATATTAGTAAAGGGTGTAGACAATATAAAAGTTAAATTTGCTAAATGTTGTAATCCGGTACCTGGAGATGAAATATTAGGATATATTACAAAGGGTAGAGGAGTTTCTGTTCATAGAAAAGATTGTCCTAATGTATCAAACGTAGATGAAATAGGTAGATTTATTGAAGTAGAATGGGATACGGTAGATAAGATTTCATTTGGAGCTGAAATTCAAATTAAAGCTCTTGATGAGCGTGGACTGCTATATGAAGTCACTAAAATGATTTCAGAAGCTAATCTTTATGTATCTTCCCTTAATGCTAGAACTAGTAAAGATAAGACTACTTATATAAATATTACTATAGAGATAAAGGATATTAATCAATTAAATGCACTTATGAAAAAGATAAAATCTTTAAGAGAAGTTTTAGATGTGTATAGAGTTATTTCTTAAAAGAGGTGATAGATGTGAGAAGTGTAGTACAGCGTGCTAAGAATGCAAAAGTATATGTTGATGGTGATATTGTTGGTGAAATCAATCGTGGATTGATGGTATTAGTTGGAGTAGAACCTGAAGATGAAGATAAAGATTTGGATTTTATGGCAGATAAAATAGCAAATTTGAGGATTTTTGAAGATGACCAAGATAAAATGAATTTATCAATTCAGGATGTTGGCGGAAGTATATTGCTAGTATCTCAATTTACACTTATGGGAGATTGTAGAAAGGGCAGAAGACCTAATTTTATGGGTGCTGCTAGACCAGAAAAAGCAAATCCAACTTTTGAGAAATTAAAGAGTAAATTAGAACTAGAATATAAATTGAAAGTAGAAACAGGACAGTTTGGTGCACATATGGAAGTAGATTTTGTGAATGATGGTCCAGTTACATTGTTATTAGATAGTAAGAAAAAATTTTAAATTGTAAATATATATAGTAGGGTGATGAAAATGATAAAAATAGAAGCGTTAAAAGTTGGTTTATTGTCAGCAAATTGTTATATTGTATATGATCAAGAAACTTTAGAAGGCATGGTCATAGATCCAGGTGGAAATCCTGAAATAATATTAGAATATGTGAAGAATTTTGAATTAAATATTACTAGAATATTATTAACTCATGGTCATGGCGATCATATTGCAGGCGTGGAAGGTGTCGCAAAGGCATTAAAAGTTCCTGTTTGGGTTCACAAAAATGATAAAGAACTCATGGAAGATGGAACTAAAAATCTTTCTGTAATGCTTCATATTGGAGATATAACATATGACGCTGACGTATACTTTGATGAATCTAGTAGTATGGAGTTTTTAGGACAACAAGTTAAAATTATACACACACCAGGTCATACACCAGGAAGTGTTTCGTTTTTAATTGGAAGTGATTTATTTGTTGGAGATACTTTATTTTTCCATTCTATTGGAAGAAGTGATTTATATGCTGGAAATTTTGATGATTTAGAAAAATCTATTCAAGAAAAGATATATACTTTAGATGAGAGCATAAAAATTTATCCAGGACATGGACCTCAAACAAATGTTGGAGAAGAAATGAAAAATAATTCTTATATTAAAAAGAGGGCGTAATTATGGATATTGGAATTGTTGTAAAACATAAATATTCAACTCCAATATTAGAACTTTGTAAAGCTATTTTTGCAGATAAAAAGATTCATCTTGTTAAAGATGAATCTTTTCTAAGTGGATTTGAATATAATATTATATCTGAAATAAATAATGACGTATTAAATACTACAATATTTAATGAAAATATTAATAAAAATATTAGAAGCAAGAGAGAAGATTTATTTTCTGAGGTAATTAAAGGCTATGATACTCAAGTTAAATTTCAGCTGAAGCGAGATTGCTATATGTTATTAAGTGAGATTACTTTAAAAAAATTACCATGGGGAATGCTTACTGGTATTAGACCTGTTAAATTAGTTCATAAAATGTATGAGTTGAATTGTGATGAAAACCAAATAAAATTAGAACTTAGGGATAAATTTTTATTAGAAGATAAATATGCTAATTTAATGATTGAAATAGCAAAAAAAGAGAGAACTATATTTGTTGGTTATGAGGAAAAATGTAGTTTATATATCAGTATTCCATTTTGTCCTACAAAATGTGTATATTGTTCTTTCCCAACCCATATTTATAAAAAATGGTCTTATTTAGAAGATGAGTACATTGAGAAATTATGTAGAGAAATAGTTGAAATAGGTTCTAAAATAACTCAAAAAATAGATACTATATATATTGGAGGAGGAACTCCCTCTTCTATTAAAAAATCTAGTATAGAAAAAATTTTGAAAACTTTATATAATACTTTTGATTTAGAAGAACTTCGAGAATTAACATATGAAGCAGGAAGACCTGATACAATAGATAAAGATTTATTAGAATTGTTAAATCTATATAAAATTAGTAGAATTAGCATTAATCCTCAAACATTTAATGATGAAATTTTGAAGAAAATGGGAAGATCACATACTGGAAATGATATAAAAGATAGTATTGATTTAGCAAGATCTTATAATTTTGATATAAATATGGATTTGATTGTTGGATTGCCAGATGAGACTCAAGATAGTTATTTTGATACATTAGACACTATTTTAAAGCTGAATCCTGCAAATATAACTATTCATGCATTGGCTATAAAGAGGGCTGCTAATTTAAAATTTGATTTGGAAAAATACAAATTTTTAAGTGGTAATGAAATAAATTATTTGATTGACAGTAGTATGGATAGATTACTCGAAAATAATTATTTGCCATATTATCTTTATAGACAGCAACATATTAGCGGAAATTTAGCGAATATTGGTTATTCTAAAACTAGCCATGAAGGTATATATAATATATTAATGATGGAAGAAGTTCACAATATATTTTCTTTTGGAGTTGGCGGTGTTTCTAAAATATTTAGTTCAGATAGTGATAAATTCGAAACAATTCCAAATTTTAGAGATTTAGTACCTTATATAGAAAGATTTGATGAGTTATTAGAAAAAAAGATTAAGGTGTTGACAAAAAAATAATTATTAGTTATAATACATGCTATATACAAAAAGGCAATGAGCAAGAATAGTATCTTTAAAAAATGTGTTTAGAGAGTCAGATTAGCTGGGAACTGATGACATTTTGAAGAGAAGGACACTTGTGAGCTGATGATAGAATAAATATATCATACGTCAATCCGCGTTAAGGAGCAAATAAGTGGGATTTTGTTAAATCCAATTTAGGGTGGTACCACGGGAAAACTCTCGTCCCTGCAATTAATTATTTAATTGTAGAGACGAGAGTTTTTATTTTTTAAAATAAATATTAGGAGGCGAAAGTAATGAAATTAATAGCGCCAAAGGGAACTCAAGATGTATTGCCAAATGAAGTGTATAAATGGCATTATGTAGAATCAATGATCAAAGAAGTATGTAGGGAATTTGGATATAAAGAATTAAGAACTCCTACATTTGAGCATACAGAATTATTTAAAAGAGGTGTTGGAGAAAGCACAGATGTTGTACAAAAAGAAATGTATACTTTCTTGGATAAAAAACAAAGAAGTATTACTTTAAAACCAGAAGGAACAGCTTCTGTTGTTAGAGCTTATGTAGAACGAAAATTAAATGCAGGACCACAACCTACAAAGGTTTACTATATTACACCGTGCTTTAGATATGAAAGACCTCAAGCAGGTAGAATGAGAGAATTTCATCAATTTGGTGTTGAAGCATTTGGAGCTAAAGACGCTACGATAGATGCAGAAGTTATTTCTATAGCCAATAGATTGTTTGAAAAGTTTGGTTTGGAAAATATCGAATTAAATATTAATAGTATAGGTTGTCCAACTTGTAGGGCTATATATCACGAAAAATTAAAAGCTTTTTTGGATACGAAAATAGATAAATTATGTTCTACATGTAACGATAGATACACTACAAATCCTATGAGAATATTGGATTGTAAAGTTCCAGCATGTCAAGATGAGTTAGTGGATGCTCCATTGATGTTAGATTATTTATGTGATGATTGTTTAGAACACTTTGAGCAAGTGAAAAAATATTTAGATAATATAGAGGTTAGTTATGTTGTTAACCCTAGAATTGTCAGAGGTTTGGATTATTATACTAAAACAGCTTTTGAATTTATAAGTAAGGACATTGGTTCTCAGGGAACTGTTTGTGGTGGAGGACGTTATGATAAATTAGTTCATGAAATTGGTGGATCAGAAACTCCAGGTATTGGATTTGGAATGGGAATTGAAAGATTATTACTTACTTTAGAGAATAGTGGAATTCAAATACCTAATGAAGAATCAACAGATATTTTTGTAGTAACATTAGGAGAAGCTGCAAGAATGAAGGGTTTTGAAATTGTTTATAAATTGAGAAAACTAGGTTATTCGGCAGAATTAGACCATTTAGCTCGTAGTGCTAAAGCGCAATTTAAATATTCTAATAAAATTGGAAGTAAAGTTAATATTACTTTAGGAGATCAAGAATTAGAAAAAAATATAGCTATGGTAAAAGATATGAATGCTAGTGATCAAAGTGAAGTTAACTTAAATGAAATATATGAAAAAGTTAAAGAAATATTGGGAGGCAAATAAAATGACAGAAAAAATGGGAAATTGGAGAAGAACACATAAATGTGGAATTCTTAGAGAAACTAATATTGATGAAGAAGTATTGTTAATGGGATGGGTGCAAAAAAGAAGAAACTTAGGTGGACTTGTTTTTGTTGATTTAAGAGATACATCTGGTATTTCTCAAATTGTTTTTGATACAGATTTATCTAAAGATGCATTTGAAAAAGCAGAACAACTTAGAAGTGAATATGTTATTGCTGTAAAAGGTATAGTTAAAAAGAGACAATCTATAAATACAGAAATGCCTACAGGTATGATTGAGATTTATGCGAGTGAAGTTAGAATTTTAGATACAGCTGAAACTCCTCCTATTTATATTAAAAATGATGATACAGTATCAGAGCAAATGAGATTAAAATATAGATATTTGGATTTGAGAAAATCTGATATGCAAGATAAATTAAAGATGAGACACAAAGCATCAAATTTAATAAGAAATTTCTTGGATCAAGAAGCTTTTGTTGAAGTTGAAACACCTATGCTAAATAAACCTACACCAGAAGGTGCAAGAGATTATTTAGTGCCAAGTCGTGTTAATCCAGGTAAATTTTATGCATTGCCACAATCACCACAGCTAATGAAGCAAATGCTAATGGTATCTGGAATGGATAGATATTTTCAAATTGTAAAATGCTTTAGAGATGAAGATTTAAGATCAAATCGTCAACCTGAATTTACTCAAGTAGATATGGAATTATCTTTTATTGATATTGATGATATAATTGAGATCAATGAAAGACTTCTTCAAAAAGTATTTAAAGAGCTTAAAGGTGTTGATTTACAATTACCAATTAAAAGAATGCCTTATAAAGAAGCTATGGAGAGATTTGGATCAGATAAGCCAGATTTGAGATTTGGTTATGAATTAAGAGATTTATCAGATATATTAAAAGATTCAGGCTTTGGAGTTTTTGCAAATACAATAGCAGATGGAGGTAAAGTAAGAGCTATCAATGTTGATAATGGTGCAGATGCATTTAGTAAAAAACAAGTTTCAAAATTAGAGAAATTTGTAAAAACTTATGGTGCCAAAGGACTTGCTTGGATAAAAGTATTGGATGATGGAATAGATTCTCCGATAGCTAAATTTTTAAATGAAAAAGAAATTTCAGAAATTCTAGAAACAATGAATTCTAAATCTGGAGATATGATTTTTATAGTTGCAGATAAAGAGCAAGTAACATTTGATGCACTTGGTCAATTAAGACAAGAAATTGCAAGAAAAATGGAAGTAATTGATCCTAATGCATTTGAATTCTTATGGATTACAGAATTTCCATTGTTTGAATATGATGAAGAAGAAAATAGATTTGTTGCGAAACATCATCCGTTTACACATCCAATGGACGAAGATTTAGAACTATTAGAAACAGAGCCTGAGAAGGTTAGAGCAAAGGCTTATGATATAGTAATAAATGGTGATGAAATTGGTGGAGGTAGTATTAGAATAAATAATTCAGATCTTCAGGAAAGAATGTTTACAGCTCTTGGTTTTACAAAAGAAGAAGCATGGAGCAAGTTTGGATTCTTGATGGAAGCCTTTAAATATGGAGTTCCACCACATGGTGGATTGGCATATGGATTTGATAGATTAGTTATGCTTTTAACAGATAGTGATAGTATTAGAGACGTAGTTGCTTTTCCAAAGACTCAAGCGGCTACAAGTTTGTTAACAGAAGCACCAACAGGAGTAACTAAATCACAACTTAAAGAATTAAGTATTCAACTAGATTTAGAAGAAGAATAAAAAGGTAAGGGACTTGTCCCTTGCTTTTTTTTGTGTTATTATATATAGGAAATTATACCCGTGCGGGGTAATGGAGGTAAATATGGATAATAGATTTATGAGAACTGAAATGTTAATAGCTAGTGATGGTATTTTGAAATTAAAAGAATCAAAGGTGCTTGTTTTTGGTGTTGGTGGAGTCGGTGGTTATGTAGTTGAAGCGTTATCAAGAGCTGGAATAGGAGAACTTCATATAGTTGATTATGACAAAATAGATATAACAAATATAAATAGGCAGATTATTGCATTAGATAATACTGTTGGTCAGAGTAAAGTATATGCTTTTAAAGAAAGAATTAGATTAATTAATCCTGAGTGCAAAGTATTTATATACAATGAAAAATTAGACTCAGATAATTATGAAAAGTTTTTAGCTTTAAAAATAGATTATATAGTAGATGCTATAGATATGGTATCTTCTAAGTTATTATTAGCTGAGTTTTGCGAAAAAAAACAAATTCCATTAATATCTAGTATGGGAACTGCAAATAAATTTGATCCTTTACAACTTAGAGTTTCTGATATTAAGAAAACTCAAATGTGTCCTCTTGCTAAAGTTATTAGAAAAGAGTTAAAAAATAGAAATGTTAAAAATTTGAAAGTTGTTTATTCGGAGGAAAAACCAGTTAAACCTAATCAAATTGAAAAAAATGAATCTCCTTATAAACAAGTTAATGGAACTATGTCCTTTGTGCCTGGTGCAGCGGGATTGATTATAGCATCAGAAGTTATAAATGATATTTTAAAAAGGAGCTAATGTTATGGAAGAAAAAGGGTTAGTTATAAACTCAAGTGAAAAAGAAATAACTGTTAAGGTTATAAGGGTAAGTCAATGTGGTCATAACTGTGCTGATTGTGGAGGTGGTTGTGATACATCTTCACTAGAATTGAAATTTCCAAATGAGGTAAATGCTAAAACTGGTGATGTTGTTATTTTAGAAAGTGAAACTAAAGCATTTATGAAAAATGCATATTTAGTATATGGAATACCACTTATGGCTATTGTTATTGGAGTTGTAATAGGAATAAATGGTTGGCTTGTCTTATTAAATGATTTAGAGATAAATGGTATTTTGATTGGTTTAATTTTTATGTTTTTATCAGCTTTTATTTTAAAGTGGATGGACAATAGATTTAAAAGTGAAGATCATTTAAAAGTAAAATCAAAAATTGTTAAAAATTAAATGAAATTAGATAATGAAAAGGATGGTTAATAATATGGAAGACTTAAGTACAAAAAAAGCTGATGAGGCAATTATTAAAAGGTTAAGAAAAATAGAAGGACAAGTAAAGGGGATTCAAAAAATGGTTAATGAAGAGAAATATTGCGGAGATATTTTGATTCAAATAGCGGCAGTTAAGTCTGCTATGAACAAAGTTGGAGGTATTATTTTAGAATCACATATGAAAAATTGTCTACATAAAAAAATTGATGCAGAGGGAAACTTTGATGATGAAATAGAAAAATTAGTGGATGTTATGATAAAATATACAAAATAAAATCTGTATATTTTAGATTTCAATACTAAAATATACAGATTTTATTATTTTATTGTTTTTTTTAGTACTTTACTTACTGAAGTTGCTAGAATTATTCCAATTGCAATAGAAAGTGCAATCATAAATGTTTCTATTCCAATTTCCGCAGCTTTAGTTAGTTTATTTTGAACTAAATTGTCCATAGTATAGTACATACCAGCACCTGGAACTAAGGGAATTATTCCTGGAATGATAAAAATAGTTGCAGGTTGTTTTTTATATCTTGCTAGAAATTCACCTAGTATCCCAACTGCTAAAGAACCCCAAAAAGCTGAGATAATTGAAGTTGAAGAATATACACTATAAAAATGGAAAATAAGCCATCCTGTAGATCCTAACATACTAGCTGAAAATATTTGCTTTTTTGGAATATTAAACATTACAGCAAAGCCAAAGGTACTTATAAATGAAAAAAACAAATGATTTATGAATTCCATTATAGTAGACCTCCTAACATGTTAGACGTATTCAATATGATTCCAACACCGAAGGCGATACCTATGGCAATTATCAAGGCTTCAACGGCTCTTGAAACACCAGATAGATAGTCACCATAAATGAAATCTCGTATAGCATTAGTGATTGCAACACCTGGAGCTAAAGGCATTATAGAGCCACTTATTATAGGACCTATGTTAAATGATGGAATTATAAATTGAAAACATAAAGCAATAAGGGTTATAATCATTCCGCCTATGATATTATTAACTAATATAGAAATATTGTTTTTGTTTGTAAAAGAACATATATATAATAAAGCAACTCCGGCTAAAAAAGAAGGAATTAAGTCAATATAATTTCCTCCAAATAGTTTAGTAAATCCAGCGCTTGCAAGTCCACCACAAATCCATTTTAAATATGGCTTAAAATCAGAACCTTCTCTAATATAATTGAGAGTTTTTAGTCCATCAGAAATTGGCATTTCACTAGCTACAAAAAGTCTAGAGAAATTATTTAAATCAGAAACTTTTTGTAGATCTATAGAAATACTTTTAATTCTACGTATATAAGAAAAAACTTCATCATCATATTCTGAAGAAACAAATATACCTGTTGGAGTTACAAAGGAATCAAATTGCTGCATATTACGACTAAGAGCCATTCTTTTCATTGTATCTTCTACTCGATATGTTTCAGCACCACATTGTAACATGGTTTCACCAGTTTTTAATAGTAATAGCATCAGCTGTTTTCTATCATTAATAATTTCCAATTAAGCACATCCTTTCTAAATATAAATTCTAAAAAAATAATCAAAAATAATGTTTGATTATTTTTGATTCAAGCTCTACTTAATTTATTATACACAGATTGAAACAAGATACAAGGAATTTATAAAATATAAAATATAATTATTTCTTATATTTTATAAATTCTTTGTTTAACCCTGTAAATAGTAACTTTAAATAGGTTTAGTTGAGGAAGGAATAATAGCTATTTTATTATAATTAGTTGCAATAAAGCAAAATTTATATTAAAATAATGAAGTTTGAATGTGTTATAATAGAAGAGATTAGAAAATCAAATAATCCTAGGAGATAAAGTTCGGAATGTAAAAATGATTTTCTACAATTTAGAAGGTGTAAAAATGGAAATAAATTTGTATAACAGAAATAAAAATTTAATTAGTGATGTTGAAGAGGGAAGTATTGCGGAGGAACTTGAAATTGAAGTTGGTGATGTGTTGGTTTCTATTAATGACCAACCAGTACATGATATTATTGAATATAAATATTTAATATCTGATGAATATATTGAAATGGTTATAGAAAAACGTAATGGAGAAATCTGGGAATTAGAAATAGAAAAAGAATATGATGAAAGAATAGGTATGTTTTTTACGAATCCCTTGATAGACAAGGCAAAAAGTTGTCGTAATAAATGTATGTTTTGTTTTATTGATCAATTGCCTAAAGGTATGAGAGATACATTATATTTTAAAGATGACGATTCTAGATTATCTTTTTTACAAGGAAATTTTATAACATTAACGAATATGAGTGATGAGGATCTAGATCGTATTATAAAATACAGAATAAGTCCTATAAA
>Ga0193962_1001480_pt1 | contig 10941 bp, 14 predicted proteins | sample FB_5_MG_FD_140335 | JGI IMG/M metagenome (GOLD analysis project Ga0193962, IMG submission 140335) | Microbial mat bacterial communities from the Broadkill River, Lewes, Delaware, United States - FB_5_MG | ecosystem: Environmental > Aquatic > Freshwater > River > Microbial mats | place: USA...
ATGTTCAAAGTTATATACGAAACCGTAAGCTAAATTTTTCAGTTTACTGTCATCTCCACCTTCTATCCATGCCACTTTTCTGCCAATACAGCTTGTATCATTAAAATTATATTTATAAGAAACCTGAGGGGCGTAATAAGTGTATTTGGTTCGACTTGAAGAGCTAGTTGTACCTTGAGTTATTTTAATAGAAGCATTCAACAGATCTGCATCTACTTGAACCCAGCTAATAGATTTAATGTTACCGGATATTGATTTTGTAATATTTTTTGACATCAAATAAATAAAAAACAACATAGCTACAAGAAATAAATATAAAATAAACCTAGTCATTTTAGTATTGTCTTTTTGATTTTTCCTCTTCATATTAACATCCACATTTGAACAATGATAAACATCTGATTATGGCTTATAACGCATCATTCAGAGGCAAATAATTATTGGCTATAATGTTTGAGGCACGAAAAACAGCCACTGTTTTAAGTCCTTTGCAATGACTTGTTAGGTGAATTCAGCGCTAATATACCTACAGTAACAAGCCATAAGATTAAAAATAAATTTGATACCATTGCGTCATAAGACGCTTCACCATCAACAAAGAAAAATAGTTGAATAATTTCAGGTGCAGGTGGAAACCAAAGATCATATTTCATAGCACCGTACCAAAACCAGCAGTACACAAAAATATAGCATCCAAATGTAATTAGTCCAAAATAGTTCCATAACGAAGCATAGCTGGTTTTAAGTAACCGGTAGCTAACACAAAGAAAAGTAATTAACGCAACTAAAAAAATCAAATCATCATGTACATTTGGATAAGGTGGAATAGCTGAAATTGCAAAAGCAAACAACAGAGAAATAGCTAGATTTATGATTGCTGCTTTCATTATTCACCTAACGCCCGCATAAAAGGCGGAGCGCCAGCGACGTCCAGCCCGTAGGGCGATTTTTAATGCGCTTGTTATGCATTGACTACGCACCCACCCTCTTTTAGTACGCGAGTGGTAGATGCCGGGTTATTTTTAAGTGCAGCTACAGGGCGTATTGGCCGTTGCACTAAGTTCCCAGAGCAATTAGGACAGATATGATTAAGAACACTCTCTGCGCACTCAACGCAGAATGTGCATTCAAAAGTGCAGATTACTGCCTCTGTGGATTCCGGAGGCAAGTCCTTGTCACAGCATTCACAGTTAGGTCGAAGTTCTAACATAGATTTTCCTCCTTCTTAGATGCATAACGCCAAGCTAAGCGGCGCAGCTTTGCTGCGTCCTTGCTTGAGCGCCTTGTTATGCCTTTACTCGGTAACACTGAATTTAACCTGAGTGCCATCGGGAAGGTCTTTGATTTGTAAATTCATTTGGCCTGACATAGCAAAGTGAACTTCAATGTCTGTTAGCTCAAAGTTATCTGGTTCGTACTTGCCGCCCAGAACAGGTAACTGTTTGAATCCGTATAATTTACCTTGTTCAAGGATCGCGCCCTGCTCTTTGAGCTGTGCAACAACAGGAACTAAAAACCATTCTTTGATTAGTTCGTTGTCTTGGAGATTACCTTCAAATTCTTCATATGAATCTGCGACCTTTTCAAATTCTGCGCTACCAGTTATAAGCCAGAATACTTCACCAGATTCGGTCTGAAGGAATGCATCGCCGACTGAAGTAATCAGAATAGGTAGCGCTGAACCAACAAGCCATTGCCAGTCTTCGATCAATTTAGCTCGATCAAGATGCTCGAAGCTGACTGTAAGATCATTCCAAGTTAAAGACACCGAACTCTCCTTAAGGCATAACGCCCGCATTTGCGGCTGGTTTGGAGCGCAGCGTAAAACCAGTCCGACAACATGCACTTGTTACGTTTTTGCATGAGCCTCAACAATACTTGATACCTTGTTACTACCAGCGGGCAGGAGAGTAATTGTTAGCTCAGGCTCATTAAAATGTATCAACTTTTCTTTATGAAGTAATTTTAGGATTTTTTTGTAATATGTTTTATTAGTTGATTCTGTCCACTCCATCAAATCTTCAAGAGCTATATCTTCATCCGTTGACGATGCTAAAAGCAAAATCTGATCTTTTAGATTCATTGTTGGCGAAAGTACTTTTTTAAAGCCGTTACTGTCCCAGACTAAGGGGGTACTCCTTTGAGCCAATGCATCAACCGCTAACTGAGCGTCTTGTAAGCTCCCTGTATGAAATACTCTGACAAGTTCAGCCATGATCCAATTGACCATAGTAAATACTAGGGTTGCATCTACGTTGTTAGCATCAACTTCACTACCAACATGCCCAACACCACGGTTATTCCTTATCTCATATAAGACAGGGAGCATTCTTGGTATTAATATTTGAAAGCTTCTCGGTAAAGATTGCTCATTTTCAAGCTGCCTACACGCTGCAACCATATTTCTTGGCTTTGAGGGAGACGAAGGGTAATTGCCATCAATATGGCCTTTAATTATGGAATAAACGATTTCGCATATTTTCCCTCCACTTAACTCTGCAGGCTCCCACCTATGTTCCATATAGTTCTGGGTTAGTTTTTTATACTCTTTTATCAGAGGGGTACGAAGCCCAGCAGGCAAAGAACCTAAGAGTGTTTTAAGCTCTGCCATATCAACTAATCCCTAGCGAACGCTTTCCTTCCTCAGTTACGTAAAATTGCTTTCCTTCTTTTTCACAATAACCTTTCTTTATATTCTGATTAAGACATTCTGATGCATTATGAAGTCGCTTTTGGTTGGCATTACTTAATGCTGAAGTAATATCTTTAGTTTGTAACCGAGTTTGGCCTTTGGCCTCTACCCATACGGCGGTGGCTAGAAACTTACTGTTTTGCACTGTATCCGCATTCTTTGACTTTAACCACGACGGTAGAGTTTGTGCTGCAATTTCATTATGACCTGAAAGATCAGCTGCTTGATGAGTTAATCCATTCCCTTGGGGTGGTGCAGCCGCAGTTGCTATTGGTGTAAGACCAATAAGATCTTCAGCCCGATCCATAATTTTATCTAACTGCTCTGAAAGCCAGCTTGGGTCACCTTCACCTGAAAAGGTAATCTCTCCAATCTTTATTTCTATTTTTGCTTCACTCATTCATATTTCCTTTGTTCGAAGTGATTGTGAACGTAACAGTTTTATTCATGCGCATGCGCGTTTACATCCCTGATTATAAAGTCAGAAATAGCATTTAACGTATTGTTTAATAAAACATAAGTGAGGTTATTCAAAAATACGGCTCCCTGTAAACGCGCATGCGCATTATCATTCTTGGTTGTGCGCGTTATCTTCCCTGTTGATAACGGTAGCTACTTGATTATGGATGCTTTTCTCGCGTTGTCCAGTGTGAAAGTGCGCACGCGTTAGGATGAAAACGCGCACGTTTTTATGTTGACCGCTGTCGGCTACGCGCATGATCCCCATTAAGCCTTCTTTCATATCCAGCACTAATTGTTCGGCGTCTGGGTGGAATGCGGGTTGTGCGCGGCGGATGCGGTGCCGATTGATGGCGTAGGTTTGGGCGCCTGCGTGAAGTCGTTTGTTAGGCTGAGGGTCTATTTCCAGCACGAATACTCAAAGATATCATCTCCCTTATGCACAGACACAGAACATTTAGCCTCCCCGGACATCCAAGTGAAGTCTGTTTGTCCAAATTCAGTAATAGTATTAAGTGATGTAAAGTCCTTTACTAGCTCCTCAATCTCACTCGCTTGAATCTTATATCCCTTTTTTGAAAACTGTAGGGTAACGTGGTCTGAAGCACCGAGAAAAGAAGTTTTTGAATCGAAATATTGCACACTTACACCGAGTATTTTGTTCGGTCGGCTTTCATTATTAGATAATAGCCCCCTAACATCGTAACCACCTATAGAGTCCTGTTTTAGAAAATTAGTAATCTCAGAGCTATTTCTATTGATTTCTTCTTCACCTGTTACAAAAAAGCTCGAAAGACTTAACACAAAAAATATTATAATTTTTTTCATTACTTTCCTCTTTGCAGCCTAGCGCCAAGTTCAGTTGATCACCTTGTTATGCATTTACCACTGAACCATAACGTCTTGGATTTTTAACGTATTTGAATCGAAGCTAATTCCCCAAAACGCCTTGAACTCACTTTTTCTGTATTTCACTTTCCAGAGCGTGAGCTTAGAGTCATGCCTCACTAGAACATCTATGGGTTCAATGCTCTCTATATCGCCCATGTCGCGTTCTATGTCATCGCACATCTTTATGTACATATCTTCCGTGACCGTAGCCTCGTCATCTGGGTCATTAGGCGGTATAGACATGTCTTGGAGCACGCTGTAATTTTTGCCGTCATGTAACCTGATAAGTTGCTCAACCAATTTAATTTCCTGATTTGAAAGCATGCGGCTCGACTCTCCTTGAGTACATAACGCTTACATAAGCGGAAAATTATAGCTGCCTATAATTTTTGAGGAACAAAAAACAGCCAACTGTAATTTTTCCGTTTGATGTTTTTGTTAGTTGTATTTACACCCAAACATGGTCTTTAGCTGTTAGCTCTCCACCTGCATCGCCTGTATTAACAATACCTCTAGGCTCAACGAACATTATTTTACATTCATCTTTTGCATAAGGTTTATGCTCAACACCTTTTGGAACAACATACATTTCACCTTCTGAAAGGTCTACTCTTCCATCTCGAAAGTCGATACTCATAGAACCTTCTATGACAATAAAAACTTCGTCTGTTTCTTTATGAGAATGCCAAGTAAAATCATTTTGAATTTTAGCGAGCTTAAACTGATAGTCGTTCATTTCTGCGACGACTCTTGGTGACCAATGTTCTGAAAACTTAGAAAACTTTTCGAGTAAGTTAATAGGACTTTTAGACATACGATTTCTCCTTAATACAACTAACGCCCAAATAACAGGCTAAAAATAGTGAGCTAAAATGGAGCAAAGCGAACAGCCCACTGTTTTTAGTCCTTGTTGATTTTCTTGTTAGGTGTTTTTTCACAGTTATTAGTTTCTAGTTTAACTATGAAGCCAAAATAAAATGATACGCAAACAATTAGTGATTGCCAAACAAGTGCAAAGTAATATTTTAAGGGATTAGAGGTAACACTAACAAAGTATTCAGATCCCATGGTGTGATATTTGTAACCGCCATCTATCAATAGATTAATCACTGTAATTGTAAAGACAATACAAAAAATTCGAGCCACAAATCGCATTTTCGTATCAATTTTAATATGAAACTCCTTCTAGACTAGTTGTGATCACAACAAACACCTAACGCCGCTATCACTGGACAGCGGGCTGTAGTTGTAATTTATGTTAACAGAGCGGCAGCGTAGTGCATAAATTGCAACGAAGGGCTGCTGTTCCGGTGCATAGCTTTGTTAAAACTATTTGTCTGTATAGTAAACCACAAATCTTGTTGTTCTACTTTCAACACCAGATATTACCTTATAAGTACTGGCTATGTTATGGCAGTGTACAGGCTTGTAGCTAACCAAGTACTTAGCAAAATCATCTGCGCTGAACCATACTGAATTTTCATCGCATTTAGACCCAGACCTGACTGAACAATAAAGATTAGGCTGTCTAGGCTTAAACCCAAAAGGTGATTTCTTAGCAGGTTTAGACTTATCTGGCTTAGTTACATACTCCGATGAGTCAACTGACAATTCTAAGTATTCTCCCTGCTCAGGCTTACAAGAGAAAGAAATTTCTGAGAATAAACATCCCAAAACAAAAATCAGCAAAGTATGTCGATTCATCATGAGTTTTAACGCCTAAATAACAGGCAAAAAATGGTTGGCTAAAATAGGTGAACGTAGTGAACAAAAAGCCAACTGTTTTTTGTCCTAGTTTATTTTCTTGTTAGGTAACAATTCGCACGCAACTTCCAACGCACCACATAGGGCTATTACATATAAAATATACTTATCTTTGGGTACAAGATTTGTGTATTTTGGTAAGTTTAAATCAGAAAGTCTAGACTTGATATTTTTATACAACTCTTGAACTGTATTCTTCCTTTCTTCATCAAGTGACTTATAAATATTATTAGCGTCTTGTTTACTAATTTCACACCTAAGGTTATGAGCAAAGTCATTTCGTAAAGTGCCAAGTACATTTAAGATCGACTCAAAGCGTTTATCTAAACCTAAAGCAACGACGAACTTAACTTTAACGTGATAATCAAGGTTAATTTCTTTACGATATTTTTCAGGGTGTAATAAGACAGATTCTATGATTTCATTAAGATACTGCTCAATAATAATTTGAGAGCGTATTACAACACCTAAGTCGTCTTCTATCTTGAATGAATCAACTAATAATTGCCGCTTATCCATAGTTTGCCTTGTTACCTAACAGTTTTATTCATGCGCATGCGCGTTTACATCCCTGATTATAAAGTCAGAAATAGCATTTAACGTATTGTTTAATAAAACATAAGTGAGGTTATTCAAAGAATACGGCTCCCTGTAAACACGCATGTACATTATATTTCTCAGCTGTACACGCCATCTTCCCTGTTGATAACTGCAGTTATTTGATTATGTAGAGTTTTTTGCTTTTGTCTATTCGCTAAACGCATTAAATACCTAAAAATAAAAAAGCCAACAAAGAATGTTGGCTTTTGATATCAGAATATTAGTTTATGCCCTTTCCTACACCACGCTTATCCAATGGCACGCATACGGTTTAACTTTTAAGCAACCGTCTTCATGCTGCAAGGCTTGGTTGTGGAGTAAGTCTTGCCATTGGGTAACATCACTGCCTAGCAACGCTTTTAGCGTGTTTTCGTTCACGCTGCGGAAGGTTTTAGTGAAGTTGTACAGTGCGATGATTTTTTGGCCGCTGGCAGCGACGCGCATGATACCCATTAAGCCTTCTTCCATATCCAGTACTAATTGTTCAGCGTCTGGGTGGAATGCGGGTTGTGCGCGGCGGATGCGGATGCGGCGTTGGTATTCGCGCATTAGGATATAGGTGCTGCTTTCGTGTACTTCGAGTAGCGCTTCTAGCTCGTCCATGTCCCATTGGTGGCGGTTGATGGCGCGGGTGGAGCCGGTAACTTCTACGCGTTTGTGGTCGTTAGGTGTGCCCAACAACGAATGGATGTAGATGCCTGGTACACCGCGTAAGCAGAGTGCGAAGGTTTGCGATAACAGATAGCGCGCCGCTTGCCACGGTGCCGATTGATGGCCGGGGTTTCGGAAGGCGTCGAAGAAGGTAACGTTGATCTCGTACGGGACGTCTTTGCCATCGGTGTTGCGACGGGTAGATACATACGCGCCACGCGAGCGCATGTCGTCCATAAGTTGTTTCATTTCTTCTTTCGGTAACAAGCCTTCTAACGGCCGTACACCAATACCGTCATGTGAGGCGGTAAAGTTAAAATAGGTGCACCCTTCTGGCGGTGGCGTGAGGTGTTTTAGCCAATCATATAAGTATTGCGTGTTACCGCTGTGAATGGAGTACAGCAAGAGCGGCGGTAAACTAAATTGGTACACCATGTGCGCTTCGTCGCCTTGACCAAAGTAGCTGATGTTCTCTTCGTGCGGGACGTTGGTTTCGGTGAGCAGGATGGCTTCTGGGCACATATCATCCAAAATATCGCGCATCAACTTAACCACTTCGTGGGTTTGCGGCAGATGTAGGCAACTGGTGCCGACTTCTTTCCATAAAAAGGCAATCGCATCTAGCCGTGTAATACGTGAACCCTTGGCGACATAAAACAGCAGAATGTCGATCATTTCCAACAGTACATTGGGGTTTTTGTAGTTTAAATCCACTTGGTCGGCACTGAACGTCGTCCATACATGACGAAGGCCGTCATGTGTGGGTATCTCGGTTAACAGCGGCGTGCTTCGCGGACGTACCACTTGGCTCCAATCTTTGGTGTGGTCTTCGTAGATAAAGAAGTCTTTATACGGATCGCGGTTCCCCCTAAAGTCGGCAAAGTACAAACTCACGCGTGAACAGTGGTTGAGTACAAAATCAAACATGAGCTCAAAGTTTTCACTGAGGGCGTTAACATCTTCCCATGTGCCTAGATCGGTACGGATGGCACGATAATCGGCTACTGAGAAACCATCGTCCGAGGTATAAGGAAAGATGGGCAGCAAGTGCAACACGCTAAATGTGTGCTTTAGCCACTTATCGACAAAGACTTTAAGGTTGGCCAGTTCAGCACTGTTGTCTTTACTAGTAATGCTGTCGCCATAAGTAATGAGGACAACATCTTCTTGATCCCACTTTGGCTTAAATCCAGTTTTGGTTAACTGCGCTTTGTAAGGTGCTATGCGCGCTTCTAATTCGGTGAGTAGCGAGTCAGCTTGATCTTCGCCATACAGATAGGCTAAACGGGTACGTATTTTTTGTTCAGCAGTCTGTCCAAGTACGGTCATATTCGCTTCCTTATGCGTCGTTTAGTCAATTACAGCAAAGATCAGACCAACTAAAAAAGCCATTAATTCATTTGCTTATGGCTATAAAAAAGGCAATTAGACCAACTTTGCCTCTTTTACTCTACGCAATTGCTCGTTTGCCCACCAGCTTTAGCACTAAAACAGTGCATTGTGATAATCCACATGACGAGCAAGTCGACATTATCAACACGCACTAAAGAAGTGCGCCGAATCAGGGCAAAGCCTTTCGTTAAGGTGAAAATTACGCCCTAAGTATCAACATTGGATCAGTTAAAAGCCGTCAATAAAATCCAATAATCATCACAAACCACTGTTTTGCAAGCAGTTATCAGGTTTTGCCAAAATTTGATAACCCTCTCATTGCCGACTTCCTTAGAGTATTTAAAGAATACGTTACCGCTAAACGAGACTTGATCTATGAGTGCCACACACGCCGATTTTCAATTTAAGCACACCTTAGGAGCCCGAACGTTCGGCTTTAAGGACTTGGCTGAATTGATGGCGAAAGCGACTCCGGCCCGCTCTGGTGACCGGTTAGCCGGAGTTGCGGCCGAATCCGCCGAAGAGCGCGCCATCGCCCAAATGACATTGGCTGACTTACCGTTGAGCCACTTTTTAAATGACGCATTGATTCCCTATGAAGCAGACGAAATTACCCGTCTGATTATGGATGACCACGACAAACAAGCCTTTGCACCCATTTCCCATTTAACCGTTGGCGGTTTTCGCGATTGGCTGTTAAGCGACATAGCCAGCCCCGATGTGTTAACCCAGATCCGCGCCGGTGTAACGCCTGAAATGGCGGCGGCTGTTAGCAAGATCATGCGTAATCAGGATCTAATTATTGTGGCCAAAAAATGCCACGTAAAAACGGCGTTTCGCAACACGATTGGTCTGCCTGGGCATTTATCAACACGTTTACAACCTAACCATCCAACGGATGATTTAACCGGCATTGCTGCCAGCATGTTAGATGGTTTGCTGTACGCTAATGGTGATGCGGTGATTGGTATCAACCCAGCCACTGACAATGTCGCGCAAGCCACCCGTTTAATTAAAATGATGGACGAGGTGATTCAACATTACGAGATCCCCACCCAATCATGTGTTTTAACTCATGTCACCAATACCATTGAGTGTATCGAGCAAGGGGCGCCAGTTGATTTGGTGTTCCAATCCATTGGCGGCACCCAAGCCACAAACGATAGTTTTGGTTTTAATTTAGCGAATTTAGCCGAAGCTCAAGAAGCAGCATTGTCACTCAAGCGCGGTACCGTGGGTAACAATGTTATGTATTTTGAGACAGGCCAAGGCAGTGCGCTGTCGGCTAATGCGCACCATAATTTGGATCAACAAACCTGCGAAACTCGCGCCTACGCTGTCGCCCGTAAGTTTAACCCGCTTTTAATTAATACCGTGGTGGGCTTTATTGGGCCGGAGTATTTATATGATGGCAAAGAGATTACGCGCGCCGGGCTAGAAGATCACTTTTGCGCCAAATTGCTCGGCTTACCGATGGGCTGCGATGTGTGTTACACCAACCATGCCGAAGCCGATCAAAATGATATGGATAACTTGCTAACCCTGTTGGGCGTAGCAGGCTGCACATTTGTGATGGGCATTCCTGGTTCAGACGACATCATGCTGAACTACCAAACCACCTCTTTCCATGATGCACTCTATGCCCGCCGAGCACTGGGCCTAAAGCCCGCACCGGAGTTTGATGCATGGCTGAAAAAGATGGAGATTTTCAAGCAAGGTAATCAGTTCTCGCTTAATTCGTATTTGCCACCCGCCTTTAAAACACCATTGCAGCGCTTAATTGGGGGAAACCATGGATAAGGTCTCCCCCACTCACCCAATGCCAGATTATAACGACGCCGAACCGACCAACCCTGTTCACGAAAACCCATGGGAGCGCCTCAAAGATTTTACTGATGCGCGCATTGGTTTGGGACGATCAGGGATTAGCGTCCCCACCAAGCACTTACTGGCGTTTCAATTAGCCCATGCACGTGCTCAAGACGCTGTACACACCCCGTTAGAAACGGAATCGCTCATCAGCAAACTAACGGCCTGTCGTTGGTGCCCTGCCGAAAAACCGATTCGGCTACACAGTAAAGCCGATGACCGAGCTATGTATTTGCAGCGCCCCGACTTTGGACGCTTACTTGATGAGGCCTCTAGAGCTCGACTCATCGAGCATGCACAGCAACAGAATGATGATTATGACCTCGCTATCGTGGTGGTCGATGGCTTATCCGCCTTTGCTATTGAAGAAAATATTCTGCCATTTTTGGATGAACTCATCCCCGCTCTGACTCAGCCCACCAACCAAGAAGCACCTTGGAAACTTGCGCCTATTTGTGTTGTGGAACAAGGGCGTGTCGCCATTGGTGACCCCGTGGGTGAGCTTCTTAATGCAAAGTGCGTGTTAGTGCTGGTCGGTGAACGCCCCGGTTTGAGTTCACCGGACAGTCTTGGGCTGTACCTGACTTGGTCGCCTAAATCAGGGCTGACGGATGCATACCGCA
>Ga0193962_1001481_pt1 | contig 10941 bp, 9 predicted proteins | sample FB_5_MG_FD_140335 | JGI IMG/M metagenome (GOLD analysis project Ga0193962, IMG submission 140335) | Microbial mat bacterial communities from the Broadkill River, Lewes, Delaware, United States - FB_5_MG | ecosystem: Environmental > Aquatic > Freshwater > River > Microbial mats | place: USA...
ATTATGATGTGGCTATTTGTCTCCATATGCACCACCTACTTCATTCAGCATAAGGTACATGCGCCGACCAATCTCACGGTGGTGGCCCTCTATAAGTGAGACAAGCGATCCATCAATTAAAATATCTCTTCGCTCATTATAAAAAATACAGCCACCAACAATATCCTCTTCACTTTCCAAAAATAAATCTGCCTTCAATCCAACTTCTTTAAGATGGCTTTCAACAAGACTTATATCACGCTCGTAATGGCGACTATCAAGCATAACCGCAAATTTTCCAAACTCTTTTAAATCTTCTTGATAGCGCCCAGTAAGATCTTTAATATAAAGTCGGTAGGCGTCCTCCTCTGTAAAACTTTCAAAACGATGCAATACAGCCTCCGATAAGTGGTCTATCAAGGCTTGACGTTGATAAAGCACTTTTTTCTTAACATCACTTTTAGCCCTTGCCAACATTGATTTTTTTTCTTCATAAGCTTCATCAATAATAGCTTTTAAAAACAGATCTGCCTTTTTAGTCGATTCAATCTTTTGTTCTCGCAAAACTGATTCGTGTCGTTCTTGAAAACTTTCAAGAAGCATCTCTTGTTCCCTCTGTACTTTTTCCAAGACTACTTTATTAAATAGCTCTAATTTACTCTCAACGGTAATCATCTTGTCACCTTCTTAATTAGAATTTTACACCGATAGAATCTTTAATATAACGGGTAATATAGTCATTATCAAACGCACTTTTCCCCGATGGAATTTCTACAATTAAAGCTTCACACGACGTTAGTTTCACCGCCATAACCTCATCTCTCGCAAAATCCATCACTGGTGAAGATATCATCAAAATACCTATTTCTTTATCCTTCATACGTTCTTTCAAACAAGCCATTAACTCATCTGCATTTTTTACAAGTTGCCCATGCACGCCAGCAAGGCGCATGCCAACAAGGGCATCTTTATTGTCTGTTAGTAAATACGATTTCATGACACCCTACAATCTTCCTAAAATCAAGATAGAAATAATTAGGCCATAAATGGCAATTCCTTCTGCAAGGCCAACAAAAATTAAAGTTTTTCCTAAAATTTTTGGATCTTCCGATACCGCTCCTAAAGCTGAAGACCCCACTGATCCTACAGCATAGCCCGCACCAATTGTTGCTGCACCAGTACTTAGAGCCGCAGCTATATAACCCAAACCAACACTGCTACTCGCTGTTCCTTCCGTCGCTGCATAAACTACATCTGGGATTAAACCTATTAAGGCGAATAACATTAAAGGCACAAAAACCGCCAAGTTCGTTTTTACTGATTTATTTAAACGTTTGCCACCATATCCACCACGATACAAATAAACACCTATTCCAATTGTCAAAACAACTAGTATAATTGCAGATCCTAGTATTAATTTCATTTCATTTTCCTCCCCTATCCTATGCCTTCTCTATTGCTTCAACACAAATAGCTTCAAACTCTTTTCCATCACCTATGTAATACTTACTAAACATCTCATAGTAAACGAGTCTCAAACCTTGGATAAATACAATTAGTCCTTCTAAAAAAATAACCAAAATATTACCTATGATAAACATGGAGATATCACCAGCAACACTTCCAATAATCTCTGCCATCGTATGAAAAGCAATAAATAGGCCTACATGATTCAGCGCAAATGCTCCAACCCGAATAAAAGAAACCGAGTTACTTAACATGCTCAAAAATGTCTCTAATATATCAAAACTGCTTTCTACATAATAAGCAGAGGCTCCTTCATGATAAAGAGTCTTGTTACCAGCCAAAAAATTTGCAAGGGGTTCTCTAACAATAATAAGACCAACGCAAAGACTGCTTAACACGACAAGCGGAAAAGTCCCCAACGTGATAACCCCTGATTTAGATGCCACTATTGCCAACAAACTCATGTAAAGTACCAAACCACTCACTCCATTGCGACCAAAAAGTCCTTCTTGATAATCCTTAGCCTTTACTTTGTTGATAATACTATAAGCAAGACTAATAAGCAGTAAGATAATTCCTAATATAATTGAAACTGTTAAAATTGTATTGATATTTTCAATTGGACGAATAAAAAAAAGTTCATTTGTTTCTTCGGCCCCTAAAAGAACGCCTACAAAAGATGAAATAACATGTTCATACCCAAAGAAGCTATCATAAAAAAAGCCAAAAATACTTGAACTCATCCCCAGCCTAACAAGCAACTGGCCATAAGCCTTATAAAGATCTTTTTTCGATAAGAGAAGACCTGCAAAGGTAAGGATTATACCTTGTCCCAGATCACCAAACATAGCACCAAAAAGCAACATATAACTTATGCCTAAAAAAGCCGTTGGATCTAATTCCTCATAAGATGGCGTTCCATACATTTGAACTAAGCTTTCAAATGGAGCAAGTAAACGATTGTTTTTTAATTGTGTAGGTGGCTTCATCCCACCTCTAACTTCATTAACTTCTTTGAACTGAACTATAACGTTATAGTCTTTTTCCAATTGTTCCTTTAGCGATAAGGCCTCATCACTGGCTAACCATCCAGAAAAATAAAAAAAACGCTGCGTCGTCGCAATACTCGTTTTCAAAATTGTGATGGTTTCTTCCATTTTAAGACGGCTATAGCATCTCTGCGCTTCATCACCGTGAGTCTCGCGATAGCTGGCACTTTCTTTTTCTGTTTTTTTTAATTCATACTCTATTTGTTTAATTCTTTTATTTATTTTTTCAATTGCCGACCTTGGTTTTTCAATATATTGCCCCATCAATTCAATTGGCGCGAACTGAACAGAACGAAGTATTCGTTCTGTTTCTTTTTTTAGTGCTTTTGGCGTTACAACAAGAATTGCTTCTTCGTCATTAAAATGTCCCACATGCATAACCGCCGCTGAAACATTTTCATAGTTCTGTGATAACTTTTTCTTATTTTCATGACTTAAAGTTCCTATGAACATATGAAAATTTTGCGAATGATAAAGCTGTCCTACATCTACATCCACCTTGGTCAACAATGACAAAACACGCATTTGCTGAAGCTGGTCGAGTTCCTTATGATAAGCGTCTCGTATCCTATAAAGCTTATGCATACCACTATATAAAGCACCTACTTTACTTCGAACCGACTCAAAAGTGTAAGGTTCATCAAAATCTGCCCGCCTAATCTCAACAGGCAAGTTCATCAATTCTATTAAAGAAGTCATTTTCTCATTAATTGATCGTAGATTTTTTTCAACCTGATACGGTTTGATTGCACACATGTTAACAATTTCGTCCATATTTTCTTCCATCATAGAGAGCGTGAAATTTGACTCGTCAATTTCCTCCATAGCATTAACAATATGAACTTTCTCTGATAATACAAGGCATCTTAATAGCCCATCTAATTCATCTAATTCAGCAACAAGATTCATCATAACCATTTTTTTGACCGCCATTACGTCACCTCCTCTAGTCAACAACATGAACTAAAAATGTCTTCACATCTTCAATTGGCGCATGATACCTTTTGGCTTCCAAAAGTGTAAATATGTCACGGATTTCATATTCCTTGCGATGCATATAAACAATTGCATCAAGAAATGTCATTGGCGATTTTCGCTGTAGCGCCTCCATTAGTTGAAGCAAATAACGCTCCATATTTAACTCAAAAAAAAGCTCGCTATGTCCTGATCCTGTAAATAAAAAGCCATACTTCGTTTTCTTAATACGATCTACCAAAAGTCCTATTTCTCGTGTATAACACAATTCTTTTAACGTGTGATACTTTATACTAAAACCTAAATCTAATGTATAATTTAGTAATTCCTCTGATGAAAGATTATAATACTTCAACCCTCTATAAATCCACTGTAAATTTTGTATATCAACATTCGTTCCAATAACTTCTTCCATCAAAATCCTATCTTCGTTTGAAAATTCTGATAATTGTTTGTACAGTGTCTTAAAATAATAATGATCTAAACTCATCTCCATATAAAACATCATGTTCTCTGGCGCTTCTTCTAAATAATACTTAAGAAGTTGATGATAGCTACTTCCCCTCAAAGCTTCGATAAATTCTTCTAGCGAGGCTATTTGCGTCAAAGTTTTTAAGTCTACTTGATGATACTTAGTTTGACCAATATGCTCCTTTATAAACGCAACGTCCTCCTGTCTCAAATAGGTCCTCAAGAATAATTTAATATCCTCAATTTCAAAACGCATAAAAAGAGTTTTATAATATTTTTTATAACTATCTGTAAAATAATGACTGAGACGCTCATATTTTTCAATAATATCCTTTTTTAGCTGACGCTCAATCACAGTGAGTTCTGAATAATTCTCAATTTCTCGCAACACCTCTTCATAAGCAGGCATTTCCTTAAGATAGCCTACAATTTCTGCAGGTTCTTGAAAAGAAAGCAAGTCTTTATAGGCACTTTCCTTTAACAGCAATCCTTCTAAAGCTTTTATTTTAGTATGAACCGCTGCAAACCGTTTAATGTTGGCCATCATTTCATCCCCGATTTCAATTGTTGTCCAATTAATTCTTGAAACACTTGGTCAACAAGTTCTTCTACATGATGATCAGAAACACGCTGCATTTGCTGACATGTATCTTCACCAGCTAACTCAAGTCTTTGAATTTCGCTTTTCGCCTCACTTAAAATCAACTCACGTTCAATCTTACCAAGTTTTCTAGCCCGTTTCATCATTTGTAGGTCTAACTCTCTAGAATCTTTTTTTAATTCTTTCTCTTTTTCAATCTTTATAGCCGCAATCTCTTGCTCTACCTTTACCGCCGCTACATCAATTTCAATAATTTTTTCTAGTGTTTTTTGAATATCCGTCGGATTCATACCATCATCTCCATTTTCTACTCAATATAAAGCGACTTGCTTATTTGTAAACTTCCACATCAAATAAAACAATCCTTCTTTTTATATACCCATATTATGTCCATTTATATGTTACATCGCCTCTTTTTTTATTGTATCTTCAAGGCTCCTTGTTAGCTTGATTTCACAACTATAATTTGCCACGAAAAAACCGACCTCCTAAAAGATAGATTTTAGGTCTAACTTTTAGGGGTCGGTATAATGTTTAAGGCTTATAATTATTTAACAAGTGAAGCTTTAATAAAGTCTCTAAACAATGGATGCGAACGCGTTGGTCTTGATTTAAATTCTGGGTGGAATTGTCCAGCTACAAACCAAGGGTGATCAGTGATTTCTATGATTTCAACAAGGCGCTCATCAGGTGACACACCAGAAATCGTCATTCCAGCTGCTTCAACCTGTGCTCTATAATGATTATTAAATTCATAACGATGACGGTGTCGTTCGTATACCAAAACATCGCTGTACGCTTGTATCGCTTTTGTTGCTTCCTTAATTTTACAAGGATAAAGACCTAATCGCATCGTTCCGCCCATGTCTTCAACATCTTGTTGTTCAGGCATTAAGTCAATTACTGGATACTCTGTTTCAGGCACTAACTCTGCACTATGTGCCGACGACAATCCCAATACGTTACGCGCAAATTCTATAACTGCTAATTGCATACCAAGACAAATACCCAAAAATGGAACTTTATTTTCTCTGGCATATTGAATCGCATTAATTTTCCCTTCAATACCTCGGCTACCAAATCCACCTGGAACCAAAATCCCATCCGCATGTCCAAGAAGTTCTTTCACATTATCTTTCCTTACATCTGCTGAGTGTACCCAGTCAATATCAACAGCAGCTTCGTTAGCAATACCTGCATGTTTTAGTGCTTCCGCTACAGAAAGATAAGCATCTCTTAACTCTACATATTTACCAACCAAGGCAATCTTAACCCTTTTTTCAGCAGTTTTCTCAATATTGACAATACGTTCCCACTCACTTAAGTCCGCTTGACCACAAGTAAGATTCAAACGCTTGCAGACTTTTTCGGCAAGGCCTTCACGTTCAAGAACAAGCGGTACTTCATAAAGTGTATCTGCATCTCTATTTTCAATCACACTGCCCGGTGATAGGTTACAAAACAGAGAAATTTTATCTTTCATCTCTTGGCTAATTGCATATTCCGTACGACAAATTACTAAATCGGGTTGTATACCAATTTCTCTTAAATCTTTAACGCTATGTTGTGTCGGCTTCGTCTTTAACTCACCCGCTTTACCTAAATAAGGAACCAAGGTTACATGAATATACATAACATTTTCTGCACCAACATCATATTTCACTTGACGAATAGCCTCTAAGAACGGTTGTGATTCTATATCGCCAACGGTTCCGCCAATTTCTGTAATAATAACATCTGCATTGGTTTCTTTTGCTACACGATAGGCACGCCCCTTAATCTCATTCGTAATATGTGGAATAACTTGTACAGTTGCTCCAAGATACTCACCCTTACGCTCCTTAGAGATCACTGACCAATAAACTTTCCCAGTTGTAATATTCGAGTTTTTTGATAAGTTAATGTCAACAAATCGCTCATAGTGTCCTAAATCTAAGTCCGTTTCTGCCCCATCATCAGTCACATAAACCTCTCCATGTTGGTATGGACTCATGGTTCCAGGATCTTTATTGATATAAGGATCAAACTTTTGCATCTCTACTTTTAATCCTCTTGCCTTTAATAATTGTCCTAGGGATGCTGCTGTAATCCCTTTTCCCAACGATGAAACAACGCCTCCAGTTACAAATACATACTTTGTTGCCATGTGACTCTCCTTTCTATACAGTGCAAATTTATCAGCATGCGTTTAGTTGATAAATGCAATAATTTTCGCTTTTGCGAAAAGTTTCCTTAAGTTTGTGAGTGATTAGTAATTTTTTGTTCTTTTACAACTTGCTGAACAGCCGTGCATGCTTCCACATGCACCGGCTCGCGTTGCGAGCCTAATACAATAAAATGAATGTGTCGCCAAATCAGCATGAATGTTGATTTGGCGACACATTCATTTTATTGTGCTGTTCTCTTTTATCACGAAAAAAGAGTGAGAAAACACCCATAAGGATGCCACTCACTCTTCTATTAATTCTTATTATTATTGAATTTTGGCAACATCCTTTTTTGATTAGGATGTGGTCTATGCTTTTTAAAAATACTTGACTAGTATATTACGCAATTTAATGTTCGTCAAGGATTAATTTTTAAAATTCAATAATTGATTCTGTTTCAAAAAACTCATCTGATAATTTAATGCCATATAACCAAATATTATCATTCACTTTTAAATCCAATAGGCTTACGTCACTACCTTCTTTAACGCCAACCATCCAAACTTTCCCAGCACCATCTTTGACTTTTAAGTTGTTTGTTGTTCTATAAATATCTGTAATGACACCACTAAATTTAATTCTCTCAGCTGTCTCTTCCATTTTTGTTAATACAGTTACTTTATTAATCCCAAAAGCATCCATATTCAACGAAACATCTTGGCCAAGTCTTAAGCCATAAAGATCAATCTTTTCTGCAATATCTTGTGAAATCATTTCAACTTTGTCCGATATTGGATATGTCTTTAGATCTCCTGTTGATGTAAGGATTGTAATTTTAGGTAATTCTGAAATTATGATTTCTTTGATTTTTCCTTGATCTTCCGAAACCATACCAGTTCCTTCTATTTTAACAATTTTTCCATACTCTGTCGTTACTTTTAGGATATCCCCTTTGCGTACCGTTTCACTTCCTCGCGTTACAAGTTCAAATCCCTTTTCAATCGTCTGCTCAATAAAGCTTCCATCTTCTAATCTTACGCTTAGTTTACTACCGATAGCAAAATCTGTATCCACACTAAGAACACCACTTACTTGATTGTCTTTCGTATAAACCGTTATTTTTTTTGCGCTTGTTGCTTCGGCATTCACAATGATACGGTCGCCCGTTATAATATCTTCAATACCAATTGATTTATCATCTTTTTCTACCGTTACACCTTCAAAAATTTTGAAATACTCATTCTTACCAGCATCTTCACGTACTGTTATCACACGGTAAGCACCATTTTTGCCCGATAATGTTTTAGAAAGTTCTACGAAGACACCTTCATAGCGATCAAAATCACGATCAATAATAATCTGAACTAAATTACCTTGAATCAGACTAATCGTTACATCTTGTCCATGCTCTAAATTTAATAGAGACAAAGACTTGCCATTCATGGAAACTTTAGATTTCTCTGCATCGTATACTTTGGCAACACCCTTGCTATCTTTAATTTCAACAAGCGATTGATCTGTAAAAACACGTCCGACAGACCCTTTAAATGTACCTGTTTCAGTGAAAAGAGATTTAGGCTGTACCCCTGTTTCTACGGGTACTTCCGTTGTCGCTGAAGAATTTGCACCACCAGTAATAGGTGTCCATTCATTTGATGAAACAGCAGAATTTGTATCCGTCCTAGCTACTTCTGATGTATTAAGCGCTTCATAAAAGCCCGATAACATCGCGGCTAATAGCTGTCGCGTCATCAACTCACTTGGTAAAAAGTTACCCTCTGCATTCCCTTTTTTATTAATTACATTCTGTTCAATAAGTAAATATACATAAGGTGATGCGGCGGTATTAATAGCCGAAGAATCCTTGAAATCAAACGAAATGAACTTGTCATTTACATTTTCTTTTTTGAAAATATTTAAAGTCTTTCCCATAAAAATAGATGTATCGATCTTTTTAGCAGCCGTTAACTCTCCATCATTCATAAAAAACTTTAATTCACCTTTAACAATAACCTTGTTTTCAAGTGCATAAGCAACTGCTGGATATACAGACCCATAGGGTACTAATTCTCTAGGTATTTTTAATTCTTCCATTGTTGCAGTATGCTTTGTCACAAGCTCTTCTTCACTAATGTCCTCAATTAAACCCGCTGCTTTAACGGTCTTATAAAGAACAATAATTGTTTCCAATTTTGTTGCCGTTTGAACCGGCTTAAATGTTGCATCCTCATAACCAGGCATCGCACCCATTCCGCTCATTTTTTCAACTACTGAATTCGCCCAATGACTTTCAGGAACATCTGTAAAAGATTGTGCTGCAAACACCGCACTAGACCCTGAAACTACCATCACTAAGGCAAGACAAATCGTTGCTATTTTTTTTGTTGTTCGTTTCATCTTACTCCTCCTCCATATATGCCAATGCAATTAATTTTTTGCTGCAAGCCATGCATAATAATCTAACATAATTATATCATTTTATAAGCAGTTTACTATTACATTTTCTTGACAACGTTCATAGTTAGTGCTTTGAAGAGAAACTTATGATAAAATATTAGATGGAAAAGACTATATAGGAAAGTGTAATTTCCTTATTTGAAAGAGGGTTCACAATGAACATCAAGATTAACAATCAAGACATATATTACGAAATCCACGGTGATGGTCCACCACTACTTATGCTACATGGTTGGGGCAGTCATCTTAATAATTTCTCTGCACTTATAGATACCTATAAAGAGAACTATACCGTTTACGCATTGGACTTTCCAGGTTTTGGTCAAAGTCCAGAACCACAAAATGCACTTTCTATTTATGATTACGCTGATTTAACAGAAGAATTTATGGATGCCTTAAATATACCAACACCCACAATTCTTGCCCACTCATTTGGCGGCCGTGTCACACTTATTATTGCTAGTAGAAGAAGCCTCGATAAAATCATCATTACTGGAGGCGCTGGTATTCGACCTAAACGCCAAGCAAGTTATTACCTAAAAATCTATGGTTATAAAGCTATGCGACTGGCCTCAAAACTACCACTTCTAAATCTTGTTTTTAAAGAAATGGTTGAAGATTATCGTAAAAAAGTTGGCTCAACCGACTACAATGCAGCCTCTCCTATTATGCGACAAATCTTATCAAAGGTTGTCGCCCAAGATCTGCGACATCATTTAAAAGATATTAAAGCCCCTTGTTTACTTCTTTGGGGAGAGCTAGATACAGCGACACCATTAAGCGATGGCCAAATCATGGAGCAAGAAATTCCCCATGCTGGTCTTGCCGTTATCAAAAAAGGCACACATTATGCCTTTTTAGAGCAGCATCAGTTATTTGTCAACATTATGAATAAATTCTTAGAGGAGTAACATACATGATACAACACTTATTAATAGCTTGCTTACTAGGACTTGCTTTTTATAAAAATCAGCGAGACTTACATATGTTTCAGCAGAATAGTTATCGCCCCGAGCGCTATTTAAAATGGCGAAAAACACAGAGAAATATACATGGCTACGACATTGCAATTTTTTATGCAACCTTATGTTTTCTTGGTGCATTTTTTAGCCATACTTCGATTTTTTCATCAATTCTAATCTTTATTGGTATACTCTTTACTGGTGTTTCTGCTCTGGGATTCAACCTCCGCATTGCTGCTTCACCTGAAAAAAAGCAACTTGTATATACTGATCGAGTTAAGCGGATGAACATTACCTTAATCCTTCTTTATTTATGCTACTTTGGTCTTACATTTTACTTACCAATAGCGATTGCTTATATCTTGTCTGGCCTGATTGTTACAGTCTCATTTATCACTGTCCTTAAAGCGAACTGGCTAAACAAACCTTATGAAGGACATATTAACAAAGGTTTTATCAAAGATGCAAAGAAGCGCCTTCGGGCAAATCCAAATTTAATCGTTATCGGTATCACTGGAAGTTATGGCAAAACCAGTGTCAAAAATATTTTGTATCAACTATTGTCACAAAAGTACAATGTTCTAATGACACCTGAAAGTTACAACACACTCCTTGGTGTCACACGAACTATCGGCGAGCGTCTCTTACCAACTCATGAAATATTTATTGTTGAGATGGGTGCAAAACAAAGTGGCGATATCGAAGAAATTTGTAAGCTTGTATCACCTTCAATTGGTATTATCACTTCAATTGGTCCCCAGCATTTAGATACTTTTGAAACAATCGAAAATGTCCAACAAACCAAAGGCGAATTATTTGAAGGCGTTATGCCC
>Ga0193962_1001486_pt1 | contig 10929 bp, 11 predicted proteins | sample FB_5_MG_FD_140335 | JGI IMG/M metagenome (GOLD analysis project Ga0193962, IMG submission 140335) | Microbial mat bacterial communities from the Broadkill River, Lewes, Delaware, United States - FB_5_MG | ecosystem: Environmental > Aquatic > Freshwater > River > Microbial mats | place: USA...
TAAACCAGCTAATACTTGTCAAGTAAATAGCTAAAAAAATTGGTTTAAAATTGAAGAATTGTTAGAATAATTTAAGAAAGTGGGAATTAAAATGAATTACAAGAATATAATTTTTGGATTTGTATTTTACATAGTAGTAAGTGGCTTTGAAAGACATCTTGGTTTGAAGACATATAGCTTAATAATACCTTTAGCAGTCGCAGTTATATTTATTATGGAGATTATAAGACGGCAGAAAATGAAGCGTAACAAATAAAAATTAATTTAATAACTTTACATAACACGACGGTTAGCGAAACTCTCTTGTGATGATTTGTGAAATTCGTAGATTACACATATGTAAGATGATTCACACAATGTGGGAATATTAGCAGGTAGCATTCGCGAATCACGGAAACGTTAGACAAAATGATTTTTAAATTTATTTAAATGATAATTGAGAAAGGATATAATATGATATTTTCAGAAGATGAATTAAGACAAATAATTGCTGGGAAAACAGTTGGAGATTTTTATCCGTATAGAGGTGGAACTCAAAAACAAATCTTGTTCTTTATAAAAGAGCTGATATATAAGTTTGATAAATCGAAACTATTAGATTATGATGTAGATTTTGATTCATATGGTTGTGGTTATTCTTCCTATGTGGATTTATTTTTATATAAAAAGAACCGTAGGTCTACAATTGTAAAAGGAAATTCAGATTATATTGATGGTATCTCTATTTATATCAGTAGACTTGCACCTGTAGCAGTTTTGGGTGTTAATCAAAAGACAAAACATGATAGTGGTGGGGGATATGGATTTTTAAGTACTAAAAGTATAAATAAATTGCCAGAAGGTGACTGGAAAAATGAAATCAACTACATCAAGCAGCGATTTGAAAAAAATAATATTACCTTTTTAAGTAATAAGATAGTAAATAAGAAATTGGACTTTGATGTTGAAATTTCAACGAATTTAAGTGAAGATGAATATAAAGTATTTGATGCATTATTTCACTGGATGGACTAAATAATTGGACTAGCAAAGAAAGAGCATCTAATAAACAAAAACCACTCGAAAGGATACAAACCATTCACTTATTACAAGATTGAAAAGGGTGTGGATTACAAAGTAGTATACTGCGTTCAAGATAAGGAAGGTGTGTGGTCTGAACCGTGTATTAGAACATTCAACTTGAACGAACTACCGATTAACCTAAGTGCTAAGCTAAAAGCCCTAGTTATGTTGATACGGATTTTGTTAGAGATGTATCTGGGGATGTAAGATAGCTTTTGAAAGTAGGACATTAATAGAATAAATTATTTAAGGCCATTCGTCTGATACATAAGAGAAGCGAATGACCTTTTTTATTGTAAAAATTTTTACCAAGGTTTCGGTGGTCTACCAAACAATACTAAAGTATCATCAATTGGTAAATCAATAATAATGTTATCATCTACTGGAACTGAATCAGTAGGTGGATTAACATCAAATGGAAAACTTAGCAATGCTAAAAAAGTAAAAGCGGTTGCAATAATCTTCTTGAATGTCATTATATGTTCTCCTTTCTTATTTTCATAATATTATCTATAAAGAAACGTAGTTCTTCGTAGGCTGTATTTTTTTCAAGATACGATATGTAATAGAAAATAGTATTATCATTTGAATCTAGTTTTTTAGAAGACAATAACTGTAAAATTAATAATGTTGTTGTATGAGAAATAGGTGATTGTAATATTTCGCTTACTTTAAGATAACTTGCTAGTGCTTCAGCTAAATCATAGTATTCATTAATCTTTATGGCACAATTAATAGATTTATTGAAGTAGTCTTGAGCGACATTATATTCTTTTAAGTATTGATGTCCATATCCTAGTTCAAGGTAAACACCTGGTAAATATAGATTGTTACAATCTATAGATGAAAGGGAATTATCAACGTGTTTAATGGTTGAAATTATATCTTGTTTATTATTTTGCTTAATAAAAAGAGCTAAGGTACTACAGTTGATATTAGCCTTTTTACCATAATCGTCTAGGGTTAATGGAGAAGATAATAAATCTTGATATACCTTTAGAGCTTCTTCGTAATCTCCAAGAGATTCGTAACAAATTGCTTTTAATAAAAGTATATCTAATAGTTTTTCTGAATCCATTTCATCTGAGTAGTTCTCTATTTCTCGGAGATTAGTAAGTGCATTATTATAATCACTATTTTTTTCGAAAATCAAAGCTGCATTAAATAGCAAGGCTAAATAAGTATCCAATTCAAATTCTGATTTTCTTGAAATTAATTGTTTTGCTAGTTCAAGTGAATTGCTCGTTGAATTTGTCATAATATCAGCCCTCATTAGTTTCAAAACAGTTCGGCTGATGTCATTAAGTGATCCAATTCTATATGCTGAAGATACAGCCTGATTATAATAGTATTGACTTGTATTATAGTCAAATCTTTCATAATAATGATTTCCCATGAGATCATTAAATTTCATTTTTATAACTGGAAAATTCCATTTTGCCATCAATATATTTAGTTCATTAACTAAAATTTCAAGATTGGCATTATCTATGTTATTCAGCAACTCTAATTCCATATATAACTCTTCCGCAAGAAGTTTGTTCTTGAAGCGATCCTCGCAAAATAAATCATCATAATCTAAACGAATAAAGTGATCTTCTTTTATTAAATGAGAATTAATAGTATCTTGAATTAACTTTATTGTTTTTTCTGTCAAAGAAATTTTCTGGTTTTCAATATGGCTAATACTATTTCTAGTAATTTGTCCATTTGTGACGTCATACTGCTTTAACCCCAGCTGTTTTCTTATTGATTTCAAGTAATTTGTTTTGATCATTATAGTACACATCCTAAACTTAAGAATAAATTATCCATCCATATAATACCATAAGTAATTTTAAATGACAATATTTCTATAATTAGTTGGAAAATTTTTGATAAATATTCTATAATGAGTATAAAAGTAATTATAAATTACTTCTATCGGTAAAGGGGGAATGAAAATGAGAAGCGTAATACAAGAAATTGATAATCAAGATAGAATTTTGATTCCAGAAATAATTATGGAGGAATCTGGAATAATAAAGGGGAGTGATGTGGTGATAACACATAATGATTGCGAAATAGAGATTATTAAACACGAAAGTAATCGTATATGTGTATTTTGCTTAAGCAATGAAAAACTCATAGATTTTAAAGGTAAAGGTATATGTAAGTCATGCAAACGATATGTAAAAAAAGAAAATAATGGTTGAAATTGTAAAAAGATATGATGCGCTGACTTTAGGCCAATAAAAGTGATATAATCGATTATAAATAAGGGGAAAAAATGAAAAGATTTATAAGTTTAGTTTTAATGTTGGTTTTATCAATGTCATCTTCTGTATTTGCGAATTCAAATTCAAAAGAGCAAGAAGTAAAAGAATTGATTAGTTGGGCTCAAAGTCAAGGTTTTGAAATTAAAGGAGACATTGATTCGATGGATTACGCTAATATTGATGTCAATGAAGTTCGAAATCAATTACTAACATTGTCATCAATAGGAAAAAGCATTGAACTAGATGAGGATGACAGATCTTCAAAAGTTAAGATGGGCTTTAATAAGAATGTCAACATGATTAGTACGAGATCATTAGATGAAAAAACGATTCCTATGATTGTTACAAAAAAATGTACTGGAACTAAAACAATTGATGGTAGAAACTATAATTATAAGGTATATGTTTACGTTGATTATAACTGCTTATTAAATTCGAACAATGAACCAATTGGTGTTGATTCTATAAATTCAATTACCTCTGATGCAGGAAGCGCTTCATTTATAGTAGACTATGAACATGATACTGGAACAGAAGTAGAAACAATTAGTGGTAGAAAAGCTAGTGTAAGAGGTCAAGGTGTTTTTGACTTCGAAATTAGTGGAGTTGATTTCCGATGGAGAGTATTATGGAAAACATCATTCAATGCTGGTGATGGTGAACAAATCTAATGTTAATAATTATAATTTTGATACTTATACAATTCATACTATATCTACTGATGATGATAACTTTTTTCAGTGCTTTACTTTATAAGATATTTAGAAAGCCTATCTTATTAATGATAAGAGAAAATAGGAGTAATATGATTAGTCATCTTTTCTTGCTGAGTTTGTTGTTCATGGTTCTTTACAGCAATGATTTTTTAGAATCTGGTGGTCAGGGAATATTTTTTTTAAGTGTAATATGGGTATTGATTTTGGTTTTTACATATAGAGTTTTTCATATGTTGAAGATGAAATAGAATAGAGTTGTTGGAAAAAGTAATAATTCTATTTAACTTAATTTAAACAAAAGGCAGTGTGTAATTTGTGTGCTTATCTCCAAAAGTTAGACTCAAAAGTCTAATTTAAAATACTAAATTATTATTTTGGGACAGAGTTCTTCTTTCCAATATTGATGGGAGCGGTTCTTGGACTAAGACGTGGTGAAGTATTGGGTCTTACTATTGGGGCATTTAATTATGACAAGCGCACTTTACGGATAAGCACAACCTTAATTAAGGATTCAGCTAATGGTGGGGAGATATTTTCTACACCAAAGACAAGTAAATCAAAAAGGCTATTATTACTAGATGCCTATATGTGTGAAATAATACAAGATCATATTAAGTGGATCGAGAAAAGTAGATTGATTTATGGAGATGAATTTAATGAGTATAACCTTCTTTGTATTAACCAAGAGGGCCAATACATTAAACCAGATGCATTAACAAAAAAGTTTAAACAGGCTATTAGAGCTTTAGATCTTGATGATAAAATTCGTCTACATGATTTAAGACATTATGTAGCAACAAGATTATTCAATGATGGCGTTGAAACCAAAACGGTTTCTGGACTTCTTGGTCATTCAACGACATTCTTTACTGAAGATACTTATATTGAATTTAATGTAGATGGACAAGAGCAAGTTACTGAGGTGCTTACAAAGCGTCTAAAGAACAGTAAGTTTAGATCAAGATATAAGGAACACTTGTCGCTGGAATAGTTCAGATAAGAACGAGATTAGAAGAAACCAAGTGCAGTAAACATAAAAAAAGAACGACTTGCTAATACAATTAAGTAATAGCAAGTCGTTCATGTTGGTGCCGAAGGCGGGAATCGAAGGTGGAGTCCACCCGGCGAATTTGTACGCTCGTGGCTTTATATCTTGGGTTTGGCTTTAAAATTTTGCGAGACATCATGATAAAGTGGTCTTTTTTAGCGTGTCCAATCCCTCGCCAACAACAAAAAATAAAACAAGCCCGACCATAGTCGAGCTTGCTTTATTTGGTGCCGAAGGCGGGAATCGTAGGAACCCTATTTTGTCAATTGGTAACTCTTAAGGTTTCTAGTATTTCCAATGCTTTTGGCGTGCATCTTAAAAGTTTAGATAGGGTTCTATAAAAAACTTGTGTGGGAAAAATGTGGGAAGTTTTAATTTCCCTCAACCTATTGAACCATGCCTTGTAAGAGCTCAATCGCATCTACCTTTTCTTGTAGATCAACATGCGTATATATCTTAGTAGTTTCAGTAGTAGAATGTCCCATCAGTTTAGCAGCTGTTTGTATAGGTACATTTTTTCGTGCTAGAAGAGTACAAAACGTATGACGTAATCCATGAAAATTTACTATAGGGGTTATACCTAATTCTTTTTCAATCTTCTTTAATTTTTCATTTAAACGATCGCCTCTAAGTGGGGTACAAATTGTAGTAGTAAAAAAGTAACATTCATCATTGAACGGTATACCAAGTTTCATATGTTTTTTCTTTTCGCTATGGACATGCGCCTTAAGTGCTGCTACTAAGGAAAAAGGTATTGGTACAACACGGACACTTGATTCTGTTTTGGGTGGGTTGATTCTCACTTGAGTTCTCATCACACCGTTTTTATCAGGAGACGATTCTCGTCTTAATGACTTATCTATATTAATCATTAATTTACTGAAATCCAGGTCTTTATGGGTTAGGGCGCATATTTCACCTTCACGAAGGCCAGTTAGCATATCAAATACGAATAGTAGAAGTGATGGATCTCGTTTGTATGCTCTCAGTAACTGTTCTATTCCTTGTCTTGATAAATATTTATCTTCTTCTCGCTTTGTAGGCTTTGTTTTTCTTAAAGTTACATTGTCTAATGGATTAAATATCATAATTCGTTCTTTGATACAATATTTAAAGAAGTTATTAAGTAAATTGTATATTAGCTTTGCGGTATGTGGGCTTTCTATACTATTCAAATGCTTCTGTATAGCGATACTTTTTATATCTGTTAACTTATCCATATAGAAACATGATGGCTTGATCCACATACGAAGACAGCCCTCATATCGATTATAAGAACTAAGAGCAATAGTTGGTTTTAAAACAACTTGTAGCCAATCATCAAAGTACTCTGAAAAGGTTAGTTTTTCATATCCAACACTAAATCCATTCTTTATACTGTCCATATAAGCATCTCGTTTTTCAGTAGCATCTTTCTTAGACTTACCTAGAAATTCTTTTCTTATACGCTTACCATCAAGATCAAATCCAATAGTAGCCGTGACCCTATAATAATCGATTCCATTCTTTGTGTAATTTGTTTTTTTTGCCATATCAACACCACCTTATTCAGTTAGCAAATCTATTCATTATGAAGATAGAAGGCAAGTTTGAGAGTACTAGATATCTAGTATTAGTAAGTTGACAGTAACATTTCTCTTTGGCAATAATTTCAAACTTTCGAATAATAAAATCTCTTGGGACTTCAAAGTAATCACAACACACTTCAAGATCAATATGATTACGATCCTTAAGATACTCTATGAGTTCACCAGTAGGCACTAAGACGTTAAGTGACCATCTCCTTGCTGCTTCTTCACATTTATCAGCCTCAGCTTATCCGAATACTTATAATATTTCATTGGTGTATTATTCCCAATAGTAGTAAAGTAATGTAATGTCCAAGTTCCTCGGCTAAGATGATTTTATGCTTCATTTCATTGGTTGTTATGTATGTATGTATTGATTGATGATGATTAAGTCCATATTGGAATCACCAAGATAACATAAATATTATCTACGAATGCAATAATAAAATTTGACAAGAACGTATGTTCTGTGATTGTATTATATTATGCTTTGTTGATTTATGGAAGGATTTTTTTTGCTTTATAGTTTATATTTTAAAATTACACCTACTAGAATCGACCTATTCGAATGTATGAATGTATAATTTGGTTAATTGAAAATCTATTAACAAACTTGTAATTTAATGGAATTAAGCGTAAAATTAAGGGGTAAATATATCGCTGAATATTATTGTGGGCTACAAACCGTAACTATATAGTTTAAGATAGATTAGTTATTTAAAATAAACTAGAGTTTCAATGATTATAGACCCAAAATAATTGGATTTATTCTATAGAATAAGGGGTTTGATTATGTGCGTAAGTGACAAGGCTGTTAATGCAGGTGTACATAACTCAGTAGGCATAGAGTTTCAAAAACATTGTGCTTTACTGTTTATAATTGAAGATTATGAGAACATGAAAAACGAAAATTATTTTGTGTCAATTGAACATCATGATGATGTACTTTTTTGTTATAGAGATCATAATGGTGATGTTAACTATATTGATTCTTATCAGGCAAAAAAAGCATCAAATGAATGGGGGATGAGTGAAGGGTTATTTGATGTAATAAGAAAAATGACAGAAGTAGGTAGTAAACTAGTAAATGAAGACTTTCCAAAATCGGAATCTTATAGTCACAAGCTATACTTTGCAACAAACCATTCAATAAAATTAAATAATGGAAAGAAAAAAACTTGTGAAAAGAAAACTATTCTAATAAATGAATCGAATAATGAAGCTAAATTTGATTCACTTGATCAGGAAATTAGAGATAGGATCATATCGAAAATTGAATTAGGAGGTTTTAAATCAAAGAATGAACTATCAAATGTTTATTTGTCGTATGTTGATTTGCCTAAGACAAGTAAAAAACAGTTGGCGGTACTTGTTGGTTGTTGTGAAGATTTACTTGGGAATGAAATTAATGATTCAAAAGCAGCTGTTGATACACTTCTAAAGATGTTTAGAAAAGTTGAGAATACATTAAACCAGGGAAATCAAGCTAAAATTCTAGATAAATCTAAAAGAGTGGAATCTACCGAAATAAATAATGCGATAGGCTTAATAACTAAAAAAAAGAAAGCATATGACTATTGGCACAAGAAAGTTGAAACGATTTGTGAAGATTTAGATTTATATATTCCTGATCAAAAATCTTTTGAATCATATTTTACAAATAGTTTTGATTTATTTAAAGATCTTGAACAAGGAGAATACCAACGGATTCAAAATTTTGTTAAAGAAAACATGAATGTAGTTGATAAATATAGAAACCATACTGACTGTGTTAAAGCATTATGTGAGAAGTTTTTTATGATGTATGATTCTCCACTTAGTAACGTTGAAGTAAAAGCGGCAATATATGGAGCATATGTAGAATGGGGGAATATTGGTGAAAACTAAATTAACATTTGAGAGATTATTTGCTTATTCTGAGAAGAGTAATCAATGTTTTAATACGGTATTTGGTAAAGAGTTGAATGTTGTGCACGGAAAGAATACATCTGGTAAAAGTACTCTTTTTCATTCAATTCTCTTCGCAATGGGAATTAATGAGAATAATAAATTGTTGAGTGAAATTTTAGAGTACGGTGTCGTATTCAGACTTGATTGCCTCATAGAGCAAAATAATCAGAGTAATAAAATTTCTTTTATCAGAGAGGACGATACACTAATAATTGTATCAGAAGATAAACCCATTAAGAAGTTTATAGGAATTAGTGCAAACCAATCGTCAGAGCATGTAAGTCTAAAAGAATACATAAGTAATTTATTTAACTTTACTTTAAAATTAGAACAAAAAGGAGTAATAAAAAATGCGCCATTAGAGGCAATGGTATTGCCTTATTATATATCTCAATCTGTGGGATGGGTATATCTTAGAAAATCATTTGGAAATTTAGATTTTTTTAAAAATTTTAGAGAAGATTATTTAGATTATTATACTGGAATCATGAGTTGTGTTGATCGTGAAAAGAAAACTGAATTGCAAAGAAAGCTTAGATTCAAAGATGCAGAAATAGAATTTTTTACAAATATGGAATTAAACAATTCTGATTTAGCAGTTACAAAACTTCTTGATGAAACATATTTAAATATCTCGGCAGAATATGTTGAAGATTACGGTGAAAGACAGAAAAAAAGTGATGATTTAGAAAGACAGTACACCTTAAAATGCAATGAATTGAGTCATCTTAATAAACGTTTAAAGATACTTAGAAAAGTATCAAAAAATCATAAAATGCAAATACCAGAGGAAGGAACGTGTCCAACTTGTTCACAATTATTACCTCATTCCCTTTCTGATTGGTACGAGTATTATCAAGATGAAAACAATACATTTGAGGAAATTCAGAAATGTAATGACGAATTAAAAAAAGTTACATCGAAGATTCATTCTTTAAGAAAGGCAATTGAAAATGAAAAAAAGGAGTTAATGAAACGATTTGAAATTCTAAAAAAGAGGGATGACGCTGAAATGTCTTTGAATTCATGGTTAGACAATAAAGCGAATGTTAAGTTGATTGAAAACTGTTCTATAAAGTTAGGTGAACTTACAAAGGAACGTAAGAATATAGAGAATGAATTGAAAATATATAAAACCGAAGAAGAAGTACAAGCTGAACGTAATAAAAAAGGTAAAGAATTCTCAACATTGTTTAGAAGTTATTTAAAAGAAATTGGTATACACAATTTAAATGATAGAAGATATAATCACTTGTTTGAAATAACTGCTTTTCCGATGCAAGGGGTAGAGTTGCATAAAACTGTAATGGCGTATCATTTTGCATTTAATAAGTATATTAGCAGTACAGATTATGTACATAGAGTTCCTTTTATGCTTGATGCGATTTTTAAAGAAGATTTTGAATTAGATAATATGCGTCTTGTTTTAGATTTTATTTACAAGTATAAACCATCTGATACTCAATCCATTATTTCTATAGCAGAAACAAAAAATGATAATGGTATTATAGAAGATTATAAGAAGAATCACTTTGGAAGTAGTGCTAAATTAATATGTATTGGTAACTCAACAGATGAGAGGTCGTTTTTAAGTGAATATGATAATAAGTATGATACTTACTTAGAGCAAACATATGATTATATTAGTCGGTAAATCAGGTTTTTTAGAGAAGTTTGGCATTATTGACTCTAATTCTATTTATACTATAGAAATGTAATTTATAAATAAGAAGAGCTATTTGCTTAAGCAAACAGCTCTTCTTATTTATGGAGGTAGTTATTTTTTTATTATGCTTTCATATTGTTCAATTGCATATCTATCAGTCATACCAGAAATATAGTCAGCTATAACGGGGATGCCTTTTGAAGAAAATTTATCCCTAGTTGTCGGAGGTAACTTAGAGGGGTAATCTTTGTAATATTTGTAAAGAGTTTCAACAATCATTATACCTCGACGATCCATTTCCTTGATGATAAATGTACTGAAAAGTTTATCCTCAAAAAAGGTTTTAAATGAATTAATATTTGAACCATGTTTTCCAAAAGTTATATACCTTTTTTCAATTTCAAATGCTCTTAGAGAATCGGTTATTAGAACCTTGCTTGCTTCTATCAATGATGTTACTAGATAATCAACCATATAACCAATTATGATATCTTTTTTTCTATCAGCACTAACAGCTATAATATCAAAAAAAGATTTGGAATAGTGAACTTTAGTAAACTGATCAATATCTTTGAACAAATCATGTACGAGTAATGAATCTAATGTGATAAAGCCTAATCTCAAATAATCATCCATATCATGAGTAATTTGCGCGATTTCA
>Ga0193962_1001487_pt1 | contig 10923 bp, 11 predicted proteins | sample FB_5_MG_FD_140335 | JGI IMG/M metagenome (GOLD analysis project Ga0193962, IMG submission 140335) | Microbial mat bacterial communities from the Broadkill River, Lewes, Delaware, United States - FB_5_MG | ecosystem: Environmental > Aquatic > Freshwater > River > Microbial mats | place: USA...
ACCAACTTCTAACCATACTTTAGCTATTGCTGATTTTCTTCTTCCTGTTGCGTATACTTTTGCCATTTATTATCCTTGTACCTGTGCAGTATGAGGGTGATCTTCACCATCGTAAACTTTTAAGTTTTTAAGTATTTTTGCACCTAATTTAGTTTTTGGTAACATACCTCTAGCTGCTAATTTAAATAACTTTTCAGGGTTATTTTCTAACATATCAGCCATTTTGTGAGTTTTTGTACTTCCAAAATATCCTGAATGTGTAAAGTAGTTTTTATCAGCCAATTTAGTACCTGTAAATCTTACTTTACCTGCATTAATAATAACAACATTATCTCCACAATCAACATTTGGTGTAAACGAAGGTTTATTTTTCCCTCTTAAGATTGTAGCAACTTCTGTCATTAATCTACCGAAAACTTTATCCGTAGCATCAATTACAATCCAGTCTTTTTTAACATCAACTTGATGTATACTTTGTGTAAATTTCATATGAAATGTATCCTTTCTTCAAAATAAGTTCGGAATAATAGGGAAGTTATACTTATAGGAAGCTTAAATTAAGTGATTTTAAAGTTTATTTTCAAAAACTATATTTTAAGCAAATATAGTATATAATCAACGAATGTTTAATAAAGAATTTTTAAAAACACTTACGATACTTTATGTTGAAGATGATGATACAATAAGAGACTCCTTATCTAATATTTTTACAAAAATATTTAAAAAAGTTATAATTTCTAATGATGGTGATGATGGATTAAAACAATACATCAAATACACAAAAGATAAAAACCTCGAAATAGACCTTATCATAAGTGACATCAATATGCCAAACACTGATGGTTTAGAGATGGTACAAAGCATACGGGAATTTGACCAAGATATTCCTATTATTTTTACTACAGGACATAACGAATCAAAATATCTTATGAGAGCAATTAATTTAAAAATCTCCTACTATGCCCACAAACCTATCAATACAACCGAACTTCTGAATAATATTTCTAAATTTTGTATGATTGAATACAATAAAAAACAACTCGAATCCACATCTCGCCAAGTGGTACAATACATGGAAATTATTAATACTATCACTTCTATATTCAAATTAGATACCAAAGGATTTATTAGCGATGCAAATCCTTTGATTTGTGAAATATCGCAGTATTCTAAAGAAGAATTAATAGGGATGCATATTGATATAATCTTACGCAAAGAGACTTCAAATACAACATTTAAAGAGACATTAACTTTGATAAGTCAAAATGAACTTTTCAAAACAAAACTTAAATTTACTTCAAAATATGGAAATATATTTTATTTTAATACTACAATAATTACCATAAAAAATGAGTACAAGCAAGATATTATAGGATATATCTACATTTGTATTGATCAAACTGAGGATGAAATAGAAAAACAACAAACCATGCATAAAGTAAGAAAAAATATAATTGAGCAACGAACAAAAGAATCCAACCTCTTAAAATCTACAAAAGAGTTAGAAGAGGAACTTATAAAAATAAAATTTAATTATATTAGCTATAAAGATGGTCAAGCTCTTCTAAAAAAACTAGAAAGAGAAAAACAAAAAGTACTTGCATTAAATAGCCAAGTTTTTCACTATGAACAAGAGATTATTAAACTCAAGCAACAAAAAGAAAAAGTTGATGAAAATGATAAAAATAAAAGAATCATAGAGATGAAAAAGAGAGAAAAATATGTAAATGAAACAGTCAAGCTCCAATCAAAAGTTATTGAACTTCAATCATTAATCTCAAAACAAGTGGCTCAAAACAAAGCCACCTTTGTAGATTGATTTTTACAACTCTTTTTTTTCTTCTTGATAGTCTAATCGTTCTCTTTTAAAGAGTACATAATTAGTGATAATATTTTGATTTTCATTCACAATAGAAAAATCCTCTTTTGATATAATCTTTTTTGTCAATGCTGACATTGATTCTAAATTTTCTGTGGATAATTCTTCTTCTAATTCTGCGTATTTATTCATCACCGTATCAAATGCATAATTATAGTAGTAACCTGATGAGTTTTTGTCACTTATAACCTTTTTTATCCCTATCCAACTTGAAAAAATCATCTCCCAAGCTCTTTTTTGATCATGCGTGATACATTGTTTTGAGATAATTCCTTTCCATTTATACAAGGCATAATAGGCATGATGGTTTGTCCATAATTCTCTAATCCACCAGTCCTCAAACTTAGGAAATCCTCTAAAATCAGGTAAATTATCTTCCTCTATATTATCAAGGATATTTACAAGTAATACATGAAAATGTAAAATTGATACAACTACTCTTAGATTGAGTAAATTTAAATCTTTTAAACTTTCATCATCTATATCATTTATCGCATTTTGAAAATCTGTTTTTATCTCTTTAAACTTTTTTTCTAAATCAATATGTATAGTAAGGTGTAATGCAATAGATTTTGATGCTATCTCAAATAGATCTTGATCTTCGATATATGTATCTTGCTCTAACTCATCTAAAATCAGCATCGCTTCGATTATCTCATCATTAGCTTTTGTTACATCTCTTTTGAGTCTAACTTTTTGATATGTAATATGATTTTTTTTCTCTATTGCATCCTTGATTTTTTCTTTCTCTTCTAGTTTTGATGTATCTTGAGCCAAAAGATCTTTTAATTTTAAACGATGTCTTTCAAGTTCATTTTGAGTCTCCTCTAAACTTGTTTCAGCAGATGCTTTCCCCATAAAAGTAAGTTTGCTTTCACCCATATCATGGTTAGCTAATTGTTTTTTAATAGACTTTATTACTCTTTCATTGTCTTTTATTAACTCTTCTAATGCTAAAATTGCTTTCATTGTCACCTTTCAAATATCTTTTAAATTATTTTACTTAATAATAGATTAATATCTCATTCAACTATTTTAAATTTTTCTTTTTAATATAACACCTGATTCAATATGAAAAGAATATGCAAACTGATCAAATAATGCAAATTTTTCAATAGTATGTGTTTTGGTTATTTCTTTTAAATCTCTCTGTAAAGTTTCTGGATTACAAGAGATATAAATAATATTTTCAAACTCTTGCGATAAAAGAGTTGTAGTTTCATCTAGTCCCGCACGAGGTGGATCTAAAAAGATTGTAGAAAAATTATAAGAGTCAAGATCAATATCTTTAAGTCGTGTAAATGTTCGTATCTTATTTCGAGCTTCTACAAACTCTTCACTTGACATTCGTATAAAATCAATATTTTTCACCCCATTTAATGCACAGTTTTCTTTTGCAGATTTTATAGAAGTTTTACTTATCTCTGTTGCTATCACTTTATTAAATTTTGTAGAAAGAGGAATCGTAAAATTTCCACCACCACAGTACAATTCACACAAATCATCTTTGGCATCTATATTATTCAAAACCCATTCAATCATCTGAATATTTACATACTGGTTGGGTTGGGTAAATCCACCCTCTTTATAGATAAACTTAAAATCATTATCATTAATACTAAGTGTTTCCTCGATACAATCATTGGTCAAAATAACTTTTTGTTTTCTACTTCTCCCTATGATTTTTATACTTAGTTTTTTTTCCAACTCTTTCGCAAGTATATTCCAATTTTCATCAAGTTTTCTATGATAAATCAGTGTTATCAACATATCAGATGTAGTTGCACTTAAAAATTCAACTGAAAAAAGTTTAAAATTTAGCTCTTTATCTTTACTTAATTCTTCTAGTAATAGTGGCATCAATCTATCTATATCAGTAGAAACTATACTACAGGTATCTATCAAAAGTGTGTTTTTATTTGTATCATTCATCGCATAATTTAGGGTAAAACTATCATCTTTGGCAAATGTTTTCCACATACGGAACTCCGCCCTATTTCGAAAAGCTCCATCTTTGCTTTTAATGATATCTATCTCATCATCCCAAATATCAAAAAATCTCTCTTTTTCTCTCTCTATTTTAGTTGATAACTGCTCCTCATACGAAACACCACCAAGATTACAGCTTCCACATACACCAAAATACTCACAAGTCATTTACTTTTCCTACATATTTATTATCTTTAATATGCTATTATACCCAATGATAAATAAAAATTTTAAAGAACAACTAAGTGACCTACTCAACTGTGACATCAAAGCACTCTATCCACTCGCTCGTGAACTCGATCGTAAACTCTATTTTTATGTAGGACCTACAAATAGTGGTAAAACCTATCAGGCGATGCAAGAGATGTCAAGTGCAGATACAGGTACCTATCTAGCTCCACTTCGACTTCTCGCTTTGGAAAATTACGAATCTCTCAAAAATCAGGGTATTCCAGCTTCTCTTGTTACAGGAGAAGAGGAAGTTTTTGATGAAGAAGCAGGACATATTTGCTCTACCATTGAGATGATAAATTTCAATCTTGAAGTTGATGTTTGTGTGATAGATGAGATACAAATGCTTGATGATGAAGATAGAGGATGGGCATGGGTCAATGCTATTTTAGGAAGTCCAGCAAAAAAAGTAATAATGACTGGAAGTGTCAATGCACTTGATATCATCAAAAAAATAGCTGTTTATTTAGATGAAGAGCTTGAAGTGGTCAAGTTCAAAAGAAAAAACCCACTCAAAGTAGATGAAAAACATACAATACTCAAAGATATCAAACCAGCAACGGCACTTATCGCTTTTAGTCGAAAAGAGGTTTTGGGTCTGAAAAGTAAACTCAGTAAATTTCATACTGTTTCTGTTTTGTATGGTAACTTAAGTCCAGAAGTGAGAAAAGAAGAAGCCAAGAGATTTCGTGAGGGAAAAAGTGATATATTAGTGGCTACTGATGCCATCGCTATGGGTCTGAATCTCCCTATAAAACATATCCTTTTTACAACCGATAGAAAATTTGATGGAAAAGAAAAACGACCACTTACACCCAATGAAGTGATACAAATATCAGGGCGTTCAGGAAGATATGGTCACCATGAGATAGGTCATATAGGAGCAACTTCAGGAACTGTCTTGACACATATCGCCAATATGTTTACCTCCCCTATGAGTACTATCAAACCCCCCGTCAAAGTCAAAGCGACCCAAGTACAAGTCGAAGAACTCTCTTCACATTTAGGTACAAAAAACTTAACTCAAATACTTAAGTATTTTTCAAAACATATGAAATACGATGGTCCTTTTGAAGCTGTCAATCTCAAAGGGATGCTCGAACTCTCTTTTATGTTAGACCAAAAAGCAGATTTGAGTTTGGATGATAAGTATATGCTCAGTAACGCTCCTATCAATACACGCTCTCCTTTGATTTTGAATGGATATAAAAAGTATGTCAATGCAATCTTGACGCATAAGGTCAGCAGATACAAAGTATCTTCAAAAATAACTGGGATAGCCAGAACACAGCTTGAACTTTTACAAGCAGAAGATGAAGTAAAAAAAATCTCTTTATATTTATGGTTGGCTTATAAACTTCCAGAACTTTTTCCAGATAAAGAGAAAGCAGAACTTTATAGAATAGAGATCAATAACTTTTGTGAAAACTCTCTAAAATCAAATAAACAACTCCGACCAATGGAAAATCGTAGTCAAAATAGAAATAATTCTTACAAAAAAGAAGGCTACAGAGGGAAAACAGAAGATTCGAGAAATTCTTATAATAGTAGAGATAATCGAGCGAGAAATAGATATAAAAATAATTCCCAAGATTTAAAAGATGAAAAAAAAGAAAGTCAACCACAAAAAAGAAGAAAACCACGAACATAGATATAATTTATGATACAATTTTAGGAATTACTATAGGGACTGACACGGATTTTTGAACAGTCCCTAAATTTACCATACTTTCCAATAATTTTTCTAAAAAAGCTATATCATCTATATCTAATTCATTTTCATAATTAAACCAATCATTAAAAACAATCTCCTCAAATGACCTTTTTATATTTACACATTTCTTTAAATCATTAAATGTAATCTTACTAAAACTATAGGTAGGTATTCCCTCTTCATTTAAGCCTTCTAGTTTATTTAATCTTTGTTGTAGTTCTAATATAATTTTATCTTTTTCTAAGTTATTCATAAGTTATCTCCGTATTGTATTAGTTTCTAATTATTTATTTTTATTAGTAAAAAAAATATCAACAATATAGTGAGTATTAATAGTGATTTTACTAGAACTTAAAAAATCTATTACTTTTAGATAATTCTAAAATACAATTTTTATCAATGAAATTGTTATCTTTTCTTAAACTTTGTGGTATCTGATCTATATTTATAGCTAAAATATATTGTCCATCAATCTCATTTGCTAGTTCAAAAATAGTTTCTTTTTGATGTTCAGAAATCTGGTCAATTCCATCGTGAGCTACAAACTTTGGAAACTCTAATCCTATTTCATTTATAAAGTTTATATATGCTAAATCAAAAGCTACTATCTCAGCTTTTTTCTTTCCTGTACCTGTACCACCAATTTTATCAATCTTAAAAGCTCTATTTCCTTTTGTATCAAAATCTTCATAGAGATACCACTCTTCATTATAGAGTTTTTTAGTTATATCTGTAAAATATTCATTAAAAATATTTATATATTCGGAATATTGTTTACTTTTAATTTCAATCTCTTTTTCTAAAGACTCTAATTCCTCTTTAAATTTTTCTTTTTGCTTATTTAACTCTTCTATTTTTTTAATATTACTCTCTTTTTCTTGTAAATCCTGCAACATTTGTGATTTACGATTCATCATAGAATTATAATCTTCAAGCGAAGGATTACCATCAATATTTTTAAAGTATTTTCCCTCTTCTTTTCTTAAAAGCTCTAAGCTATTCTTTTCTTCTAAAAGATCTTTTTTTAATTTAATTATCTGTTCTTCATAATAACTACTTCTATCTTTGATAACCGTATTATGAAACTCAGATACCTCTTCAAATTTTTTCTGCATATTTTGATTAAATCTATTTACCTCTTTATAGATATATTTTACAGCTTGACTATCTATTGAATATTGAAGACTCTTTAAAGATTTTTCAGAATTATCAAGTTTAAAACTTAATAGAGATATTTTTTGTTTATTGTCTCTAATATCTTTTGTTAATCTATTTAAATCATCTTCGTATATATTAAAAAATTCATCAAACTGATAGTTTTTAATCTGTTTCTCTAATTCTAATATATTCTTCTTATCTATTGGTATCTCAGCTTCAAGTGCTTTTTTAGGAGTTGATTTAAAATATTTAAGTCCATTTTCAATAGTTTTTGATTCTTTTAACAGCTCTGTTTTTTTATTTAAATTATCTAAAATATTTTTAAATCCAAATAGTGTTAAATATATCAACTCATAATCTGCATTATTTGTATGAGAAAAAGCCTTTATAGTATTTTCCATGGATTTAGTATCAGTTCGAATAAATTTTTGAATGAGTTGTCTAAAGGTTGGTTTTTTTGTTTCTATATTTAGTAGTAACTCTTTTAATTTTTCTCTACCATTTGTACTATTAAATTCAACTCCATCAATATATATTTTATTCTTATTTTTAATATCTCTTTTTACTTTTAAATTATTTCTAAATTCAAGTTCAAAACTAAAATTTTTTATATATTGATATAACTCTTCATCTTTTCTTTTAAATTCACTGTCTGTGTATATATCTTTATCATCTTTACTTCCTAAACAAAAGTCGATAATCCTTAAAAGAGTAGTCTTTCCTACATTATTGTGTGAAGATGTTTGAGATATATTCTCTGTATTTGACAGTATTAAATTAAGACCATTTTTAAATTCTATATATCGAGTGAGGTTTTCATCACCATCAAAAATAGATAAACTTTTTATGAACATTTTTCTATCTCTCCTTTACTGTTTATTTTTATATAATCTATTAGAAATAAAAAATCTAATATATAGACAAAATTATCATAACCTATCTCTAAATCAGATTTTTCTATAAACTGTTCAAATAAAAAATATGGTCGTAAACTATATTTTTCTTGTTGAAAAAATTCTATAAATTTACTTCCCCAATAGTATATAGAGAAGTCTGGTCGAATATCAGCATCACCAACTAACATTATATATTTCCTCCATTTGGATTTTCTAAAATATTACAATCTATAAATGCTTTTACAAGGATAATTGTTATAGCTCTTTCTTTATTTTCTTTATATGTATTTTGTATATTTATATCTTTCTTTACATAACTTAAAAGTTTTTGAAATATAGAATCAAATATTTCATCAGAATTTTTTTGTACAAAATCAATTCTTGCTTTATCTATATTTGGATCTATATTATTTTCTTGACATAAACTTGCAACTATATCCCAATAAGTATCTTCTATCATATCAATATATCTATGATAATTAACAATATTATCTAATCTTACAATTTCATAAGCCTGATTAATATATGATTGATACTCCATATATTTTTTAATAGTTCTTTTATGTTTAATTAAATGATTAAATTCAACTTTCCCAATCTCATTATCTTTTGAAAATATTTTATAAGCTAACTTAGTTTTTCTATCAATCTTATTATCTAAATTTTCAGCATTTAAGAAAGATAAAATCACACGACCTAATAGAGTCAAATCTGAAAACTGTTCTAAAGTAACTTCTAAATTATCAATTTTACTATTTTCTATTTTTAGAGATTTATCATATAGAGTATCATTCATAATTAAACCTTATTGGATTTGTATTTTAGTTACTTTTGAATCTTTTAAAACAGTAGATTTATCATGTGATTTTATTTCTGTTTTTGATTGATTTACATTTATACTATTATCAATTTTATTATTTAATTCATCTATTCTATTATCAATTTTGATTTTATATATCTTACTTACCATAAATAGAGATATTATAGAGAAAATAAATCCCAAAATTGTTACTATCCCTGTTCCAACTATAAAGTATGAATCTTTTGCTAATTCTTCCATTTTTTCAATCCTTATAAAAATATACTAAATTATCCATTAACCCTTCATTAATATTGAGAGTGTATATTTTTTAAAGTTTCATCTTTCAACTTCCCCACAAAAAACCATCTCCCAACCATTAAAAACCAACACTATCTTAACAAACTTTTCACCCAAATCATACTGATTTAATTGTTCTTTGGCTTCTTTTATTTTTGACTCTAAAAGCTCTTTTGTAAATTTACTTCTTTTGATATATTTGAGTTCTATTATCACACCATAAGGGACTTCCTCTTTTACAGGCTCTAGTAAAATATCTATATATCCTTTGTTTTGTTCCACTTCAGATTTGATTTTGAGTTGATAAAAATTATTTAGATTGAGGTATGATAACATATAAGCTTTTATATAGTTTTCACCATCTATAAAATCTCTTATTGATGAGCTATCTTTTATCATTTGAGCAATATAATGAAATACGCTTAAGTCTTTTTCATAAGCTAAGTCCAAAAGTTTATTGTTGATTTGCTCTGTACTGATTTTGTAATCATCAAAATCATCATAGGCATAATGGATAAATTCACTTAATAATTTTTTTATTGTTTGATTTGGTATCTTTAAAGTTAAGGCTATTCTATATTTTTCAAGTGTCATAAAACCCAAACTAAACATAAATGATTTAAAATTATCTTCATTTGTGAGTTCAAAAGCAGAAAAATTATCTTTTATCTTTGTTGTACCTACTTGATTTCCCAAAATAAGATTATTTAACATCTCAAAATTACCATTGAGTTTTTTATTTGTATACACTAAATATTTTAGTTTTGTATAGTCTGTTCTGACATTTACATCTATTAAATCTCTTGGTTCTTCTTGTTCTTTTACCAAACTATAAAAATAATATAAAATCATATCAGAGTTATAAATAGTATGTTTTATATCTTCATTAAATCTATAAGAGTTATAATATTCATTACATCTATTCATTATAGTTTCTTTTTTATCTTCTAAGTCATAATATTTAATCAGTTGATTTAATTCATCTTTTGTAACCCCAACCATATCATTATAAGCTTTATGCAGTGAGATATTTATACCAATATTACTCCCACTTGTTACATCATAAAGAGCCAAAGGGGAAACACCTGTAAAAAACATCTTTTTAACAGCTCCTGTTGTCCCATATTTTAGCATCGTAAAAAACTCTTTATATATTGCACTTTTTGAAGTAACTATATTTTGATACGCATTCATATCACTTACGAGAAGTTTGGTTACAAAATTATCATATTCATCTATCAAAATATAGATAGGGAGAGATTTTGAGACACAATAATCAAATAAATTTCTTAAATTATCTATTGGATTATCATCAATAATATTAAAATCAAGATTATATTTATCTTTAAAAAATCTTATTTCTGAAAATATATTATTTCTAAAACTACTTTCATAATCAGTAGTATCCACAGCACTAAAATCAAATCTCAATACATAAAAAGAGCTTTTTAGTGGTGTTGGATTTTGATAAATATAGGTAGTTTTAAATATATCTTCATATTGACTTTTATAATACACATCATAATACGCCTCCAGCATAGCAATAGTTAAACTTTTACCAAACCTACGAGGTCGTAAGAAATATAAAAATTCGGCATCATCTTCTAGCGTTTGAAGAAATTTAGTTTTATCAAAATAATAAAAATTTTCTTGTAATACTCGTTTGAAATCACTCAATCCATAAGGGAGTTTTTTTAGTTTCATAATTTAGCCTTAACTATTTTCATCTTTATAAATTTAGATGATTATATAATATTTATATACATAAGTCAAAAGTTTTAAAATTTAACAAATATCATTTCAAAGCCTCAATCTCACCAATATCCAAACCAGTTTTTAAAGCTATAGTTTCAATATCCAATACATCCAAAAGGTTTTTTGCTATCTCTATTTGCTTATTTTTTTCTCCTTGCTCCACACCTTTTTCAATCCCTTGTTCAATTCCTTGCTCCAAACC
>Ga0193962_1001488_pt1 | contig 10921 bp, 16 predicted proteins | sample FB_5_MG_FD_140335 | JGI IMG/M metagenome (GOLD analysis project Ga0193962, IMG submission 140335) | Microbial mat bacterial communities from the Broadkill River, Lewes, Delaware, United States - FB_5_MG | ecosystem: Environmental > Aquatic > Freshwater > River > Microbial mats | place: USA...
ACCATTTTTAATGATGATGAAGTTATCTAAAATGATAGTTTCACCATGTACTTTTGATACAAGTTGGAACTTGTCTCCGCTGTTTGCTAGCATTTTAGAAGCTTCGCTTAGGCTTACTATTTTAGATATACCATCTTGACCAGTTATAACAACTTTTATATTTGAAGTTGTTGTGTGTGTTTCTTTGATACTCATACTTTTTTTCCTTTTGAAGTTGATTTTCGAGAAATCAAATGCCAATGAATGATGGTCAAAATGAGTTTGTGTTGATTTAGAGGTTTATTTTGGTATAATAACTATAAATATAGATTTGGAGGTAACAATGGTAGATATAGAAGAGTTAAAAGATGAAATTGTAGAGCGTCTTAAACCACTTGATCCTGATAGAGTTATTCTTTTTGGTTCTTACGCCTATGGTACTCCAAATGAAGATAGTGATATTGATTTGTATGTTGTTACTAAGGATGAGTTTATTCCGAATAGCTTTAGAGAAAGAATGAATATTACTACAACAATATCTACTGCTATAGATAGTTTAAGAAACTCAACAGCTGTAGACTTGATTGTTCACACAAAAAGTATGGCTGATAAGTTTAGAGAACTTAATAGCTCATTTTCGAAAGAACTGTTAACAAAAGGTACTATTTTATTATGAAAAACAACCTTGCGACAGAATGGGTTAAAGCTGCTTATAGTGATTTGATTGTAATGGAAAGTATTGTAGATAATGAACTTGTTACACATATGACAGCATTTCATTCCCAGCAATCTGTAGAAAAGTCTTTTAAGGCAATACTTGAATCTGAAGGTATTAATGTCCCTAAAAAACACGATGTACGAATGTTAAAAAAGCTAGTATCTGAATATATAAACATTGATGATGACTATATTTTAGATGCACTAAATACATTATATATTGATTCTAGATATCCTAGTAGTTTTGGTCTTCTTCCTAATGGTAAACCAACACTTGAAGATGCTAGAGAGTTTTATGAATTTGCACTTGATATATTCGATAGAGTATGCAAAATCTTAGAAATAGACCCAAAAGAAGTAAAAAAATAAAAGAAGCCAAGTAGGAATAAATCCTACCCAGCTTTTTTAGTCTTACCTGTATTATTACTACTGTTATATTTAGCAATATGACGAAGTAGTGTTGATCTTCCTACACCAAATCTATTAGCTACTTGTTCTGAAGTATTGTATCTTTTTAGATTGATAGCTTTGAGTACTTTATTTAGTGTTAGTTTAGATGGTCTTCCAAGTTTGACACCTTTTTGTTTGGCTCTATGTATTCCTACAGCTTGTTTCTCTTTGCGTAAGTCTTCTACAAATTCTAATAGATAGAAAAGCAACTCATCCATAGTATGAGATTGATTTGAACTATATTATTGCTCTATGGCTTCTAAAACTACATCTTTATCTTGTAATAGATACATCACCTCTAAAAGGTTATGTACACTATGAGATAATACTGATAATCTAGTTACGGACAATGTATCTCCTGTAGTTATAGAGTCGATAGCTTCTTTTAGTTTTTGCTTCTGTTTGTAGTTGATATTGTTAGATGGCTCTACATAGAGTTTACTACAACCAGAAGATATAAGTATCTCTGATTGTTGCTCTACTTCCTCTTTTATGGTTGATCTAATATATCCTACTTTCATCTGATCATTGCTCCTTTTAAATCTTCATCTGTTGGGTTGATGTATCTCATTGTGGTTTTTACATCACTATGACCTATGAACTTACTTATGATTTTTGTGTTGATCTGTCTACTTCCCATCTCTGTAATTAAGCCTTGTCTGAATGAGTGAGATGTGTATCCAGTACCTAGTATCTCTTTCATCTTGCTATTGACTTGTTTTATGAATACATCTCTATTGATACCTGTTTTTCCTGACTTTACTGAGCCTTTAGATATCACTCGTTCTTGCATATCTGTATCAGCTTTAATCGTGAAGAGCTTTTGGAGCTGTTTCTTGAACTCATCTCCTGCAAAAAGCTTTCGTTCTGATTTTGTTTTGGAGAGTACCAACTTTGTGTTCCCCTGCTCCACTAGCTCCTTGATATGAGATAATCGCATCACTTGTAACTCGTTTAACCTAAGTCCAGTGTAGTACAGAATTGTGAATGTTCGTAGCAAGTTTTTCCGTGAATGCTCTTTGATGGATTCATCACCACGAATGAAGCTCATTAGCTTTTTGTATTCTTCTTGAGTTATTGACTCTTTGATTCTTTTTACTGTACTGTTTTTTGTCTTTTTCATTGTAACCTCCGTTTGTATCTTGTCTTTAGGATAGAAAGTGATGTTTGATTTCATCTCTCTTTTTTCTACCCCACCTGTACCCTTTAGTTGTGGGAAACCACTTAAACTGTATGAGTTTATGTCGTTTCTATTTCCGTCACGATGACGGTTTTAGCATTGGTACTGCATCAGTAGATGACTTTCTTGAGTACTGCCTATAGTTATTCTTATCGGTACATCCGCTTCATCTCATACCACCTTGGATATGATGTATCACAAAGTAATTTATCACACTTCCAAACAAAGTCTCAATAGCTCTTTTTAATGCCCTAGTCTCTGCTCTAGCGTTCATAAAATGCAAACCTCCGTTTCCTTTAAGTTCACTCATTTCACATATTCCTATGCCATCACTGCTTCTTGTGGTGGTTCCAGTTGTAACTGATAATACACCAAGTATTTGAGCGTACTTCTTTTCGTGGTCGAGTATCTTCTCCTGTATAATCCAGCTGTATGATATTGGCAATGATGATAGTATTTTTATCAAACCATCTCTTGTTGCCTCCCAAGTACCATTGATATTGACAAAGTCATTCTTTGATAGTAGCTGGAATGCTTTAACCTTTGTAGTTTTAATAGCTGTTAAATCTTGCTCAGATACCTCTAAAAGTATCTCACCTGTTCTTGTATCTATGTCGATTGTTTCAGTATTTATCGTCTTCATTCTTGTTTCCTTTTTTTTAGATTTCTTTAATGTTAGATTGGTTATAATCATCACATTGAAATACATTATCGGTCTTTGTTGAGAGTGATGACTCAACTAGTTCGTAGTAAAAGGTAGGGTTTTATACTCTACCTTTTTTTATGTCTGCGGGAAGTGTTGCAGACTCATCAGGGTGGGAGCGAACTAAGAAGGAAGCTGGTATGTATTTCAAAATGGTAGTGGTATTAATTGTACTCATCGCATTAGCGGTAGAGCTATATTAATTTAAAATTAGGAAAGGACTCATCATCTTTTCCTGCCATTACCACCATTTCCTACAACTCATCCACAAAAGTCGGCTCAAACTCATAATCCCTTAGAACTCGTGAACCCACGCTATACTGTAATGCTGCTAGTTCATCAAGTGTAAAGTACCCAAACTCTTTTTCATTGCCATCAACAAGTCCATAGAAGAGCTTTTGAAGTGGTGAGTACTCCATCGCATACCATTCCCAGTTATAATCAGGTAGATAAAACCTTGCATAGGCTATCTTCTTTGTTTCTTTTTCTTGAGCGTACAGTGGTGGCAGTAGGTCTTGTGTTTGTTGGTCTAGTAAAAACATCGCCATCTCCTTATGCTATATCATCGATATCATCAATACCATCAAGTCCATTGAGATCTACATTAGAATAGTCATCGTTATTAGAAGATCTCTTCTTGTTGATACGGAGCTTAGCTGGTGTTGTTTTCTCTACCGTTATAAAGTCGCAATGATCTTTGAGCTCTTCAACTTCTTCAGCAGTACCCTTTAGATAAGCAGAAAGGATTGCTTTCTCATCTAAAACTTTGGTGTAGTATCCTAAATCTATCAATGCTTGCTCATCTTCAACTGATAAAGCGAGTTTTGAAGTTTTAATCGCTTTTGAGATGGTAATGGAGCTAAACAGTGAACCTTCTAGCTTTGAGATTCCAAACTCAGAAAGCACGCTTGCACCTATCTCTTTGGCTAATACTGATGATGATTTCAAAGACTTTTTATAATCTTGCAAATCTTTTATCTGCTGATCAACAAACTTGATCTTATCATCTATAGATGTAAATGCAAAAGCCAAGATATCAGCCTTTTGGGTAAAATGGATGTTCTTTTCAAGGTGTTCTCGAAACTTATCTTCAAGCCAAGATTTTGTGCTATAAGTTACCCCTTGTACTAATGTTTCCATTGCATAATGGCTAAATCTTTTCATCTTTTCCATCTCTATGCTCCTGTATTATAGTTTGTATATGTTGTATCATTTGCAGGTACACCTGTGTAGTGGATATTCCAATATTTATTGGCTGTTCGTAGGTTCAAGTTTCCACCCTTTGTAAGCTTCATCATCTCCTCTAAGATAGACTGAAATTTGCTCTTTGTTACTTTGCTAGCGTTTGAAGCAGTGCCTCTGTTTGTAGTATTTCTTGTTCTAGTTTGCATAATAGTTCTCCTCTTTTGGTTCATAATATTGGTTGTTTAAGACTTCATTTGGTACAATGATACTGCTTTGGGTAAGGAATCTGTTAAGTTCTCTTTCCATATCATCTAAATCTTCACTAGTTAATATTTGTTGTTCAGTCATCATCTCGTATAGATGTTCCATAAAATTCCAGTGGTAGTGTTGCTTCACATCATTAGCTCGCATCATTGCATCTTTTATTTTGGACATTGTAATTCCTTATTTGATTGTTTTGTTGTTGTGTTTTAGCTATCTTCTCATACTGCTGAGAGCTTAAAACTTCTTTTATACATAGAATCATCCATCTGAAACTTAAAAGCGTTTCTAGGCGATTTAGAGTGCTCATACAGTAAGAATAGTAAGGTTTGGTGAGGGTTTATTTGCTCTATAAAAAGTTTTTATTTTTAGGTATATCAGTAAAACCCTAATGCCGATACTCATACACATCATTACCTGATACTGTATAATCTCCATCAATCTCTAACTCATTAGCAATTGCTTTATAATCTATATTGTTAGTTATAATTGCAGGGATATCATCTAAGTTGTAGCAAGACTCGATGAGTTCTGTTGCTACTTCTTCCATCGTTTGGTTTTCATAGACAGTAACTTCATCACACTTTTTGTATGCTTCTTTGATATCGTTTACTAAGCCTTGAGAGAGTAAAAACTCCATAGCTTGAAGTTCGGATGTTGTTGCATCTGATATCTCTTGTAGTTGCTCATTGAGTCTATCTAGGTTTTCGTATTCGTCTATATTGCATAATTCAATCCCCTCTTCCCATTCGTAGTCTGTTATAAACCACTCTTCTGTAACTTCACAGATAGTACTGCTGCCTAGTTGTAAAACTTCTGTAATTGCCTGTGAAAGCTCCTCTTGTTCCATTGGCAATGTGAACCACTGCCCTATTAGGTACCCATTGTTATAGGCAGCTAGATCCGTAATGTAAACTTTTAGCATTTTTGCTCCTTGTTTTTGATTTTAGTTTAGACTCTTCTCGGAGTGGTTTGTCTCATTGCATAGAGATTTTGCAATCATAGATAACAAAGTTCGGTACCATCACAAGTGATAGATGCTTTAATACTAGCTCTTATCTATAAAACAAAGGCTGGAGTACTGATAATGACACTTGGAAAGGTTGCTGTAAAAGTACCATTATTGTGAGTTGATAGGGGGGGCGGTCTACTGTAAAAGTGAGTTTCTACGAACTTACTACCCCTTTAGTAAAAAAAAGTTTTTTGGGTCTATGGAAAAAAGTTGTGTAGGTTAGTGTAGATGAATTTGGTACTGGGTTTTGTAGGTTATGATGTAAGTAATGTTGTTTTACTTGATGGATGGATGCTGTTGGTACTATCACTTCCGTACTAATTGGAGTAATGGTTGGGGTACGGGGTAGAGTTATAATAACTTGCAATTTCTGTTATGCTAGATTGCCTTACAGGTACTAGATGGAGTACTGGGTTATGTAGTTTGAAAGTTCAAGTCTGGTTTTGTTTTTTACTTTGATATGGTCTTTTTAAGGATGAAACAAAAGCTTATCGATGAGTTTTATATGAAGTTTAGCGAAGCTAAATCTTTATGTAAAATGAAGATGATGCTGCTGTTGTTTTCACTCCGTAAAAGTGAGAGCTCGAAGAGCTTGAAACATATCCTTTACTTATTTGTTATGAGTGTGGTTGTATCGGTGTGGTTTTGAATTGTAAATTGTATCTGTGTGATTGTTGCGTGGATTATAGTTTGTAAGTGGTCTATTCGAGCCAAAGGCTCTCACTTTTAACATCTCTTATGATACCAAAATCATCTCTCCAGTCTTCCTTTCGTTTCACTCAAGAAACCCTATCGAATGATTTCATATCATCGAGATTTTTAAAAGAAAAATGGGAGTGGAAGATGTGTGAGTTCTTAGGTAAAGATATGATATAATATCGTCATTATGGATAACGAAGAGAAAAAAGAAGGTACTTCAGATGAAAGTGCAAAAACAATATAAAAATATAAAGTGCAAATTTGCACTTTTGAAGAATCCAAAGAACTGAAGATAGATTCATTGGCTACCTTAACGCCTAGATATACAAAGAGTAAGTTTGAAGCTCTAAAAGAGTCAATACGGAACATCGGTCAAACTGACCCCATATTGCTCAGAAACTCTAAAGTCATAGATGGACGACATAGGTTAGAGATTTGTATACAACTTGAAAGTGATGTAAAGTATACAGAGTTAGGGGATATATCAGACGATGAGGCTATAGAGCTTCTTACAGCTAAAACTATAGTTAAAAACAAGTCTAAAACTCAACAACTCATCGAAGCTTATAATTTTAAACTAAAAGGGAAAAAAACCTACGAAGATGTAGCGAAAAAGTATGGCGTAGGACTTAGGAGCTTAAAGGATGTTGGTTCGCTAGTAAAAATCAGACCTGAACTTATAAAGCCCCTATTTGCAGGTGAACGAGTAGAGATTTATAATAGTGTTACACAGAAGAATGAAATGCACGATACCATCTCTACAATCGTTAGAGTTTTAAAGAAAAATGAGAGAAATGACAAGCTTGTTAGAACTGAAGAAAACATAGAAGAGAGCACAACCGAGCACACTTTTAATGTAAATGATTTTCTTTATTCTGATGATGCTATAGAGTTTTTTTGGATGAGATATAGGGCTGAAGCATTTCAAATGTTTACATTATCGATGTTTGACTACATCGAACTAGCGAACTATAAGTTTTCAGATACAGACAGACCTAGTGATGAAGCTGGTACAGAAAAACTTTCTAAAAGTACAAAAACACAAGAAAAAGTGTCTAAGCCCATCATATATGATGAGCGTATCTTACTAGATGAGGATTGGGAAATTGTCAACCATTTACTAAGTAATCTACCTGAAGATAGAGATTCTGAGGCATTTAAGAGTACAATTACAGCAATGGTTATTAAAAAAAGGGTAAGAGCTTTAAAACATTCTATCTCTAGCAATCAAGATTGACTAAAAATAACTTCATACAAGCCCTACAAACGAAGATGATACCCTACCCTGATACTTGTATTCATCTCTTTTTTTATGCCTCTACAGAAGAGATATGAAAGTTTTATCCATAAAAACTATCTTCAGTACATCTTAATACTACTGCAATAACTTTTAAGCCTTTTTGCTATGTACTTAACTTTACCTAAAACCGCCATTGTGACGGTTCTAAATTACTCGCTATCAGCTTGTTCTAATAGTCGTTGCAGCTCTTCTATAATCTTTTTTAGGTTTTCTGGTTCACTTTTGTATCGAGAGTAAAATCCTGTAGCTGCTTTTTTTACATCAATTGTGTTTTGTTTTACAGTAGTATCTGGAGCAATTATCTGAAGTAAATCTACCATTGTTTTACCTGCTAGTTCATCTTTTCTCTTTAGCTCTAGTACTTTTTCATTTTTTGCTATTTGGATATATCTTTGAGCAGTTCTATCACTAATACCTATCTCTTTGTAAAACAAAGCTTTGTATCCCTTCTTTTTTTCTTTACCCTCAAGTGCTTTTGTTATCTTTTCACCTATCTCAATGATTGTCTCAGCTGTTTTCTTTAACTTGTCTTTTATAGACTGTGCAGTTTCTTTATCCTCTTTTGATAATTCCAATACTACTTCACCTTTTACTATATCCTTGCCTTTTGTCATTGTCATCACCTTATTATTGATTTTTTATATTCTATAGTAAACAACATAAAATACCCAAATGCTTGCTAATTCAAGGTACTGATGCTGCAAATTCATAAGAGCTATTCTAATCGTTCGTATAAGAGCTCACAAGACAAAAACTCTTTAAGGCGATACATTACTCGAATAACCTTTAATTCGTATCGTGTAGAGCCTCCTATAAAAGCTATTATTTCACTACTTACCCAACAACCCCATCCATTATAGCAACTGCATCACTTAGAGCTTGATTTGACAAGTGAGCATATCTCATTGTCATTTTGATATTTTGGTGTCCTAGTATGTTTTGTACTTTGTAGATGGATACTCCTTTGTTAACTAAAATAGAAGCCGTTGTGTGGCGAAGGTCATGTACTCTGAGTGTTGGTAGGTTTGCTTTTTTTCTGATTGCATCCCAAGGTTTGTATATATCGTGTAATGGTTTATTTTGGTGTGGGTTTGGGAATAGATAGTCTGTTGTTTTATTTAGGCTTAGGATTAGTTTTTCTAGGGAGTTTGATATGGGTACTGTTCTTGTTTTATTTGATTTTGATAGGGGTATTGTCCATATCTTGTTTTTAAGGTCTATATCTTTATGTTTGGCTTTTAGATTGCGCTTCAGCTCTATTGACATCTAGTCAATAGCTCCTGATGCTCTCATTCTTCCTTGCACCTGTGTATAGTAGAAATCTTATGATAGAAGCTATATTTATCTTATTTGGATAGTTGTCTGCTACTTCTAGTAGAGTTTGTATCTGATAGGGTTCTAGGAATACCTCTTTATTGTTATTGACTTGATACTCTTTTAGTTTTAGTATTGGGTTTATTGTGATGTGTGGTATATTCCACTCTATAGCTTTATTGTATGCGTGAGATAAGAAGCGTAAGAGTTTGTTTGCTGTTGCTTTTTGTAGGTTGTGTTTACTTACTAGGTCTATATGGTGTTTTGAGACTTTTGATTGGGTTATTTCATTCATAGCTAGTTTTCCAAAGTATGGAAGGATATGTAGGGTATAGAAGCTTAGGTCTGTTTTATATTGCGCTTCAGCTCTATTGACATCTAGTCAATAGCTCCTGATGCTCTTCTTTTAGTTACTTTGATATATGGTAGGAAGTGTTGATCCCAATACTCTTGTAAAGTTATAGCTTGAGTGTTTGAGTTTGATAGTGATGTTTCTATAGTAATAGGTGATGATCTTTCTTTATCCTTTTTTAGTTGTTTTACTAGTTGTCTTGCTTCATCTGCAGATATGGAAGTTGTTGATGCTAATACTGCGCGCTAGCTCTTCTGACATTTAGTCAGAATCTCCTAGTGCTCCTTTGTTTTGTTCTCCCCTCCTCGTTGTATCTGTAGTAGAATGTTTTTGTGCCAGTATCTCTTACTTCAAGAACTAATCCTATCTCATCATTATCGAAGTACATCTCTTTTTTCTTATCTAATGGTTTTTTTACTTTTTTAGCGAATGTATTAGTAATATTTACTTTTGGCATATGGTCTCCTGTTTTAAGTGTTATTAAATTCTTAATTTCTATAAAAATAATAGGGTAAAAAATAGGTTAAATCAAGAGGGTAAAAATAGCTATCACCTACGAAAAAACTAGGAGGTTGCTTCCGTTTGGTTCATTTGGGTGTCTTGAAATCTTCTTTGGCTTTTTGGGAGGGTTGGATGCTTTTGTGGGAGTGTGATTTGGGGTAGTTTAGTAAGAAAGGATTTTTGAGAGGATATTGCCTATTGATTGGTATTTGCAAGTGGTGGATTTAGGGTAGATTCAGTTTGGATGATAATTTTAGGGTGTGTTGGATTGTTACAGAATTGGGATTGGGTTTATAGAATTTGGTGTGATTTGGGTATAAAAAAAGAGACTCTGTAGTTAGAGTCTCTTTTTGGTTTTTATTCTTTAAGCTTTTTAGGGCTTTGGATATATTTGTTATGCTGTTATTACTGATCCATCTGTTGCACCAGTTACAACAACTGTATAATCTATTCCGTCTGTACCAGAAGCAATTGTATATGAACCTGAGTTTCCTGCTGTAGTACCCTCTACTGCTGTCCATCCACTTATATCTAAAGTATCACCTGTACCCATATTAACATCTATGCTAGGAACATCTTCTGCTTGATCTGATAATGTATCTAAATCTGCTGCTGTTAATGTGATTGCATTTGCATCTGTATCAATAGCTGCATCTATAGTATGTACTTCCCCTACACCAATCGCAGCCAATCCTGATAAATCTTGTGTATCTTCTGTTACTTCTAATATTCCGATACCTAATTCAATATCGTCACCTACTGCATTAGTATGGATAGTACCTATTTCAGCTTGCGTAATAGCATCTGTAATACTAATCCAATAATCATCACCAACTGTTGTTGTTTCAGCTGTTAAGTTTGCTTGGAAGTCTGTTGTTTCAGATAGTGTACCAACAAAATCTCTTACTTCAGAATCAATAGTACCTTCAACATCACCATCAACATCTGATAAAATTACAGTACCATCAGTTGCAGTATCTAGTGCTAGAATATCTGTTAAACTCATATCTTCATCGTTATCTGGTGTATCCATTACTGTTACATCTGGATTGTCTGTATCAATAGCTGTATTTACTGTTCTTGTACCATCAACTGGAGTATTTACTGCTGCTGCTGTTGAATTTGCTGCTGCACTACCCTGTACTGTAGAAACACTAACTGCTGTTGGTGCTACTATCGCTGGTGTTCCAGCTTCAGTTGATGTAAGATTTGAAACATCTGTACCTGCAGTTGCACTTGTAAATACTACATCTGCAGTTGAAGCTGTA
>Ga0193962_1001489_pt1 | contig 10916 bp, 7 predicted proteins | sample FB_5_MG_FD_140335 | JGI IMG/M metagenome (GOLD analysis project Ga0193962, IMG submission 140335) | Microbial mat bacterial communities from the Broadkill River, Lewes, Delaware, United States - FB_5_MG | ecosystem: Environmental > Aquatic > Freshwater > River > Microbial mats | place: USA...
CCTTACTTAATTAATTTGTCCATTCCAATTTTAAAAGCCATTAATTGCTTTCATAGCTTCTTAAAATAGCTTTCTTATTTTATCATAAATTAATCATTTCGTCTTTTTTAATATTAAAATGCCTCCAAATACAAAGTTCATATTGGAGACATTTTAATTAATAATTGCACTTGTATTTATATACTACAATGAAAATTGATTGATCACTTCATTTAATTGAGTAGCAATAGATGCTAAATCACCACTCGCATTAGCAACTTGCTCTGTTGCAGAAAGCTGTTCTTCCATTGATGAATATGCTTCTTGGGTACTAGCAGCATTTTCTTCTGAAATAGCTGAAAGGTTTTCCATAACACCAATCATGTGGTCTTTCTTCTTTTCCATTTCAATACCAGAGTTATTAATGGTGCTGATTGCATTTTTCATTTTATCAATTGCTTGAGAGATTCCTTCAAACTTATGGTTCGTTGCATTAACATAATTTGATTGTGAATCTACTATTGTTTTAGTCTCATTCATAGTTGTAACTGCTTTATCTGTTTTAAGAATAAGTTCTTCTAAAATAATAGCTATTTCGTCAGTAAATGCATTAGACTGTTCAGCTAACTTTCTGATTTCATCTGCAACGACTGCGAATCCTCTTCCAGCTTCACCAGCTCGCGCAGCTTCAATTGCTGCATTTAAGGCTAATAAATTTGTTTGGTCCGCAATACTTTGAATCATTTCACTAGCGCTTGATATCTTTTCTACGCTTACATTTGTTTCATTAATTATATCGCTTACAATTTTATTTGCCTCATTGCTTTTTTCTGTTTCATCTACTAGCTGAGAAATCATTTCAGATCCCTGGTCCTTCAATTCTGTAACAGATTCTACAGAAGTGTTTAATAAAGCAATATAAGTTTGGTCTTGTTCAATAATATTGCCCAAATCATTGATTTCTTGAACACCATTTTCAGTATTTCTTGCTTGCTCAGTCGCACCTTTTGATATTTCCTCAATTGTTAATGCAACTTGATTTCCTGTCGCCGTAGACTCTTCACTGGTTGCGGCAAGCTCTTGAGCCGAACTAGACAATTGTTCAGAAGTCTGATTTATCTGATCAATTATTGCAATTAGACTCGCCGAAGTTTTTTGCATTGCCAAGCTCAATTTTCCAATCTCATCTTTTCTTTTTAAATCATTCTCATCTAATTTACTTGTAAGATCTAAATTAGAAAGCTTATCCATTTGAACGATTATATTACTTATAGGTTTGGTAATACTTCTTGTAATAACAATAGCAATAAAGATACTCGCTAAAATCGCGAAAATTGTTATACCGATATTAAGTGTATTTGAAGTCTTTTGTAAAGCACTCATATATTCTTGAACGCCATTTTCAATTAGAATCGCATACTCTGAAACACTAGCAGCATTTGCTCTCATTTCATCACGCTTTGCTTGTTGGTCCATAACAATTAAATTATAATTTTCAAGTGCTATTTTATAGCGGTCTAATGTCAATTTTGAAGTTTTCAAACTATTATACACCACTGGATCATTAACTTTATCCATTGCATTTTTAATACTGTTGTCTGTTACTTTAATTTTATCTTGTATTTCCTTAACGTATAATTGTGATTCTGTTGCCACATACTTATTAGCAAGTACTCTTACCTCCATATAATTATCAAAAGCATCTTGTATAATTTTAAACTTTTCTATCGATGCATGTATTTCATTTGTTTCCGTTAACCCTTCAATATACGCTTGTTCATAAGAAACCGCTTTACGAATTTCTTTGATAACTTTTTCAGCCGCATCTACTCGATCTTGCCCCTGTACCTTTTTCTCATTTTCTAAAAGCACATATTCCTGAAACGCTATTTGATACAATTCAATTTCATCAGTCATGCCTTGAGCATTTTCTTTATTTGCTTCTGATTTCATCTCTAAAGCAACACGACTCATGATTTCTTGACTATGATCAAGATATGTATTTACTTTCTCTGCTGAATCTTCACTTGCATTTTCCTCATACCTTACTTGCTCAAGACGAGCTAAAGCAATATCATAACTTGTATTTTTCGTTTTTGTGAAAATATCAATTTGATATTCTAGCTTAAAGAAATTACTTATACTTAAAGTCGCAAGCATGATAATTAAAATAGTCACTAATGAAAAGCCGATACCCAATTTTTGTGAAATCTTTAAATTATTAATTTTTAACCCTCTTGTAGCATTGTGTAATTTTATTTTTTTTGCCATATAATAGCCTCCTCAAATTTTTAAATACCCTAGGACCGTTTACTATTATACACACTTTTTGTATTCAATACAAATTTGAATGCAAAACATAAAAAAACACTTCACAATTATGTATTTTTTTTAATATTTCCCAGCTCCTATGTTTTTCTGAAATTAATTTGCACACAAAAAAGGAGGTTCTCAAAAGAACCTCCCCAATAAAATTATATTTCTTTATGCATTTGATTCTTGTGCTTCTACACAACCTTCGCTCTCGACTTCTTGACCAACAAACTTAACAACTGCAAAGGCTAATCCATAACCAACTACAAGTGAAATCATCGGATTTAAACCAATAACTGCCGCTGGTAAATAGCCCACAATAATTGCGATAAAGGCAACTGTTAAGGAATAAGGTATTTGAGTCTTAACATGATCTATATGATCTGATGCCGCTGACATAGAACTCATTATCGTCGTATCTGAAATTGGAGAACAGTGGTCTCCAAATACGGCACCTGTAAATACTGCACCTATGGTCGCAAATAGCAATGTTCCTGTATCGCCACCACTTAATTCGAATACAAGTGGTACTGCAATAGGCATTAAAATTGCTGTTGTTCCCCATGATGTTCCCGTAGAAAATGCAATTAAACAACCTAACATAAATACGGCAAGTGGAATAATACCAGCACTAATTTTTCCTGCTAAAACACTTACTAAGAATCTTGCTGTACCAAGGTCTTTACACATAGAACCAATCCCCCAAGCAAGAACTAATACAAAGATTGCAATAAGTAGCGATTTAGCACCGTCTATCCAAGCTTTCATCGTCTCTTCAAATGTTAAGATTCCTTGAGCCATTACTAAAATAAAAGCAACAATAGATCCACTAAATGATGCCCACATCATTGCTTTAGCAGCATTAGCTGAACCAATTACGTCACGAACCGTCGTAAATGCAAACGGTGAATTTTGAAGTCTTGAAATAAGTTCTAAGTTTTCGCCACCGAGAATAGATGATTTGCCACTGATATATAGACCTACAATAACCATTACAACAACCGTAAGAACTGGAATAATCGCGTTAATTGCTCTTAATGGGATCCCTTCTTTAATCTCCATTTCCGTTAACTCTTTAGAAGCGAGTGGTGTTGAACCATCTGCAACAAGTTTGTTTTCGTACCTTGCTCTTCTTTCAGCTTTAAGCATTGGCCCATAATCTCTACCTGTCATAGCGATGAAAAGGACAAAGCCTACCATAATTAAACTGTAAAATCTAAATGGTATTGATTGAATAAACACTGAATAAATATTTGCTTCAACACCAATTGCTGAAAATGCATCTCTTAATAGACCCATTTCATAAGCTATCCATGTGGAGATTAATGCCATCGAGGCAACTGGTGCTGCTGTTGAATCTGTCAAAAATGCCAATTTTTCACGTGAAATTCTTAACTTATCTGTTAAAGGTCTCATTGTCGTTCCAACAAGTAATGTGTTTGAATAATCATCAAAGAAAATTAACAAGCCCATTGCCCATGTTGCAACCATTCCTGATTTTGCATTTTTTGCTTTCGTCGCCAACCATTCAGCAATTGCTTTGGCCCCACCAGACGCTGCAACAACCCCAATCATTCCACCAAGTCCCATGTCAAATACAATAATGCCTGCATTCCACTCAGAAGCAACAGATCCTGCTATGTACTTAGTTACAGTGTCCGAAAATGCAACGAACACGTTTCCACCAGCCATAATCGTAGCGCCTGTAAAAATTGCAATAAATAATGACGGTAATACTTGCTTTGTTTTAAAAGCTAAAACAATTGCTACTAATGGTGGTAATAGTGACCAAATTCCATAATGTTCAATAATGCCCATAAAAAAATCCCCCTTTAACCATAGTCTAAGGGGGTGCATCAAAATGCTTCAAAATTCGACAATATATTACGTTGAGTTTTCAGAATTTTTAGAATTCTGATAGGTTTTCCATAAATTTATCTACTGAAATACTCCCCTTTGAAGGACTTGTCCCGCGAATATAATCCATTTCTTTTTTGACAGCTTCAAAATCATATAGGCTATTTGAATATTTCACAAACTTATCGTTCAAATAATCCTCCATACCTAAATAGGCAATATTTTTTAAGCCTCTTAAGATTGCACGTCTTATACGTTGTCGTGTACTTTTCGACTTTTCGCCACTTTGCTGACAGTATACTTTCATAGCCGCTTCTATATCCAAATCACGGTAAAATTTAAGTTCTAATATGGCCAAAATATCTTTACTACCTTTTTCAGAATAAATACCTAGATCTTTTAAAACACTGTTTATAATTGATATCTCGTCTTTTTTTGATGATTGATGGGGCACGCCTACTAAGTCAACAATTTGTCCTAATTTTCGAGTTGTTAATATTTTTCCTTCAACCATACCAAGCACCGCATTGACTTCTATTTTATTGATTGGTTTGGAAATAAATACGCTCAAGCCTTCTTGATAAGCAGCAGCGATCATCTCTTTGTCTGAAACCTGGGAAATCATGATAACTTCAATCGCTTTTAAAACACCTTGCACCTTCTTAATAACATCCACGCCATCAAGGCTTGGCATTAAGTAATCGACAATTAAGATATCAGGTTGGATAACTATAATTTCATTTAAAGCCTTCTTTGGGTCCGTACTATAGCCTGCAACTGTCCATTCAAAATTTTCCTCAATGATATTTCTTAAAATCTTAACCACATTAATATCATCATCTAAAATATAGTATTTCATTGGCCACCGCCTTCCAAAATTTCTTTATCAAGGGAAACAGTAAAGCATGTTCCTACACCAATTTCCGACTCATATTCGATGCTACCTTTAAAAATATTCTCTATCAAATCTTTAACCAAGGTTAAGCCAATCCCACGATTAATATCGCCCGTTTCCTTATTAAACTTAGTAGAATAACCCGTATTGTAAATAAAGCTTGCATCTTCATCTGAGATGCCGCCGCCTGTATCTTTGACCGTTAAATTAATCTGCCCATTTACTTCTTCAGCATAAACCGACACTTTGCCGTTACCTTTGCATGATTCAATTGCATTATTCACTAGATTTCTTAAAACAGACATCAAATAGAAATGTTCTTTTACCATAACAGTGGTCCTACACTTAAAGGTGCATACAAGCTCATAATCTTCATCACGCAAATATTCAATTGTATTATCATCTAAAATCGTAAATAAGTCTTTCAATGAAATTTCATCAAGATTTAAGCCACCATGGTATATCTCTTCAAGACCTTGTACCGCCCTAATATAATCCTTCTTTATCTCGTGAACATCTTTAGACAATTGTAAGGATAAATGTCTTAAACTTTCATTATCATTAGATAACCTCTTGATTTTGTGAGATAAACTCATTAAATCTTCTATTTGATTCATGTTTTTATGTAGAATATAAATTTCACTCTTAAAACGTGAAGACAGCATCATTAAATATTGATACCGTTTTTCATGTTCTTTATTCATTAAAAGAGAGGTATAGCGATCAATAACAAATATGGTCAACATAGTTAAAAAAGTTCTACCTATAGCAACGTATATAATCCCCTGAATCATCACCCATTCAATCTGGTAAAACTGTGTTCGTACCAGCAACTCAACTAAGTTAGAGCCAAAGTCTGCAAAAAATAATATTGCGTAATAGCGATTCCCCCAGTTTTCCTTCGAAACAACGCGTAACCCATAAAAAATCATCCCATAAGCAATATAAAAAAAGGCATCTGGGTATATCCATTGAAAAACTAAAGCCTTATCTACTTGAGAAAATGCCTCTACAAAATAGCGCATTCCAGGTGACATAATAGCCACTGTAAACCCTAAAAGTATTGGGTGAACATCTTCATTAAAATATAGTGCCAGCCCCAAAATGATGGCTGTAAAGGTTATAATAAATCCAGGTATAAAGAAGCTAATATAAAGTCTGGCACTTAATGATACCAACAAGGCTATAAAGAGTAGTTTTTTTATTTTAGGCACTTCCATTTCATCACTCCTCATTAGTTTTCCCTATTTAATAACCAATAACAAATCATCATCATCAAAACAAACAAAGTCATTCTTATTTGGATTTATTACTGCATTAATGAGACCACCTTCACGAATAATATAACCAACTAAAACAAGACCCTTCTCAGTACAAGTCCTATACACATCAGATACTTTAATTTCATCTGTGCCAACAATACCTTCTGCAAGAACAGCCCCAATCCTATTACCAACTTCAAATAGTTGTTCTTCAACCTTCATTATTTTATTATCTTTATCTAATAACTCTAACGCAACAGAACGACATTTGTCATTTTCTATAGCCAGATCAATATAATCCAACTCATAGGCAAACTTTATATCTGGTACTGAATTAATCAAAGCGGCAACAACATAATTTTTTTGTTTACGGTTAAAATTTGAATCCATATAAGCCAAAACTTTCATAATCGTCTCATCATTATCATCTTCTGATAAGGTCGTCGTTCCTAATACAATCACAATATCGGGTGGCGTTTCTCTCATCAAGCGATCAATATCATCATAAATCGCTTTCATCTTGTCCATCTTGACAAGCTGTTGATTAACCGTCGAATTTTCTCTATTCATTAATAGTGAAAATTCTTTATAATGATAATCCCCAATAATCATGACATTACGAACTGATTCTTTAACAAAACTTGGAATTGTACTTTCATCCATTTTATCTAGTGACACTTTCTTGTCCCTACGGATAAAATCTGGTACCACTGTTGAAGAAGCCAGCATTATTAACTGATGTTCTGGACCAATCATCATTCTTTTATCAGGATTTAAAAGTATTTCACCGTTTTTTTCAAGTCCAATTAGAGTAGAATATTTAAATCCATTAACCACTTGGCCAAAAGCCTTTCCTACACATTTTTTTACGCGAATAAGCGAAATAACTAAATTGCCATCAACACCAATCAAGACACCATACAACTTTAAGTATTCCTTAAGCATACCTGCCTTTACAACTGGACCAAAGTCAAGATCTTCTCTTGAGAAAATTTTCATTCGTTCGCCAAAAACACTTTTTACAAGCCTTAAATCATCCCCTGAATCTGCCATCATTTTTATATCAATTTCTTGATGTCGGTATCCTTTAAGAATACTGTTAACAGACATTGCTATTCGAATCGTTTCCGCCTTGGCATCACCAATAATAACCACTGATGATGCCTTGGTAATGCCCATGTTCACAAGCGTATTACGACTTTCTAAGTCACCACAGCGACAAATAATACGGTTACGATGGTTATTTAAGCCATAACCAGCAATCTGCTCTTCAACCAGTCGTCTACTCTGACGAGATACAATAACAATATCCAATCGTTGTTTACTATTTTGAAATTTAATCAAATTATCTAAAACAGACAAGGTATCTTCACTAAATCCAATTAAAAGAAGATGGTTTTTTTCAAGAACCTTGGAATTACCTTCCCGAAGTTTTTCAATACGGGTGCTAAAATCACCAGAAACCATACCTATATAAGTAGCAACAAGTGCTAAGCCAATAAATGTCGCAATGGTTGTAATTACCACAAATTTACTGTTGTTGAAATCAGGGTCCGTGGCTACATTACCTGGGTCTAAAACCCGCATAAAACTTAGCCATAGCGTTTTACTTATTGAATTTCCAGCTATTTCAGGGGTTTCAACCATAATTATAATGGTTACTACAAGGACGACAATTATGCCAGATAGCAAAATAATACTGGTTATCGCCAATTTACCATAAGACATAAACCAATCAAAACGATAAGAAATTTTTTCTCTTAATGTTTTTTCATTTTCGAATCGATCAAGTTGTGCTTCGATGTCAACGCCTCCAATTTGAACATTGTTACGGACAGCACTTAAGAAAAGTGTCAAAGCTGTACCGTAAACCACAAATTCAAACAGAAGTTTCCCCAAAATACCAAGCATAGTTGGGTTGGTATAAAAGTAAACATCTAGATAAATTATTGCCATAGGTAATATTATCGCACCTAGTAACGACCATTTCTTACCTTCAGCAACTCTAACAAAAAATGTCGCCATCACCATCATATAACCAAGAGGAATAAATATAGATGAAATCAAATACACAGCTGAAACGATATGATCTCCAAAAATAGATAAAAGCAATATATTAGATGCGCCTAAACCAATCCCCATGCACAAGCAATAAATAGCAATGTCATAACGATTTATATAATGTTCTGCTTTCATTACACGTTTATAAATAGTCGCATAAATAATAGCCATTAATATAATTGTATAGGCACTGTTAATCATCAGATTCATATATTCAAAGATGCCCGCTAATTGCATCTCTGTAATAAGTAGTTGAAGTCCGAGAACTGTAAAGCGTAATAAAAGATTGATGCACATGCCACTCAGCAACAGCTCTACATTTATTTTTTGATCGTACTCAAGCCGTTGTCGTGACACAATATACTTATAAACCACAACAGATATTCCAATTGCTATAAACAAAGTCATCATGACATTTATTGTTCCCATAGACACCCCTATTTTACTTTTTTTATTTTTAATACTTAAGACTTACTTCATTTTACCAAAAAAATGAAAGATTATTAAATTTTCTATAAAGTTCTAATACTTTTTAACCGATTAACTCATTAGGCAGTTTTCCTTTAAAAATTAAGGTTTTACCATAGAAAAATACCTTTCTTTTATATATAATAAAAGAGTAATATAAATTCAATCAAAGGGGGATTTTGAATGAGAGGTCTTGTCAATTTATTAATTGTCATACTCATAGCATACACACTAAACGCCATACCAATAAATACATCCTTATTATCTTTTGATCTTTTAAAACCATGGGATAAACTCACCCATACTGAAGAGACCACAGAAGACGCTGTTACGCCTTCCTTCCCCGTCATTACATTAGTTCAAGCGAAACAAGAGCGCTATAATAATCCTACAACTTTGTTAGTTGAGTTTTCTTCAGATGCTGAACTAACAAAAGAACAGTTCCAACAATTAAAAAATAGTACAAATATTTCAATTACTGGTGCTGAAGGGATTCAAGATGCTTCCTTGTCAGCATATGAACTGGATAATTCATCAATTACATCATCTTTGCTTAATACATCAGAAGACCAAAAGTGGTTTTATCAACTATCGCTCGATGTTTCAAGCAATAAAACAGGACTATCAATAGGACTTTACCCACTTGTTATCACAATGTTTGATCAAGAACTTGATATAGATACAAGTGCTAATTATGAGCTTGTATATGCACCTGAACTCGCATACGCACCTGCAATTAATCAAGCAAATGAAGATCAATTTTACACACAGGTTTATTATTTAAATGAAACAAAGGAATTTTTAATTCCTGTAACCAAAAAATTATCTTCATCATCTAAGTTTATCCGTAATACAATTGCTTCACTTAGTTATGAACCACCTAATAACGAGCGTATATTTTCTCAAGACAGTGTTTTCCCAAAAATGCCGCGTGTTTATCTAAGCAATGGGACACTCTCTTGCTACTTAGCAGGCAGTGAAATAAAACAATTTGAAGAAGGAAGTAGTGAAAGTAAGTTGCTTTCAGAGGCTATAGTAAAGACTTTAACAGCCATCCCTTATATTGATAATCTTGCGTTTTATGTTAATGATCGCCAGCAAGGTAATTTTATCAATGGGCTTCCACTAACAAGAATCTATAACGAAGATTATAAAGTTTACGCTTATGTAAATTACTACGATAATATAGGTACAAGTTACTTGGTCCCTAAGCTCGTAAACGGAGAGCAAACGACAGTTGAAGATATATTTGATGTTTTAACTAGAACCCATCAAAAAATAGGAAAATACGGCCTTTTGACTGCAAGTGTCCCATCTACAGTTTCACTTCTAGAAGTCACAAGTGAAGATGATACACTTAAACTAGAATTCAGCGATAACCTTGCAAGTGTTTACCAATCAAACGAGCCATTGCAAGCACTTATGATGAATAGTATTGTACAAAGTTTTACCTCTCTTTCGTCAGTTAATCAAGTGATCATTACAACTAAAACGATGAAAGACGGCAGTATTGGAAATGTCCAATTAGGAACAAAGCTATCTTCAAATAGCTTCTTAAATCCAATACATTAATAAGGGCTACACCTATATGTCTATATAGAAAGACGCGACCTCTGCCTTAGAGTCGCGTCTTTCGCATTATTATAATGAATTTATCTCCTAGAAGCATCATAGTCGCTAAAATTCTTAGAAACCCGCTTCATCATCTCACCAATAGGTAGATCATATGGACATCTTGTTTCACACACACCACACTGAATACAATCATCTGCTTTAATATCCAAACTATTATAACGGTCATTCGCCCAATCTTGAAGATTATAACGTGTTAAATAGCCTTCTACAACAAATTGTAAGGGGATGTCAATGCCCTGACTACAAGGAGCACAATAATTGCAACGACGGCAAAAACCACCATCCAATTCCTCTTTGATCCCTTTTATTATTTCCAATTCCTCTTGACTAAGTTCTTAAGAATTTTTTGCAACTTTTGTATTCTTTTCAATTTGCTCAAGTGCGTCCATTCCTGGAATTGCAACCGTAACATTAGGGTTGTTTAAGATATATTTAATACTCACTTC
>Ga0193962_1001492_pt1 | contig 10902 bp, 7 predicted proteins | sample FB_5_MG_FD_140335 | JGI IMG/M metagenome (GOLD analysis project Ga0193962, IMG submission 140335) | Microbial mat bacterial communities from the Broadkill River, Lewes, Delaware, United States - FB_5_MG | ecosystem: Environmental > Aquatic > Freshwater > River > Microbial mats | place: USA...
AAGGGTGATACCGGCATTATCCACGACGTTGAACTCATAAATTCCAATGGTGGCACCGGACATACTTTCAATGGACGTACCGGCCACAGCCAGATCCGTGTTTTGGTTGGCCTCATTGATGGATTGAGCCGCAGCTTTCAGTGCATCTTCAAACTGTTCGGCAAGGGTACGTTCAGAAGTATCCACCACTGTAAAACTAACCTCCTCAGGCAGTCCGTCGACATACATCGTAAATTCAACAATATCCCCTTCGTCTGCCGATGTTAGACCGGAAAGATCAAAAGAGGCGGATGTCGTGGACGCGTAGGCAGTTATGCCGTCTATACCTGAAAGTTCTTCGGCAATGTCGCCGGCGGACCGGGCGGCACCGGCTCCGCTGTCTGAAATTTCCAGGAGCTGGGTTTCGGAACCGTTGGTTATGGTAAGGGTCTGTTCAGCCAATGCCGCATCCAGGGCATCTGCAATGCCGGACGCGCTGTATGAAGCCCCTCCCAGAAGCGATCCGCTGGACTGAACCACGGTCTGCTCTCCTAAAGTTCCCTCATCAATAACGGTGAGCTCATAGGTGCTGTCATCCTCTCCGGTTCCGGTAATATTTGAAATTTCAGATGTGGAAATAGCCATATCAACAGTCACGGTCTGGTATTCCGAGGTGGTGTCTGTGGCATCCTGGATTACCATGGAAAAATCCTTGGTAGAGTCAATTTCATCCCCATAATGCAGACTATCAAAGGTTCCACTCTCCCCGGCCTCGTAGGTCCCCTCAAGGGAGCCGGAAAAATAGGTCTGCCCTGCCCCCTGGGAATGCTGATAGTTCAGGGTCCAGACCAGGTTGGTGGCAAGCTCATCAAATTCCGCCTGGGTTTCCGGAATCACCACATCCCTGATCTCAAGCCATCCGGCAATGGCACCGCCGGAGATATCATCGGTAATGTCATAGGTATTTCCGGATTTACCGGTCCAGTATACACTTCCCTGTTTTATGCTTAAATCATATGAAATGCCATCCTCCACCAGCGGCAGGCCGTTGGTGAGGATCAGGTAGGATCCGTCCTCTTTCACCGTGATATCAACATCAATGCGTTTCCCAAGAGCGTCCACCAGGGTATTGCGTTCATCCGCAAGGTCATTGGCATTCGCGCCGCTACTTTCGGCGGTGACGATGGCCAGGTTTAACCCTGCAATCTGCTTGGAAATGCTGTTCACTTCGGTAACAGCGGAAGATATTTCCCCGGTCATGTCATCGGTTAGATCAGACAGAGCATCTTCAATGGCATTCATGCGTTCAGTAAGCGCAAAGCCGGCATCATATACGGCATTTTGTTCTGTTTCACCGGACGGGTTGTTGCTCAAATCCTCCCAGGCAGACCAATAGACATCCAAAAGGGTATTGAGACTGTCATCACTGTCTTCGGAAAACAAATCTTCAATGGAAGACATATAAACCCGTGCTTCTTCCAGTGCAGCCTGATTGGATAATTCAGAAGTCAACGTATTCTCAAGAAGCTGGTTTACGGAACGGGTGACAGAAGAAACCGTGACCCCTGTACCATAAATATTTCCACGCGACTTCACCGAAGATGTGGTGGAAAGATTAGCAGACTGGATGCTGTAATCATCATTATCCGCGTTGGCGATATTCTGGCCTGTCACGCTGATGGCAGCCTGATAGGCCGTGACGGCATTGGATGCAGTATTTAGTATGGCATTAAGGCTGCTCATGGAGTCCTCCCCATATCCCTGTGGTTAACATACTTGGATGTAGCAGACAGGCGGTTCAGAACGCTTTTAAACAATAGCCCATTGCGGGAGGCGGCCTCCATCAGTCCCCGGTGTCTTTGTTCCAGATCATTTGCAAGCGCAAATAAGGCCTCTTCCTGCTTTGGGGCTAACCCCCGAATCATTTTTACCCGATCGACAAGGTTTTTTGATATGCTGGAAGGTGTTTCCTGCCCAGCCATCATGTTGATCTGCTCTCCCATGGAACGTACAAGATGCTTAAACCGGTTAACGCAGTTGTGTTTTCTTATGATAAGCTTTTTCAAGGATTTCGAATCATAGTCCATGCCGGCTACATATTCAGTATCCAGGATGTGACTCAATTCCTTGTGCAAAGCCCGGGTCTTGACCATTTTCCGTTCAAGAACCGCCACAAGATCGGTTTCCACTTTTGCTTTAACCTGGGGACGTATCATGATGCCACCCTCTTTACTATCGTTTCATGCCTATGACCGTGGTCATCATTTCATCCACAGTACTGATGATTTTAGCATTGGCCTCATAGGCAGTTTGCAATTCGATCATTGAAACAAATTCCTCGGAAATATCCACGTTGGACATCTCAAGGGCATAGGATGACAGGGTGCCAAGCCCGTTTTCCCCGGGCTTATTGGTGATCGCTGCCCCGCTGTCTGTTGTGGCTGAATAAAGATTGCCACCCATACTTTTAAGGCCGTTTACATTGTTAAAATCTGCCAGGGCAATCTTGAACAAGGCAAGTCCCTCGCCATTTGAATAGGAACCGGTGACCAGGCCATCGGAATCCACCTCAAGACCGGTCAAATCACCGGATGCATATCCGTCTGCATCCTGGTATGTGGTGGAAGAGGAGGTGGCGTACTGGGTGGAGGATAACGAAGAATTAATCCAATTGTTGCCGTCAAATTTTGAACCGATATTAAATGCAATGTCAGTGTCTGTTGAACCGAGCTCTCCGCCGAGAAAATCAACCGAGAACTGGTAATATCCGGTCTCTTCTGCCTCATCGGTTGTAACCGTGCGCCATGCAGTCGAGCCTTCAATATCAAAGGTGATGACACTTCTGTCTACCAAAGGATCAGTGAACCTGCCGGATCGAAGGTCTTCTTTAAACGTAAAGACAATATCTTCCTTATCATCTTCATTGCCCGAACCATCCAGGTCAATGGAACAAGATGTGGCGTCGCCTGTAATGGTTGCATTTGCGTATTCAGTCGGTGCGGCATTCGGGTCGATATTAAAGGTAAACGTATCACCGGCTGCCATTACATTAGGCAGGATACCGGTGACTACGTCAATGGTGACATCATTGGATGTATCTCCATCAAAATCAATGTTAATCTCCTGATTTGCGGCCTCGATAGTCGCATTTGCATACTCTGCAGGTGGTGTCGAGTCAATAGTAAAATCAATGACCTGGGGCGCGTCTATTGTCATCGGCTCATCCAAGACAACTTCAATGGTTGAAGGATCTGATGCAGTCCCAGAATGGACGGTCACTTCCAAACCATTAGCTGTGGGCGTCACGGTATCAATGGTTGAACCGGAAGTCGTTGTGGCAGTCCAGGCAGCGCCATCCCATGTCAGGGTATAATCACCAGCCAGGGTTGCGGCCCCGTCAACCCCGGATGTTTTGACACTCACATCAGGAGTAGGGTCACTCACAACGCTGCTGGCATCTGTAACGGTAATGTCAGTATCTTTTAAGCTCTGGTTCCAGTCCCATGACGTGCCGTCCCAACTCAAATTAAGATCCTCGACCACCATACTCATCGTATCTGCATTGGTGATAGTGATAGAAGATGGATCAACACTGTATGTATTAATGCCGGAGATCACATTTGATTCAGAGATAAGCGTGCCGTCCGCAGCGGCTTTTTCCGGATTACTCCAGGACCATGTTTCCGTATACGGATTCCATATAAGGGAGATATTTTCAGCATCAGCTGTCATGACATCGGGGTCGTTAATGGATACAGTCGTGTTGCTGAAAGCATCTCCCTTATAAACGGCATTTTCAATATCCTGGACATGGAGGTCTGTGGGATCATTAATATCAAAGGAGAGGGTGTCCCCGGCCGTGGCATATTCATCCAGGGAAATCTTTAAATCCGCCTCCTGGTCTCCGCCGCTGGACTCAGGATCAAGCACGATATAAACGCTTGTCGAATCAGAGTAGAGAATCTCTGCATCACTATACGTGCTCGGTAAGCTACTTGGATCAAATTCCCATACGTCACCATCGAATGTCATTGAAATACCGTAGCCATCCTGTTGAATTGTTTCGAAATCTTCAACTTGAAAATGAACATCATGTACGGTATTGCTTCCGGACACTTCCACGTTGCCAACGACACCAGAGAGTTCCTCCATGGTCATGGAAACAATTTCACCGGAACTTTCGGAAAAGGAAATGATGCCTCTTGCCAGAAGCCCTGCACTCTGAGTGTCTTTCACAAGAGCGCGTTGGTCTTCATCGGGATCACAGGCAATAACGTATTCCCAATTGGTGTCGGATTGCTTATCGTAGTAGACAGTGACTTCATGGGGAGAACCCAGAGAATCATAAGCAGTGACCACGGTCTGATATTCATAACCATCCGAATCCATAGTGGAGTCGGCCTCCACATCATATTTAAAAAGGTTGGACAAAACCGTGGAAAAAGACTCGGTATCGGAATCCAGGTTGGTAATGACGGTCATTTCATTTGTAGCATCCGGCGGACTTGTAAACTCGGTCAATATCAGGTCGGTAACAGCACCGAATGAATCGCCGGTATCCCCTCTAACATACCACCCCTGAAGATTATACCCTGCGGAAGAGACAAGGGCACCGCTTTCATCCAATGAAAAATTACCTGCCCTTGTATAATAGGTTTCTTCAGATCCTGAATCGGAAACCACAAAGAAACCATCTCCGCCAATGGCAAGATCGGTGGCATTGCTTGTAGTTTCCAGAGAACCGTCGGTGAATACCTGGGCAACATTATCCACATTCATACCGAGCCCCACCTGGGAAGCACCAGCATTGGTGCCTATGGTCTGGTACAGGGTATCCGCAAAGGTGGCGGTCCCCTTTTTAAACCCAATGGTATTGATGTTTGAAATATTATTACTTGTGACCTGGAGTGCTCTTCCGGTGTTGCCCAGGCCGCTGGTGCCGGCATAAAGGGAGCTGGTTAATGACATGGGGTTCTCCTTAGCATAAATATAGTTTTATACTTTTAAGCAGATTCAATTTTCACATCTGCCGGTAGTTTTATTTAACAGAGGTTATGGTTGATAAGGAGACCAAACGTCCGGTATCTCCAATTTCAAGGTATTGTGTGCCGTCCACAGAGGTAATGGCACTCACCTCACCGGCAATCTCCGTCGAGGCGGTACCTGTATCCGCTGTAACCGTATAATAATAAAGTCCGTCAGAACTCAGATAACCGTTACTTGTCAATCCGTTCCAGAGGAACTCATTCTCTCCTGTAGTTGTGTCGTCAACTGATATCTCAATGGTATTAATTTTTTCATCATCGGCGTTATATATTGTCACCGTGACATCGGAGGCGGCGGTCAGGTTGTAGTTTAATGCATCCCCGCGAATCTGGCCGTCTTTCACCTGAACGATAGGATAACTGGAAGATACCGTGGTGCCAAGATATTCAATAATGGATGTCGAATCACCGGAAGACGAGGACGAAGGCGGGGTTACGGTGGTAACATCGTCCGGGTCCACCAGCACACCGCTGATCACCAGGTATCCTTTTCCGTTCTGGTACGACACGGCATCCACGGTTCCGGACAGATAGGATTCCACCTCTTCGTACCCGTTCCCGGAGTTTGCCATAACCACGTAGGAATATTCACCGTCATTCAGGCTGTTGCCCGCATCATCGGTACCATCCCAGGAGATCAGATAAGATCCGGCCTGAACCTCGCCCTGGGGCAGCGCAGCCACTTTGGTACCATTGGAATCATACACATACACCATCACTTCGGCAGGTTCATCAACCTCATAAAAACCTGAGGTGACAGAGCCGTCATCAATAGTCATTGATGAGACGGTTGCTGTAACGGTCAGCCCTGCAAATGAGTTGACATCAATATTGCTTGCGGAATCCTCAACGCCCCCGACCATCTCATCAAGCTTGTCATTAACATTAATCAACTGTTCAACCTGAGAAAACTGGGCCAACTGGTCTGTGAACTGTGAAGTATCTGCCGGATCAAGGGGATTCTGATTCTCAAGCTGGGCCACCAAAAGCGTTAAAAATTCTTCGTTGCCCAAAGACGTTCCCGAACTGGCGTCACTATTTGCTGAGGTCGTCTCAGCACCATAAGCCTCATAGCTGTTAACCAGTGGTGAAAGTAGAGAACTATCAGACATGCCTGCCTCCTCTGGCTGTTGGTATTAAATTATTCTAATAATGGTATAGGTGTTTTAAAATGTCGCAGACACCTATTTGGGTCTTACGCTGGTCTTGTCCTGATCTTAGTTAAAACCAAGAAAAGTGCCTAAACGACCTACCGATAAGCAAAACAGGCGAATCGAATTAAAATATATCACATGATTAGTTTCAGACAATCTGCTTGTTTAATAATATAAATAAGATTAAAAACAGATAAATATTAAAACAATCTAATGATATAAAAATTAAAATTAATCCCCGAAGAAAAGGTTAGCTCGTCAGCATTCCACATCTCACACCTGGAATTTTTTACCTATCCCACTGATCATATTGAGCTGACGGACAAGGGATCGTCAACAACCAGATAATATTTTATTAAAAAAGCCTAATCACCCTGGCCTTGTAAAACAATATACCTTTTTAAAATAAGAGATTAGGAAAGAATAAATTCTTTGATATACATTCAGAATCTATTTTTTTTGTCATCTAAAAAATCTATCCTATAGGGGCGATATGAGATTCAACACTCGGAAGAATTTGCCTGTCAATGGCTGATATACGATAGGCCCATGGTCAAAATTAAATCTGCCACAGATGCGCCGGATTTTAAGTCACCATCAGGGTACACCAACGAAAACATATGGGCGATTTGATTTTAACCATGGGCCTAACCTTAAGAACCTGTTAAAAATTAGGAATCGAAGCAAAATCTCATGAGAATGCAGCCGATTCCTAATTTTTAACAGGTTCTTAAAATATGGGTTTCCACCCAACAAACACAGATACTTACTGGATCGTCTCTATTGAATCAAAAAACAGCGTTACAAGACAATTCAGCCTCAAAAATTAATTTGGATACTGAAATCATACACTTTTATCAAAAATAAGTCCCGTCAGTTCCGCCATTTTTTCCTTTATCGTCACCAGTTCCTCGGCGGGAATTTGTTTTATAAGTTCATGTGTTTTCCTGTTTTTGACCTCCACGATAACTTGATGGTTCAATTCTTCATGCATGAAAAAACCCAGATCGGTTTGAAGATCGTCCATGTATTCATTCAGGGTATCTGCAAGTTCTTTTATCTCTTCGGCAGAAAAGGAGTCTTCCTTTTTTTGTTCGGTTGCCTGGGACCGATCCGGTTCCGTAGTTTTGCTTTTATCGGCAGATTCTGTTTCAATGGGGCTGACCCCTGATATTTCAGCCGCCTCGTTGGCTGGGGAAACGGTCTTTATATTCATGATAATTTTACCTTTTTAAACCAGTAACACATAGTGAGTTCAGGCCGGTTGACCCGGCTGATTTTGTATATCCATGAAAAGCGATTTTGCTTTTACCTGTATCGAACATATGCTGTTCTACTTCATTTTGTATTGGGCGATTCTCTTTTTCAACAATTCATCGGTTTCCATGATCTCTTCTCTTCAGGGTTGATAATGGATTATTAATTCCATATCGGCTTCATAATGAATGATGGTTGAAAAGTGGTCAAGATTATTTTTCAGGCCTGCAAAAACAGCCGCCTGTTCAAAATTGAGTGATTCAACATCAGGTATCAGTTCGGGTTCAAATGCATTGATTTGCTTTTCCTGGATAGCCTTGTATTAGGTCCATGGACCGGTCAAGCGATCTGAATTTAATTTTCATTTTATATCCTTGAGTTAAGTGCCATCAAAGCATGTCAATGGACACGAGAAATTGAACCCATTTATGATCATCAAAAATAAGCCACACCGATTCATTTCATGCTTGTGTCCCGGTTTCTCTAATGCGTTTACCCTGAGACATCCGGCATAAATATTGCGGTAAACATTGCCAATTGCATATAATGATACTATTATCCAATACCATCGACGGAGACCATACAACACAGCCCCAATGGCAGGGTCATCGCATATAAAATTGGCATGATTTTTAATTCAAATAGTTAAAAAATCAAGCGAAGATAAAAATTGAAATTTATTCTCATAAGTCATTGAATTTATTACAGTACAAATTTACATACCATTGTTCTGGACCCAATGAAAGAAATCATGGACCTCAGAAATAAAAAAAACCTGGTAACTGATGCCGACGGCTTTATCGGCTCCCATCTGACCGAAAAGATGGTTGAAAAGGGATACAGGGTAAAAGCATTCGTATTTTACAACGCCTTTAACTCCTGGGGATGGCTGGATCATTCCCCCCGGCAAGTCCAGGACAACCTGGAAGTTTTTGCCGGGGCCATCGCCGAACTCATGGACGTTGAAATACAGGTCCAATCGAGTCCCAGTGCATGCGCCCGGAAAAAAGCGAAGTCACCCGGCTGAGGTCCGACAATGGCAGAATCAGGGAGCTTACGGAATGGGTATCCCGGTATGGGGGAGCAAGGGTTTAAAAAAGGACTGCAACGCAGCATGGACTGATACAAAGATCCTGAGAAACTGAAATTGTTCAAAACGGACCAATACAATATTTAAAAACAACCAGAAGGATACCAGGATTTTAAATGAACGTACTGGCCATCGGGGCCCACTATGACGATATCGAATTAGGATGTGCGGGCGCCCTCATCAAACATGTGCAGAACAATGACAAGGTCACCATTTTTGTGGCCACGGACTCCTCCTACGCAACCCCAGACAACAGACTCGTAAGGGAAAAGACGAAAGCAGCAGCCGAAGGAGATGCGGCGGCTATAATTATCGGCGCGGATCTTGTCCGCTTCAACCTGGAAACCTTCCAGGTTTTTTTTAACGAGGAGCTGACCGCCGGTATATTGCACCAGGTTGAAACCCTTAAAATAGACACCATTTACGCCCCCTGGATCCATGACATCCACAGGGACCACCAAAATGCAGGAAAAGCGGCCATGATGGCCGGCAGACATGTCCCCCGTTTCCTCATGTACCAGCCTAACTGGTACAACTCCGACCAGACCTTTAAAAAACAGATCTTCAAGGATATCTCCGATGTATTTCAACTAAAATTAAAGGCTGTAAACGCCCACAAATCGGAAATCAAACGAACGGGAAATAAATGGATCGACTATGTCACCCATACCAATCGGCTGGACGGCCTTAAAGTCGGGGTTGAATATGCAGAATCCTTTGAAGTGATTCGGTATCTGATTTAAAATTATAATAAAAGGAAAAAGCGACGGATGTGGAAAATCCCCCTGTTTGATCTAAATTACGATGCACAAGAGTTTGATGCCGTTGCACAGGTTCTCAAAAGCAAATGGCTGAGTGCCGGAGAAAAAACCGCAGAATTTGAAAAAAATTTCAGTAATTACCTGGGGGAAGGCGTACATTGCTGTGCCGTATCCAATGGAACGGCAGCGCTTCACCTGGCGTTGCTGAGCCAAAACATAGGACCGGGGGACGAAGTGATCATCTCCGGGTTGACATTCGTTGCAGACCTGAACGTAGTAACACTCACCGGTGCTAAACCGGTTTTAGCCGACATTAAATCCTTGGATGACTGGAATGTAGACCCAAGAGACATAGAAAAAAAAATCAACAAAAAGACCAAAGCGGTGATCGTGGTCCATTATGCCGGATGGCCCTGTGATATGGACGAAATCCAGGCATTGTGCAAAGAGAACGGGGTTGTCCTGATTGAGGATGCGGCACATGCTCCAGGTGCGGAATATAAGAATCGTAAATGCGGCACATTGGGCGATATTGGCTGTTTCAGTTTTTTTTCCAATAAAAATCTCTCAACTGGAGAGGGGGGCATGGTGACATCCCGCGACTTAGATCTGATTCAGAAGGTCAAGTTGATGCGTTCCCACGGGATGACCAGCATGACCATCGACCGCCACCGTGGCAAAAGCATATCCTATGATGTGGTCACACCCGGCCTGAACTACAGGATTGATGAAATAAAATCCGCATTAGGGATTGTCCAATTAAAAAAACTTGAAAACGCAAATGCTATTCGCAGAAAATTATCTCAAGAATACATAGAAAGGATAGAGTCATTAGAACCAATATCCATTCCTTGGAATAAAACATTAACGGACAGAATTAGTTCTGCACATATTTTCCCTATTCTTTTGTCTAAAAAAGCTGATAGAATTGATTTTATAATGAATCTAAAGGCCCAAAAGATACAAACAAGTATCCACTACCCTGCATTTAAAACTTTTTCCTATTATCGTAATATTATCAACCAAGACCTCCCAAAAGCTTGCGAAGTATCTGACAGAATGGTTACGTTACCTCTTTTTCCGTCCCTTTCTGTTGGCAAAATCGAATTCATATGTGACACTGTAATTGACTATTTCCAGACATTACCTTAGGCACTTTTTTTTACGTTGTAATTTCTACAAATTTAAGTCCATGAGTTGATCATCCGATGCATAAACTAATGCAAACTAATGCAATAATACAAGCTTAAGGGAAGGAGAATTCCTATGGCGGATTGGGGATCACTTTTAATTCAACCGGAAACATCCATACTAAATACAATTGAAATTATAGATAAAAGCAACCCCTTACTCATTGCATTCGTTGTTGACCAAGAAAGAAAGCTCTTAGGAACAGTTACAGACGGAGATATCCGTCGGGGAATCCTAAACGGTTTTTCCATAGACGCACCTGTCAACCTGATAATGAATTCCAATCCGGTTTCAGTCTCCGTCACGGATTCGCCAGCAAGAGTAAACAGAGTAGCAGAAAGAAATGAATTAATCAAAGTGATCCCGGTGCTGGATGAAAAATCAAAAGTTATCAATATAAAAAAAGCCAACCGCTTTTTTAGACA
>Ga0193962_1001493_pt1 | contig 10901 bp, 12 predicted proteins | sample FB_5_MG_FD_140335 | JGI IMG/M metagenome (GOLD analysis project Ga0193962, IMG submission 140335) | Microbial mat bacterial communities from the Broadkill River, Lewes, Delaware, United States - FB_5_MG | ecosystem: Environmental > Aquatic > Freshwater > River > Microbial mats | place: USA...
AATGAAATTAAATAAATAAGAAAATTAGCAGAAAGAAAAAATGTATTTTTTTGTTTTTTTTTTATTAATTTTAATTAATAAAACTTACTGTTATCAAATAATTAATTTATTAATAGTGGCTATATAAGGCTATTCTATAAAATCTTTTATTTAAAGAGTAAAAATAATCTTAACTAACATTGAATCTATTATCAAAATAAATATTATATTTATACTTAAAAAATAATTTTAGAAATGAAATAAATTAGGAAAAATGTGTGTCAAAAGTAAAGTGTAATCATTGTCATCTAAGTTTTGATAGTGATGTAATGATAAAAGAAGATAATTTAAATTTTTGTTGTAAAGGTTGTCAAGGTGTTTATCATCTATTAAAAGACGATGGTTTAGACTCATTTTATGACAAGCTTGGTAATAAAACTATTACTCCACCTATAAAATTAGAAAATGATGATTTAGAAAAATTTGACTCACCAAGTTTCTTAAATTCCTATGTACACACTACAAATGAAGGCTTTAATCAAATTGATTTGATAATTGAAGGTATTCATTGTGCAGCTTGTGTTTGGTTAAATGAAAAGATACTTTATGAGACAAAAGGTGTAATAGAAGCAAATATTAACTTTACTACTAATAAAGCACGAATCACTTGGGACGAGGAAGATTTAAACTTATCTGATATTATTCTTCAAATTAGATCTATTGGATATAACGCCTATGCTTATGACTCCTCTTTAGCTGATGAAAAGGCAACAAAAGCTAAAAGAGACTATTTTATTCGTATGATGGTTGCAGTAGTTGGTTCTATGAATATAATGATGTTAGGGGTTGCAAAATATACTGGTTTCTTTACTGGAATGAGTGAAGAAGTAAAATGGATGGTTCACTTAGGAGAATTTCTTCTTTCAACTCCAGTATTATTTTATTCTGGGTGGGTATTTTTTAAAGGTGCATACTTTGGATTAAAGAATCGTATTTTAAATATGGATTTTTTAGTAGCTTCTGGTGCAACATTAACATATATTTATTCACTATTTATTTTATTTGGTGCAAGAGGAGAGAGTTATTTTGATTCTGTTGCTATGATTATTACTTTTGTTTTGGTTGGAAAATATTTAGAAGTAATTGGTAAAAAATCAGCAGTAGATACTCTGGATAAAATAAAATCAACACTTCCTTTAGAAGCTACAGTTATAAAAGATGGTGAAAAGAAATCTGTATCTTTAAACAGTATAAGTATTGGAGATATAGTTGAAATTAAAACTGGTGAAAAAGTACCTGTTGATGGGAAGATTGTAAAGGGAAAAGCCTCTTTTGATGAATCAAGTTTAACAGGTGAATCCCTTCCTATATTTAAAAAAGAAGGGGATTTAGTTTATAGTGGAACAATAAATACTGATTCTCATATAGAGTTTGAAGTTACCAAAGATTTTAAGAATTCAACTTTTTCTTCTATAGTTACACTTTTAGAGGATTCATTAAACTCTAAACCTAAAATTCAAACAAAAGCAAATGAGGTATCAAAAGGTTTTACAGTAACTATTCTTTCCTTATCTTTAGCAACTTTTGTTGTCTGGTACTTTTTTGGTATTGATTTAGGTTTTGATTATGAAGGTACAAATCATTTTGAAAAATCATTTATTGTAGCTATTTCTGTTATTGTTATTGCTTGTCCATGTGCTTTAGCCTTAGCCACTCCAATGGCAAGCTTAATTGGTATTTCTCAACTTGCTAAGAAAGGCTTACTTTTTAAAGAGGCTAAATTTATAGAGACATTAGCACTTGCTAATAGTGTTGTTTTTGATAAAACTGGTACTTTAACAAAAGGAGAACTAAGTGTTTCGAAAGTGAATATCCTAGATGAAAGTAAAGAAAATTTAAATCTTCTATTTACATTACTTGATAGTTCAAATCATCCTGTTAGTAAATCAGTTAAAAAATATATAAAAGCTAAATATAACGATTTAAAACTAGAAAAATTAGAAAATATAAAAACAATTGATGCAATGGGATTGGAAGCTAGTTTTAACAATAAAAAACTTTTAGGTGGAAATATTGATTTGTTATTGCAAAACAATATTTCCTTTGAATTTGAGTCCAATAGCACTGTTTATATATTTACTATAGATGGTAAAGTACTTGCAACTTTTGAGCTTGAAGATGAAATAAAAGATTATGCAAAAGATTTAGTTTCATATCTATATTCAAAAAATATTGATGTAATTATGCTTACAGGTGATAATGAAAATGTAGCCAAAAAAGTAGCTTTGAAACTTGGAATTTCAAACTATTATGCAAAACAAACTCCACAATCAAAAGCACAGTTTATTCAAGACTTAAAAGAAAAAGAAAAAATTGTTGTAATGGTTGGAGATGGAGTAAATGATTCTGTAGCTTTATCTAATGCAGATGTTGCAGTCGCTATGGGGAACTCTGCTGATATTACACTTCAGGTATCTGATATTGTTTTACTAAACTCTTCACTGACATCTTTAAAAGATTCCTTTGAAATCTCAAGTAGAACTTACAAGTTTATAAAGCAAAATTTAGGTATATCTATTGTTTATAATATAATTACAATTCCATTTGCTATGTTTGGTTTTGTAATACCTTTAGTTGCAGCTTTATCTATGAGTTTAAGCTCACTTGTTGTTGTACTAAATTCACTTAGAATTAAAATTAAATAGGACATGTTATGATTAATGATACTTTATTTATGATGTTAATAGTTGGACTTATAATATCTTTTGGTCTTTTATTACTTTTTATTTGGGCAGCTAAAAGTGGACAGTTTGATGATTCCAATAAAATGGTTGATGGTTTACTTTTTGATAGTACAGATGATCTAAATGATGCAATAAATAAAGAAACAAAGTCAAAAAAAGCCAAAGAGGCTAAAATAAGTAAAGAAAAAAAGGCTAGTTTAAAAAACTAACCTTTTAAGTAAAAACTACTATTTGAATGCAGCAATTTTCTTAGCTAAATCAGCAATATCAGCGTCAGATAGTCTAGCAACTTGACCAGCCATAACACCTTTCATAGCTCCACCATAAGTTCCAGCTTTGTAACCTTTTAATGCAGCTTCAGTTTTAGCAGTATCCCAACCTTTAATAATTGCAGACTTTCCTAATGCTTTCTTCTCACCGTTTTGACCGTGGCATCCAGCACATGCAGCGAAAGACGCAGCAGATAAAGTTGCAGCTGTTGCAGCAGCAAATAATGTTGTTAATACAAGTTTTTTCATTTATTCTCCTTTGAATTTGAACAAATATTTTAGCTTTTTTTTCATTTTTATAAGCTTAATTATTTGATTTAACTATATTCTAACAGTATAAGTGTTACCTATAATTGTATATAAATTGTGGATTCTATTATACGAAAATTTTGCAAATTTAAAGGCAGATTTTACTATAGTATATTTTTAAAATAATAAGGTTGAAATATTGGAAAATGAAGTAGTTTTAAGTATAAATAATTTAACTTTTTCTTATAAAGAGGATATGCCTATTTATAAAAATTTTTCATTGAATTTGCATAAGGGTGAGCTTATTACAATATTTGGAAAAAGTGGGAGTGGTAAAACTACACTTTTTGAACTTATAATGGGAACAATGAAAGCACAAAAAGGAACAATAGAAAAAGAGAACTTAAGTCTTATTTTTCAAGATCCTTATAATTCATTTCATCCAACTTATACAATATTTGAACAAATAAAAGATGTAGTAAAGGGTGACTTTTCATCTAAGTTAAATATATATTTAAATGAACTTAGTTTAAATGAAGAATTACTTAGTAAAAAAAGTTATGAATTAAGTGGAGGTCAACTTCAAAGATGTTCAATTTTAAGAGCATTACTTATGGAGCCAAAGCTATTACTTGTGGATGAACCAACATCTGCACTTGATAATATAATAGCTTATGATGTAATGAAGTTACTTATTAAATATTTAGATTCATGTGCAATATTACTTATTACACATGATTTAGATTTAGCTACTTGGTGTAGCGATAAAATTATACGATTGGAAGAAGATGCAAGAAAATAAAAAAGCTTTAGTTTTACTAAATATGGGTGGAGCTAGAAATAAAGATGAATTAAAAATGTTTTTAACAAATATGTTTAATGATAAAAATATATTGACAGTAAATCCCATTCTTCGAAAAATGATTGCTTTTTTTATAGTTAAATCGAGATTAGATGAAGCTTGGGAAAACTATGAAGAAATAGGAAATGCTTCTCCAATTAATCCACTAACTGAAAAACTAGTAGAGAAAGTTAATACTCAAATTGGAGATTATAAAACATATCAAATGATGAGGTATACTCCACCTTTTGCAAAAGATGTAATAAAACAAATGAAAGAAGATGGAATAGAAGAAGTTACTTTACTTCCTTTGTATCCACAATACTCAACTACAACGACAAAGTCTTCATTAGAAGATTTTGAAAAATATGCAAAGGGTGCTTTTAAAACAAAAGTTATTGAAACTTTTTATAAAAATGAAGCCTTTAATAAATGTATTATTGAAGAGATTTCAAGTCAAACAAAATTCCCTCAGGATTTTAATTTAATTTTTTCAGCCCATGGTTTACCTCAAAAGATTGTAGATGCTGGTGATCCTTATGAAAAACAAATGAATGAACATGTGGAAATATTATCTTCAATGTTAAAAGAAAAAGGTATCAACTTTAAATCTATCTCTTTAGCATATCAATCTAAAGTAGGGCCAATGAAATGGCTAGACCCTTCACTTGATGAAGCTTTAGTTGATTTCAAAGATGATAATGTGATTATTTACCCAATTGCATTTATTGTTGATAATTCTGAAACTGATTTTGAACTTGATATTGAATATAGAGAAATATCAGAAGAGATTGGTGTTCGTGAGTTTAAGGTCTGTAAATGTGTAAATGATAGTGATATGTTTATAGATGCTATAAAAGATATTATCAAATAAAAATGAATAATCAAATCTTATTGAAAATAGCCCATGATACTATTGCTTCAAGATTTGATAACACTTTTAAAATAGATAAAGAAAAGTTAAAAAAAGAATACGAGTTTCTAAATAAGAAAACTGCAACTTTTGTTACTTTAAAGATTGACGAGGAACTTCGAGGTTGTGTAGGGACTTTAGAAGCTAGCCATTCTTTACTTGATGATTTAATGGTTAATACAAATAATGCAGCTTTTCATGATTCACGATTTTATGAATTATCATATGATGAATTTTTAAAAACAGATATTGAAATATCTATTTTAGAAGAGCCTAAACTTCTAGAATATAAAAATAAAGAAGACTTAAAAGCAAAAGTAAAACCAAATACTCATGGAGTTATTTTAACTCAGGGGTTAAAGAAAGCAACTTTCTTACCTCAAGTTTGGGAAGAATTACCTAGCTTTGAAGAGTTTTTCTTTTATTTATGCCAAAAAGCAAATCTTGAAGATGATAGTTTTTCTTCCCATCCTTCTATTTACATATATAAAGTTAGAAAAATAAAATGACAAGTATAAGAAAAACAGTTGTTTCTGGAAGTTTTTATTCAAATGATAAAGATGAATTATTAGGGCATATAGAAAAATTCAATCTTAAAAATATAGAAAAAAATGAATTAGATGCTAATGAAGAAATAGCTTGTGTTAAAGCTATTATTTCTCCCCATGCAGGATATGTTTATAGTGGTTCTACTGCAAATAAAGCTTATAAAAAATCTGCTTTTATGAAACCTAAGCGAATTATAGTTATAGGCCCTTCCCATCATGTTTATTTAAAAGGTGCAAGTGTTGCTTTATATGATGAGTATGAAACTCCTCTTGGAAACATTAAAATTGATTTAGATTTTTCTAAAGAGCTAATAAGTAAATATGACTTTTTAGAATTTAATGTGGAATGTGAATTTGAACATTCAACAGAAACACAAGCACCTTTTATAAAGCATTATTTTGAGAATTCAAAAATTGTAGAAATAGTTTATGGTGATTGTAGTTATAAAAATTTAAGTCTTTTAATAAAAGAGTTATTCTTAGATAAAGATAACTTTATTGTAATTAGTACAGATTTAAGTCATTTTCATAATTTGGAAAAAGCTAAAAAGTTAGATTCTTTTTGTTTAGAAGGGATTAAAAATAAAGATATAAAACTATTAGGCTCTTGTGAAGCCTGTGGTAAAATAGGAATAAAAGCTATTTTAGATGTAGCAAATAAGGAAAATATGAAAACAAAATTATTAGATTACTGTACAAGTGCTGATTATACTAATGATAAAGAAAAAGTAGTTGCTTATACTTCTGCTTTAATAGGAGAATAGATGTTATTTACATTTAAAAAATTAATCTCAGCATTTATAATGCCTCTACCCATTGGGCTTTTTTTATTACTTATTGCTTTTATATTTTTAATGAAAAATTCATATACAAGAGGAAAAATATTTTTATTTATTAGTCTACTTTGGTTTGTTTCTTTTTCTTCTCAACCTATTGCAAATGCTTTACTTAAACCTTTAGAAGATTCTCATAAAGCATTATTAGAAGTTCCTGATGTAAAATATATATTAGTTTTAGGTTCAGGACATAACACAAATGAAAGTTTAAGCATAATTTCTCAATTAAGAGAAGTTGCTATTAATAGATTAAATGAAGGACTACGTTTACATAAATTAATAGATAATTCAAAAATAATAGTTTCAGGATATAAAGGTTTTGACAAAAACCATCACTCTCAAATGAGTAAAAGATTTTTGCTTGAACTTGGTGTTAATAAGAATAGTATAATTACTATGGATAAACCACTTGATACAAGAATGGAAGCAAATGAGGCTTTAAAGATTATTGGAAAAGAAAAATTTATACTAGTTACATCTGCTTCACATATGAAAAGATCAATGCTTATTTTTAAGAAACTTGGATTAAATCCAATTCCTGCTCCTACTTACTATTTGTCATTTGAAGTAGGTGATTATAATATGTTATTTGCAGCTTTTAATTTATATAAATCAAAAGTGGCTTTTCATGAATATATGGGCCTTCTATGGGGTAAAATTAGAGGCTTTATTTAGTTATCAAAATTTAAAGTAAAATTCGCTAACATTGCGGCTTTGTTGCATATAAAGGTGTAGATTGAACATTATAGAAATTAAGAATTTATCTTATGAATATACTCCTAATATAAAAGTATTAGAAGATATTAGTTTGAAGATAAAAGATGATGATTTTTTAGCAATAATTGGCCCAAATGGTGGAGGTAAATCGACTTTACTAAAACTAATATTAGGACTTTTAGAAACAAAGAAAAATCATATCACAAAAAATTTAAAAAATGATGATATTGGATATGTACCACAAAATACAAATCTTAATATTGATTTTCCCATAACTGCTTTAGAAGTTGTTCTTATGGGACATATTGGAAAAAAAAGAAAATTATTTGGTTATTCAAAAGAAGATATCTCTTGTGCTAAAAATTCCTTAGATCAAGTTGGTATGTCAGGTTTTGAAAATAGAAAAATTGGTGATTTAAGTGGTGGTCAGAGGCAAAGAGTTTTTATAGCTCGTGCATTATGTTCAAGTCCTAAGATTATACTTTTGGATGAACCAACTGCTAGTATTGACGTAAAAGGTCAAAATGAAATATACGAACTATTAAAACAATTAAATCAATCAATATGTATTGTAGTTGTAAGCCATGATATTTCAGTTTTATTAAATTATGCGAAAAAAGTAGCACATGTGAATAAAAATTTAGTTTATCATGCTTTAGATAATATTCAAAAAAATATAAGTATTACAGATGAGCATTTATGTGAAGTTGAGCTTCTAAGTGCTTTGGGCAAAACACAAATGTGTTGTGATCATAAGCATCAAGGATAAGAATGTTAGAAATATTACAATTTGATTTTATTCAAAATGCTTTAATTGCAGGAGTTTTAATCTCTATTGCTGCTGGAATAATTGGCTCATTAGTAGTTGTAAATAAACTTACTTTTTTAACAGGTGGAATAGCACACAGTTCTTATGGTGGAATTGGACTTGCTATTTATTTAGGTTTACCAGTGTTATTAGGTGCTACAGTTTTTGCAATTATCACAGCTATTATAATTGCAATGCTAACTCTTAATAATAAGAGTAGAGTAGATTCTATTATAGGTTTAATGTGGGCCTTTGGTATGGCAATTGGTATTATATTTGTAGATTTAACTCCTGGATATAATGTTGATTTAATGTCATATTTATTTGGTTCTATTATTGCAGTTTCTAGTGAAGATATTTGGTATATGAGTATCTTGGATCTTGTTATTATATCAATAGTTGTTTTCTTTTATAAAGAAATATTAACTGTTTCTTATGATAGTGAGTTTGCAGCTCTTAGGGGAATAAATACTAAATTCTTTTATACATTGATATTAATACTATCTGCTTTATGTGTTGTTTCAGCTATAAAAGCAGTAGGGCTAATTTTAGTAATAGCCCTACTTACAATTCCAACATATTTAGCTGAGACATTTGCAAATAAATTATCTACTATGATGATTATTAGCTCAATATTAGCAACTATCTTTACCTTATGTGGATTAATTGTTTCATATTTATATGATATTAGTTCAGGGGCAAGTATTATTGTAGTTGCAGTAGCAACACTTACAGTAGTTAAATTAATAAAAAGATAAATTTTAATAAGAAGGTATTGAATGGGAATCTAGTTTTTTTAGTTCCTCTTCTTGCTTAACTTTATTTTTAAACATCTCTATAACACTATCATATTCAATTTCAATGAAGTCTTCTTCTAATCCAAAAATATTAGCTAGAAGTTTTGATTGTTTTTGATGAAGTGTTTCTCCTTCTATTTTATTAAAAAGAATTTCAATTATAAAGTTTTGAGAAAAACCTTCTTCCCAATGTCCCATTGCAATAGGTAATTCTATATTTATCTCTTTATTTTCTTTTAATGGTAATAGTTTTTCAATGAAGTCTTTATTTGTAATTTTTTTTGTGTTTAGATGTATATTTTTCCCAACTTTTATATCTTCTATTAGAAGTTGAGCAAGTATTTTTATTAGATTTTTAACTGCTTGATTATTTGTAACAGAATAGTTTTTTATAAGTATATCTGGCTGCCCAAATTTTGACATACCTAAAGTAATGGCTCTTAATTTACTATCTTTTGTAAAACAATTTATTTGTATTTGACTCTCTACTAGGGGGTTTGCATTACTATACCTTTTAACTCTTTTTTCTCCCCATTCTTCTGCTGTAAAAACTTCTTTAGTTTCAATATCCCAAATTAATCCTTTATATTTCTGTGCAATATTATAGATAGTTTTATTAGCTTTTTTTAAAGAAGTGAATAAAAGATTTTTAGGATATGCAAAATGTATTTCCATAGCATTTTTTGCATTTTGTATGAAGTTTCTTTTTTTAATATTAACTTCTCTCTCAATATTAATAAATTCACTAAAATTTGGTCTATGTAGATTTATAGTATTATTATCTAGTAGTTTTATTTTTATAATTGGTCTTGTTGTATGTTTTGGTAGTCTATTAATCATATTAAAGTAATTACTTTTAATGTGATTTGTTGGATTTAGATCATTAAAAAATATTATTGTTTTTAGTCTCACATCAAATTTATCTTGAGCATGAATTGTATTAAATATATTTAAAATAATAAATAATAATAGGATATTTTTATAAAGGTATGAAAAGTTAAGATAAATACTATTTAACATCTTAAATCCTTAATGAGGTATAAAATATAAGTCTTTAAATAATTTAATTATTATTTTATTATAATAAAATAATAATAATAAAGCAAATAAAAAAGTTTTAATTTCAATAAAAAAATAAAAGAACTTTTAAAAAGTAAAATTTAGTTATAATAAGTCCAAATATATTAAGAACGGAATAACCAAATGAATGAAAATTTTGATGAAAAAATGAATAAACATATGAAAGTTGGTGAAGTTAATACTTTAATGGTTGACAGAGTTAGTGAGCCAGGTATTTACTTAATTAGTGCCGATGAAGAAGAAGTTTTACTTCCAAATGCATATGTGAATAAATCAATGGAAATAGGAACACTTTTAGATGTGTTTTTATATACAGATAGTGAAGATAGATTAGTAGCTACAACTATTAAACCTTATTTATACCTATGGGAGTTTGCTTCTTTAGAAATTGTAGATGAAGCAAGATTTGGAGCATTTGTTGATATTGGACTAACAAAAGATATTTTAGTACCTAAAAATAAACAAAGAGGCTCTTTTATTGTAGGTTCTCATAAAGTATTACAATTACAATTAGATGAGAGAACAAACAGATTAATTGCAAGTGAGAAATTTGACTTGATTAAAGAAATAGAAGGCTATCAATTAAATGATGAGGTAGATGTTTTATTTTATTCTAAAACTCCATTAGGTTTTAAAGTTATTGTTGATAACAAATATGATGGAATGGTTTATCATAATGAAGTTTTTGAAAATATTAATATAGGTGACAAAAAAAGAGCTTATATTAAAAAAGTAAGAGATGATGATAAATTAGATATTTGTCTACAAAAAATTGGTAAAAAAATAGATGATAATAAGATATTGGAAATACTAAATGATAATGGTGGAGCTGTAAACTTTACATACAAAAGTGATGCGGAAGATATCAAAGATGTATTTGGAATGAGTAAGAAAGCTTTTAAAGCAACACTTACAAAGTTAATAAATGAGAATAAAATAGTGTTAGAATCTGACTCAATTAGAGTCAAATAGTAACAATTACAAATTGGTATTAGTTAATTAAGACATTTTTTATCCGAATTAAATATAATACTCACATTAAAAAATAAAATTAAAATTTTTATTAAAGGAAAATAATGGCAACAACAAAATTAAAAGGTAATGAAGTAAATTTAGCAGG
>Ga0193962_1001494_pt1 | contig 10900 bp, 14 predicted proteins | sample FB_5_MG_FD_140335 | JGI IMG/M metagenome (GOLD analysis project Ga0193962, IMG submission 140335) | Microbial mat bacterial communities from the Broadkill River, Lewes, Delaware, United States - FB_5_MG | ecosystem: Environmental > Aquatic > Freshwater > River > Microbial mats | place: USA...
TTGGTATTGTTTTGGTATTGTTTTTGAATAGATTGCTTTGCATATGCAGGCAAGAACTAAAAGACGTAAATAGCTTGGGGGTGATATGCAGGTGATTGTGGTTGATACGGCACAGGATGTGGCAATGCTGGGTGCTGATCATATTTGTCGTTTGTTGAGTAAAAAAGATAATGCGGTACTAGGGTTGGCTACTGGAAGTACACCAATCGCATTGTATCAAGAGTTGATTGAGCGTTATCGACGTAAAGAAGTTATGTTTCGTTCAGCGCATTCTTTTAATCTGGATGAGTATGTTGGGATTGCAGCTGAGCATTTGCAGAGCTATCGCTTTTTTATGAACCAGCAGTTATTCGAGCACATTGATATACAATTAAAGAATACTCATGTGCCAGACGGGATGATTGATCCTATACAAGCTGCAGATGATTACGAGGCTTTAATTAATGCTGCTGGAGGGATTGATCTACAAGTATTGGGAATAGGGCGTAATGGCCATATAGGTTTCAACGAACCTAGTTCCAGTCTTGGGTCGCTAACGCGAATTAAAACGCTCACACCTGACACTATTCGTGATAATAGTCGATTCTTTTCTGCTGATGAGTTCCAGCCCCGTTTGGCAATTACTATGGGGATAGGTACTATTCTGCGTGCAAAAAAAGCACTGTTACTGGCAACGGGCGCTAGTAAGGCTGATGCAATACAGGCAATGGTTGAAGGTCCTTTGTCGGCTAGCTGTCCTGCTTCTGCATTGCAGTTGCATGCTAATGCGGTCGTGATTGTAGATAAAGAGGCTGGAGCCAAGTTAGTGAATCATGAATATTACCATTGGGTCCGTGCAGAAACAGATCAGTTAATTGTAGGCTTGAAATGAAAGAAACATATTTTTTAGGCATAGATGGTGGGGGGACCTCCTGTCGGGCAAGGCTCTGTGACTCTCAAGGTAAAACGCTAGGAGAAGGCCTTTCTGGAAGTGCTAATGTTCGCTTGGGTTTGGATGTGGTTTATGGATCTATTATGTCTGCAACACAAGAGGCGTTACAGATGGCTGGTTTGCCCTTAAGTGTTCTTGGTCATACTTATGCGGGGTTTGGTTTGGCTGGTGCTGTGAGTGAGGTTGCAAAAGAGAGTGTTCGTAACCATGCGCATCATTTTGCTGGTGTAGCGATTGAAACCGATGCTCATACTGCCTGCTTAGGAGCGCATGGAGGTAAGGATGGTGGGATTTTAATCATAGGGACAGGTTCTTGTGGTGTGGCTTGTGTCGATGGGTTGTTTAGTCTTATCGGCGGCTGGGGGTTAATGGTATCTGATCATGCTAGTGGTGCTCAGTTGGGTCTTCGAGCATTGCGTTATGCGCTTCAGGCGCATGAGGGTGTTGTGCCGGTAACAGTCTTGAGTAAGCGGTTGATGGCTCAGTTTAACCATTCTGCAATCGATGTGCTTAGTTGGGTAGAGCAGGCTAGGCCTTGCGATTATGCTAGTTTTGCTCCTCAAATTATTGAACATGCCGCAGAGAAGGATCTATTGGCTGTTGATTTATTGAATACCACGGCAGTTGAGGCGACTGCCATGATTGAGCGCCTACAGAGCTTGGGGGCAAAGAATATTTGTTTGATGGGTGGTTTGAGTGAGGTTCTGCGCCAATGGTTGCCACTGGAAATTAATAATACGTTGACAGGTGCTCAAGGGGATGCGATGGATGGTGCAATCTTACTGGCTCAGCAACAATTTGAGAGGGGGTGTTAATGCGATATGTATTGACTCAGTGTCGTGTTTTTACCGGTACGCAGATTATTGAAGAGTGTGCCGTAGCAGTCAATGATGGGCAGATTGTATCAGTGGGGCCTTTGGCGGAGATTGATTCTTCCTTGCCACGAATTATGCTTAAAAATCAATTGTTAGTACCAGGGTTTATTGATACTCAGGTTAACGGAGGAGCTAATGTTTTATTTAATGAAGCTCCTAGTATTAAATCGGTTCGGGCCATTGGTGAGGCCCATCGACAGTTTGGTACTACAGGTTTTTTGCCGACGTTAATCAGTGATACTCGTGTTAAAATGGAGGCTGCTCTGGAGGCTGCTCAGCAAGCGCTGGCTGAGAAGGTGCCGGGTGTTTTAGGTGTTCATTTGGAAGGGCCTTTTCTTAATCAGGAGAGAAAAGGCGTGCATCCAGAAGAGATGATTCGCTTGCCGGAGGAGGGGGCTGTTGAGTTATTGGCGTCGCTGGGTAGTGCGGGTAAGACTTTAGTTACTCTTGCGCCAGAGAGGATGCCGCCGGGATTTATTCGCCAATTAGTAGATTCTGGGGTTATCGTTGCGGCAGGTCACTCTGCAGCGAGTTATGATCAAACACGAAGTGCGCTAGACGAGGGGTTGAGTGGCTTTACTCATTTGTTTAACGCTATGTCTCCTCTAACCAGTCGTGAGCCAGGAGTGGTAGGAGCTGCGTTAGAGGATGATAGTAGCTGGTGCGGAATTATTGTTGATAACCACCATGTTCACCCTGCTGCATTGAGGGTTGCTATCAAGGCCAAGCCGTGTGGCCGAATGATGTTGGTAACTGATGCGGTGCACAGTGTTGGCTCTGATCAGTCTTTGTTCGAGCTATTAGGGCAAAAAATAATTTGTGAGCAGGGGAGGGTTAGCACGGTTGAGGGAACGCTAGCTGGATCTGATCTAGATATGGCCAGTGCTGTACGTAATTGTGTTGAAATTGTTGGATTAAGTTTGGAAGAGAGCTTGCGTATGGCGTCGCTGTATCCGGCTGAGTTTCTTGGTTTAGGTGATCGATACGGGCGTATTGAGCCGGGCTATCAAGCTAGTATGGTGTTATTGAATGATAAACTGGAAGCGCTGGAAACTTGGATCGACGGTGAAAGTGACGGTCGTTTGTAATGCTTTTTAATGTGGTTGCTGCTAAAAAAAGGTTGCTGTTGGGCTTGTCGCTCAACGAGCTTCCTTGGTGGTATGAGTTTGATTTAATAGGATGGTTGGTTGATGGATGATTTTACATGGGTTGGTTGGGTGGCAGCGTTTTGTACAACCTTGGCTTTTGTTCCCCAAGTGGTGACAATATTAAGAACCGGTAATGTTGAGGGGGTTTCGTTAAGTACTTACGCATTATTTACGTTAGGTTTATCGATATGGTTGGCTTATGGAGTGATTTTAAGCGACCTGCCAATGATTTTGGCTAACTTAATCGCTTTTCTGTTAGCATTTGCAGTGTTGAGTCTCACGCTGTATCAGCGTTTAAGTGTTAAAAAAAGGCCTTATTGAGTTTTTGTTTAATTTAGTTAGCGAGGGTTTCAGCTGTTCAGGTTAGGTAGCTCTTTTCTCATTTTGTATGGGCAATCAATGTAATGCATTTGAGTATTGCGAACGGTATGCAGATCATTGTGATCACCCTACTTGGGGTTTTAGAATGGCTATTGAATTTTTTATTTGTCCTTAGTTAACGTAGCACTAGTGCATGCTTGTTTAGCCAGTTGGGTGACGGCTGTCCAGTCCTTCGCTATTACTAGCTCTTCCGGGGTGAGCCAAGTTCCGCCGACACACATTACATTCGATAGTGCTAAGTAATCTGCAGCGGTATGAACGCGGATGCCGCCTGTTGGACAAAAGTGAATGTCGCTAAATGGGCCTTGGAATGCTTGTAGCGTGTTGGTTCCGCCTGATATCTCGGCTGGGAAAAACTTGAAGCGTTTGTAGCCGCGTTGGATGCCTTCCATCATTTCGGATACGGTTTGGATTCCTGGTAGGAAGGGGGTTTTGCTGTTAATGCCGTATTCGAGTAACTCGGTTGTAATACCGGGGCTTACGATGAATGAGCTACCGCAATCGACCGCGGATTGAAAGTCATTAGGTGTGACAACTGTACCTGCACCGACTATTGCTCCGGGTACGTGTCCCGCAATGGCTTCGATAGCTTTTAAGGCGGCGGTGGTGCGTAAAGTGACTTCTAAAACGGGCAGCCCGCCCTCTACTAGCGCTTGGGCCATCGGAATAGCATCTTCGACGTTATTGATGGTAAGCACAGGGATTATTGGTCCTAAGTGGCAAAATTTATCAACTTGGTGTGTCATGTCATTAGATAGAGTGTTGTTCATACACGGTCCTGTATCTGTGCTAAAGCACTACTTGTCTTTGGGTGGTGCTAAGTGTTTTTTGTCGTGTTTTTGGGTGGTTAGGGTGTCCAGTAAATAGTGAGTGGGTGCCTTAAAAAAATATTGATTGGCATTGAATGCGGGTCTTCTTCATGCAATGCCTTGGCTAGTGTTTCTAGTTTGCTTTCTCCTTGTATGTGCAAAATGCGCAAATCACTGTTGAGCAAGCGTTTGGGGGTTAGTGTCATGCGAGAGTGTGGTGCTGACTTAGGGTGAATTGCTGCGCAGTCTTTATTACTGTTTATTGCTGCTAAGAGATCGTTCTTTGCACACGGGAAAAGTGAAGCAGTGTGGCCGTCATTTCCCATGCCTAATATCACGGTATCTAATGAAGTACTGAGTTGTGCTAGTTTTTGATTGCAGCTGTCTTCGGCTTCATTGGCGGTGATGTAGTCTTGCCATAAACTAATAAAATGAGCCTTTGCAGCCTCGTTTTGCAGCAGGTTTTCTTTGACTAATCGCTCATTGCTATCCGCGTGATCGGGGCTTACCCATCGGTCATCGACAAGGGTGATGGTTACTTTGCTCCAGTCTAAAGGTGCATGGCTTAGTTGATTAAAGAGAGGGGTGGGGGTTAAGCCTCCAGAAATCGCTAGAGTCGCGTGATCCAGCTGATGCAGTGAGTGTTGCAGGCGTGTTTGAACCAAGTCGTATAGGCTATTGGTTAGTGCTTCTCTAGATTCAAACGCACAAAGTGTAATATGTTTAGGTGTGTTTAGTTCACTGATCTTCATGCCAGCAATTCCCGTCTTTCATGATGAGTAGATCGGCTGCTTTAGGCCCCCAACTGCCAGCCGCATAAGGTTGTGGTGCTTTGTTTTCTATTTTCCAATACTCCAATAATTGATCGCACCATTTCCAAGCATGTTCAATTTCGTCGCGCCGCACGAATAAGTTCTGATTGCCTTTTACTATCTCTAGCAATAGGCGCTCATAAGCATCGGGGATGCGAGCCTGTGTTACTTGAGAGAAGCTGAATTGTAATGACTCACTACGTAGACGCATGCCGTTGTCTAAGCCTTGGTCTTTGTTTAAGACTTGTAAAGAAATACCTTCTTCGGGTTGTAAGCGAATCGTTAGCTTGTTTTGCGCAAGGTTGCGTTGGCTCTCATTAAAGATGAAGTGTGGTTGTTGTTTGAAGTGGATAGTTATTTGTGAGAGTTTTCCTGCAAGGCGTTTACCTGTACGTAGATAAAAAGGTACGCCAGCCCAGCGCCAGTTGTTGATTTCTACTTTTAAAGCAACAAATGTTTCAGTATTACTGTTGGGGTTAGCTCCCTCTTCTTCCATATAGCCGGGAACTGACGCGTCATTAATGATACCTTTGGTGTAACGGCCGCGCACAACATGTGTATTGTGCATGTCGCCAGTAATGGGGCGCATAGCTTTGAGAACCTTGACTTTTTCATTCCTAATGAGCTCGGCAGATAGCTCGTCCGGTGGGTTCATTGCCGTGAGACATAATAATTGTAGCAAATGGTTTTGTACCATATCGCGCATCTGTCCAGCTTGATCGAAATAGCCCCATCGACCTTCTATACCGACTTGTTCTGCTACCGTGATCTCAACATGAGAAATATGGTTTTGGTTCCACTGAGTGCCAAAGAGTGGATTGGCGAAGCGAAGTGCCATCAGGTTTTGGACTGTTTCTTTACCGAGATAGTGGTCGATGCGGTAAATCTGAGACTCGCTAAAAAACTCTGAAACTTGGTCGTTTATTACGTTGGCGGATGCTAGGTCGTGGCCAATAGGCTTTTCCATAACCATGCGGCACTGTTCATTTAAGCAACCTGACTCGCTTAAGTGTTGGCTAATAGGTCCGAACATGGAGGCTGGTGTTGCGTAGTAGAATATACGAGTGCGCTCACTGTTGGTTTCAAGTGTGGCATGTAAATGTTTATAGTTTTCTGCATCGGTAAAGTCGATCTGGCAGTAATCCAGCATAGACATAAATATTGATAGACTTTCTTCATTTAGTTCATCTTTGTCGACAAACTGATGTGCGCTCTTGTTGCAGTTGATGATGAAGGTTTCTTTATCAATATCTTGCCTAGAAGCCCCCAAAATTCGGCTGTTTTCGTTTATTAACCCTTCGCGTAGGAGTTGATAAAGTGCTGGAATTAATTTGCGTTGCGCGAGGTCTCCCATAGCGCCGAAGATCACAATATCACTCAGGGTGTTAGGAGGTAGCATGATTGATCCTGTTTCGTTGTTATTAAACTAACATATATAATATATTATGCTTATATATGCTTTATTTCAATTATAATTTAGTACTATTACGTAATTAATTTAAATTTATTTCATTTTTATTTTATAAGTGATCATTTTTGATTTTTTGAGGAGTTGCTGGAAGCTCTTCTCTATCGGGGGTATAGTGTCAATGTAGTTAAATAACCACTTAAAAGTCCATAAAATTATGTCGAATAGTATGAATGTTCTTGATCAAATTCGTGATCGTCTTGATTCGTTAAATAAATCTGAGCGTAAGGTAGCGGGTGCTATTTTAAGCGATCCAAAAGCGGCGACTAGAATGAGCATTGCAGCGCTGGCGCAGGCGTCTTCTGTTAGCGAGCCGACGGTGAACCGTTTTTGTCGAAATTTTGTTACCACGGGCTACCCTGATTTTAAAATTCAGTTAGCTCAAAGTCTTGCTGTTGGGACGCCGTATGTGAGTCGCAGTGTTGAGCAGGATGACTCAACAGAGCAGTATACTGATAAAATATTTACATCAACTATAGCGGCGCTTGATAGCTCGCGTAAACGGGTTGATGCTGCGTTGGTGGCGAAAGCTGTCGATTATCTGATTCAGGCTAAACAGGTTTCCTTTTTTGGCTTGGGCGCTTCGGGCCCAGTTGCTATGGATGCGCAGCATAAGTTTTTTCGTTTTAATATTCCCGTGGCTGCCTATGATGACGTAATGATGATGCGAATGGTTGCAGCAGCAGCGCATACTGGTGATGTAATTGTCGTGATTTCATATACGGGGCGTACCCGAGAGATGGTTGAAATAGCGCGTATCGCACGGGAAAGTGGTGCTACTGTGCTGGGTATTACGGCTCAGAATTCTCCGCTCACAAAGGAGTGCACAGTGCTGCTGGAGACGCCAACGCCGGAGGATACAGATGTATATATGCCTATGGTGTCTCGTATTGTACAGCTGGCTCTGTTAGATGTATTGGCTACAGGTGTTACTTTGCGTAGAGGGGTGGGGTTTCATAGTCATTTGAAAAAGATCAAAGATAGCTTAAAGGAAACGCGTTATCCAAATGATTAGTATTTTGTATAGAGGGTAGCCTTTTTGGAATTAATCGTTCGTTGCTAGAAGCGTAGAGGGTAATAGTGGATAAGGAGCAAGGCCTGCAGTGAAGGGGGCTGAAGGCGTTGCTCTTATCTTTTTCTAATGCTAGAAATTGTAGTTAAGGCGCATACGTGCACCTATTGCCTCATCGTCTGCTACATTGTCTGCTGTAGAGTACGACCCAGCAAAAGTGACAGATGCATTCTTGATGTCAAAAAGAGGCACTGTGTAAGCCGCATAAGCCGTCATTACTTCAGGGTTCATGCCGCCAGCATTATCTTCTTCAGACGCTACGAGTCCTGCACCAAAATTACCGTATGTCACGTTAGCGGCATAAGAAGTAACTTTTTGCTTAGTGTTGTCGTCTTTCATGTGAGCAGCTGAAACGTTGATGTTTGCCGCTGCAATGTTAAATCCAGCTGTTATACCGTAACCAGACAAGCTGACATCGCCGCCTGTGGTGAGGTCGTAATTTAGGCTTTCGTAGCCTGCTGATATGGTCACAGCATCAGTGATAAATGTAACAGAAGGGCGAATACCCGCTACAGCTGTTGCGTTGTCGCCAAGTGAATCGTCGTCACCAAAAATAGTATTTACTTCAAATTTTAAGTTTTCGCTTGCATTGAAGTGCAGGGCAATTTGTCCGCCGTCATCACCAGCGCGACCGCGTACTTTATTGGCGCCATATACCGATACGCCGCCAGCATGATTAACGAGTGTGTCTTTGCCGAGAGGGAATAGGTTGATGGCTTCAAAGCGGCCAAGCTGTACATCCCAGACGTTATTTCCTAGTTGAATGTAAGCATCATCAACTTTAGCTTCTCCATCCATCGTCAGAAGAAGGGTTCCTTTAGCGGCTACAAAGTAGTTATTTGATGTATGTCTTCCTTTGACATTCACAGCTACTCGACCGTTTTGGTCATACGCAGTGCTGGTGTGTTCGGTGCTAGTTGCATCAGTGTCGGTTTCTAAGTCTGCATCTAAGGTTAGGTCGGCATGAGCAATGCCGGTTGTGAAGATGCTTGTGATGATAGCGGTGGATAGAATTGATCTTTTCATAATTGGAGACCTTAGTGTTATGTTGTTTTTATAATTAAAAAATAGATTTAAAGCTATATTTTGTAACTAAGTGGTAGTAATAATACATTTATGTAGTTTTATTACAATATTTTTTTTGAAAAATACTGTTCCATTTTTTGGATTTAGTTCCAAAAAACAATAAATTAATTTTAAGTATTTGATTTTAAGTGACTTTTAGATGAGTTTTTATGTGATTTTTTCTGTATTTTTAATGGCCTGCTATGTGGGTTTAGTATTTTTTTGTTAAAAGTACCTCTTTGCAAAGAGGCATTCCCCCTTTAAGTGTTGGTTTTTTGATGGCTGTATTTAGGCGCTGTATGAGGAAAGCTGACTTTAGCTAAGGTGCATGATATTAGTTACTATCGTGATAAGGGTGGTGATTTGATGTTGTATGCTGGTGAGGCTCAAGTATGTAGTGGTTATACGGTAACCGGAAGCCTTAGTGATACGCGACGGAATTGCCTAAGAAATCTGCGAACAAGTCCTTATCAATACTCTGTAGGCCGCATAAAACGGGAAGCAACTCCTAATATTTAGGGCTTACTCGCATGTTTCTAAAGCTAATTAAGAATGTTGATGCAGGGGAACTCCTGAAGCCTTACTGTAGCAGGGATCAATCATGGCGGATAAACAGGCATTCACCTTCTGCTGAGGCCCTGTACAGTGACCACCTATTGGTCGAAGTCATATACTCAGTTATTATGTTTACAATGGACACAAGGAAGCGAGAGATTGTATATGAATGTTTTAAAGTGTTTAGTTTTTGTAACTGTGCTCCTATCATCACCGGCGTGGTCTGATAAAGGGAGTGACATTAGCCTTAACTTTACTGATATACAAACAAGTAAAATTCTAAAAATTATTGCAGACTTCTCGGGCAAAGGTCTTGTTCTTCCTGATCCTAAGTTAGGTGTAACTTCAGTTTACTTAAAAAATGTGCCATGGAGAGAAGCCCTTCATGCAGTTACTTCGTCCGAAAATCTTAATTTTGAGATAACAGATAATCTGATCATAATTTCGGAGAAAAGATGCACTAAAGCCAGCATGTTTTCAAAAGAAAAAACATAGTAAGTAGATCCAGAGGGCGGAAGGACTACGCATTTTCAATGTATTTTTTCACGATCATTCAGCGATTCTTTTTCCCATAGAATCATTGTTAGCTCCGGCTACGAAACTTTGCTTTTCATTCAGCCATTCGTGCTTTTGCTGAGTCATGGTCAATAAATGAAGCTTCCCCAGAGTTAAACTTCTCAAATGCTAAGTCGACTTGTTCAGTTAACCAAGCGTCATTAGCTAATGCTTGAGTACCATTTTCAGCCCATTCTTGGTCTAGCCTTACGTTTGCAGTTGCCATAACATGCCTCCTACTAACATGAATTGATTTGTAGTAATGCGTTACATATGTATAAATTGCTACAAAGCGTACCAATCTATGGATTCAAAAATAGATTCCCATATCGGCAATACTTAAATAGCTCTTAAATGTTGGTTATAAATTTAAAAGGGCAGGGAATAAAAACTGTTTCCATTACTGTCATGGGTAAGGTTTGAGGCATGAGTTTTTCGGCAACGGAAAAAGAAAAATTGCTTGCGCTCAAAGGTGTGGGTGAGACCGTTATCGCACGTTTGGAGCAAATTGGCTTTTCGTCACTCTCGGAGTTAGTCGAGGAAGATCCGGCTTTTGTCACCAAGCAAATCTCTCAAATGATGGGTTCAACCTGCTGGCACAATAGTCCCCAAGCAAGAAACGCTATCAAAGCAATCATTACGCTTGCACAGGAAGACGCTAGGTAATTTATGAGCATTGCAGTTGCTTACATCTTGGGCGCAGCTTTAATCGGCATGGACGCTATGCGAAAAGCTAGTCTCATAAGCTTTAGACTTCTCCTTTTATTCCTCTTATGCGTGCGAAGTCCTGTGGCTAGTGCTACTGGAATTGGACCACCAGAGGGTATGTTGGATTTATTGATTATCGCCTTTGGTTTTTTGGTCTTTTCAGGGGCGATTCTACTGCTTGTCCCTTTGCATTACAGAAAGCACAGAAAAAAATCAATTTTTCTCATATGGGCGATATGGATCGGTATTGTAGTCTTTCTTAGCTTTACGTTTCTTGGCGTATCGTTTTGAATGTAACTGCTTATAGCTGCAGCGTCAGGTTTATGGGGTAAGTTATGAAACAGTTAGAGCTTAGTGTTCCTCCTGTTATCCAGGTGATCTTAACCGCTCTAGGTATGTGGGCGGTATCTTATCTACTGCCTGAGTTTGGTGTCTATCTGAAGGTTGCGATACCCATTGGGGGCGCGCTTTTCTTAATCGGGATTACCATTGCATTATTAGGTGTGCTTGCGTTCAGAAAA
>Ga0193962_1001495_pt1 | contig 10898 bp, 13 predicted proteins | sample FB_5_MG_FD_140335 | JGI IMG/M metagenome (GOLD analysis project Ga0193962, IMG submission 140335) | Microbial mat bacterial communities from the Broadkill River, Lewes, Delaware, United States - FB_5_MG | ecosystem: Environmental > Aquatic > Freshwater > River > Microbial mats | place: USA...
CATCTCCTATATCACTAGGTGGCCAATCTGTTGTTGCTTGTACTTTCAATGCATCTGCATACAGAGAGCTTTACAACCATGTAATTGACAATGATAATCCACACAATGTTTTGCCTGGTCAGATTGCATATGATTCATCTCAAGACCCAGTATCTGATGGCAATACAGTAGAAGACGCTCTTTTTGATCACTCAACTAGTATTGAGGAGCGTGTTGCATCTGCAACAGGTGTGATAGAAGGAGGCTTTCTGACTGGCTCTGGTACAGATTTTAATATAACAGAAGGCAAAGGCATTGTTGTAGATAGCTATACAAATCCAGAAAATACAGAAATAGTTAAAGTTTCTTGGCCAGCACAAAGCGGAATAACTCTTGACTTTGGGAGCCAGGTAGTCGGAAGTACGAGCATATTTATAACTGCATCTGGTAATATATTACAAATAACAAATGGTGTTAGCCCTGTTACATTTAGGGAAAACATACTGCTTGGTATTGTATATTTCATAAATGGATCTATTATTGAAGTTACTAATGCTCCTGCAGTCATAAAGCAAACATCAACTAATTTATCTGATTTAATGAGGGTATCTGCTGTTCTTAGAGGGTCTGAGATAAAGCCTGTTACAAGCCAGTTACAAATATGGACAACACCAGGTACTGCATTCTACCCAGGCCTTAATTGGTATAATGAGAAGAAGAATCCTAATTTTTTAACTATTGCAGCACAAGGTGATGAAACAACACCAATATCATTTAGAACAATGACTCAAGATGGTGTTGTTGGCGTGACGCTAAACACCATGCCAAAGCAATATAACCCAAGCGGAAATACTCTTGTGAACTTAGTAGGTAATAATGCCTGCATACACAGGCTTTATTCATTAGGTGCTCAAGATGCAACAAGAGAATTCATACTACTATATGGGCAAATAGAGTACAATGATTCTACAGTTGCAAAGAGCAATATACTAGTTGATGAATCCCTAACAAACTTTCCAATAGATCTTGAAGAAGCTACATTCATAGGGTATTTAGGAATTGGCAATAATGCATCTGATTTCGATGATATAAATGAAGCATGGATAGTATCAGCAATAGGGGGGTCAAGTAGTAATAGTGGATCAGCCGTTAGTACAGATCACACATCACTATCTAATAAGGATGCGCTAAATCAACACCCAATAGAATCAATAGGAGTATCAGGTGGTGAGCAATTAAGGGATTCACTAGATGATAAGCTATCAAAAACAACAGGTGGCAATATTAGCGGTGATGTAATCCTTGATAATGAAGTTTCACTAAGCAGCAAGCTAGTTAATAATACCACGTTGAATATTTCTAAGGTGACTGCAAGTGATTCAATTTTAATCGGTGATCAATTAGCTGCATCTATTAACATACAGACATTAGGAGAGGTAAATATTATTGACCCCTCTAGTGATAACATAGTCACCATAACACAAGAAGGCAATGTTATAATTACAGGATCTTTAATAACACTTAATAGCAAGCCTATATATGGAGGCAATGCTGCTGGTGATGCTAGCATACCAATGATGCAAGTTGGCATAGATGATGTAGTAGCAATTGGATCAGTCTCTTACAACTCAACAATCCAAGGATTGAATAGTGTAAAAATAAAAGCTGGCATTATTGATACAGTTAATGTTACACCATCAGGTGTGTCAATAGAAGGCAAAGCATCACAGTCATCAGATGGTACAAATAATGATGATCTTATGAGAAAAGAGCAAATTGATGCTATTGTAGTTCACCATAGCACAAGCGCAGCAGCTTTGGCTGCATCTCAAGCAGATGGTGGTATTGGATTGCACACAGCACCAGAGGGGTCATAGCATGCCATGTTACAACAATGGTAATGAGGTTGGTCTTTACAGGTCAGGGATCAAGCAGTATGGCTATAATGATGGTGATATTGTATCCCAGCCTGCACCAATAGAAGAGATAAAAAGCTATACAGTCACAGCAACACAAACAATAGTCACTGATCCTGCATGCAAATGGATAATTGCAACTTTGTATGGAGGTGGTGGTGGTGGAGCAGGTGGCAACTCTACATCACCTGGCGGTGGAGGTGGAGGTGGAACATCAGGAGCAGTTCAAGTTTATAATGGCCCAGCCAATGGTGCTTCTAATCTAAACTGTATTGTTGGGTCTGCTGGGGCTGGTGGATCTGCTGGCACTAATAATGGCAACTCTGGTGGTGCAACTTCATTCACTGGGGCTGCAACATCACCGATAGCAGCAGGAGGCGGCGGAGGTAAGTTTGGATCAGGTAGTAGCTCTAATCCAATTGGAGGAGTTGGTGGAACACCAGGTGGTGGTGCAGGAGGGATTAATGTTGATGGCAGCAGAGCTGGAGGCAATGGTGTACTTTCTGCAACCCATAGCGGTGGTGGTGGAGGAGGCAGCACTGGATCATCAACACAAGGAGCCCCAGGTGGGTCAGGATATCAAGGAGGGATAGGAGGGTCATCTGGAGCATTTATACAAGGCGGCGGTGGTGGCGGCGGCGGCGTTGGTGGAGGGGCTGGAGGTGCTGGTGGGTTTTCTGGTACTTCTGGCTTACCAGGAACCCAAAAAGGATCAGGGGGAGGCGGTGGTGGATCTTCATCATCAGGCTATGCAGGAGGAGATGGATTTAGAGGTGAAATACAAATATCTGAATGGAATGGCGAGCCGCCATAGGGGGTTTTATGTCTGAATTGCTATTCATTCCATTGATTGGAATTCTTGATTCACTTAGAGGTAATAATTGGCCAATCAAAGGGCTTGGAAGTCTAAAGAAGATAATCCTTGGATTTTCTATCAGCCTTGGCATTGGCTTTACAGGATTAATCTTATTTGCTTCAACTGTTTTATTTGCAATTTCATTTGCCCCAGGGTGGGGAACTCCGCTTGGTGCTGTTTTAGGAAGGCACAATAATATGGGTCCAAGCTTTGAGACTTGGCAGGTAAAGTTTCTTAGGAAGAATGCATTTATTGCTTTATGCGCTAGAGGATTAATTGCTGCTGTTATTGTATCACCATTGGTGTATTGGCATAAAGATATTCTTTGGCTATTTTTATTACTACCCATCTGTTATTCATTCCCAGCATTGGCAACTAGAGACTGGGAGAATTATGAACTAATCAGGGGATGTTCAATTGGCTTATTATGCATCATTATTAGGATGGGCTAGTATGTTTTTACAGAATACCACAGGAGCAACAACAACAGCTGTTGTATCTGCTACGCTAACAGGTGTTAATTATGCAACTAAAGAAGCTGACGCTATAAAGACTAGCGTACTTGAATATAGCGTTTCAATATTCACTACAAGCGGAATAGATTTTACACTTAGCATAAGAGACACTCTATTCATAACAACTGCTTTGATAACAATTGGTGCAACTTTAAGGATACATGCACTGAATGTTAAAAAGAAAAGAAGAAGGCATTCTGATAGATGCTCTAAATGTGGAGGTGATTCGTGAATATTGGTGATATGATTGGCGGTGCTATATCTGGACTAGTAAAGCCGATAACAGGATTGTGGCATGGCCACCAAGAGAGGAAGCATGCTCTGAAAACTGGCCAGCAAAAGCTAAAAGAAGCACAGATGACAGGTGAGTTGAAGCGTGATTTAACTGATGCAGAATGGGAGGCTGTTTCAGTCAACAAGCAAGACTCTAGCTGGAAGGATGAATACGTGACTGTAATTGTTACTTTGCCAATACCTCTGCTTATACTTGGTGGTATATTGCTAGCCTTTAATCCTGAAAGCCAATTGCTTTCAGGAGTAGTCACAGGAATAAAAGAGATAAATGGATTGGAAGGCAACCTATCAGAGATGATGATGGTAGTTGTTTATGCAGCTGTTGGTCTCAAGCTTTGGAGGGGTAGATAGTGTTTGGGTTATCAGTATTTGGTTTTGTCCCATTTGCTTCATTGAGAACTAATGATGTAACAGGGTTGGTGTGGGTTGATCAGTGCAAGAAAAAACCTACTTGGGAAAATGTAGAGAAAGAACCATTGATTAGTGCGAGGTGTAACAATGCCACTTGAAACCGGTAGTACAATAGAAGATCTAGATCAAAGTTGGCCTTTAAGCGGAGATCCAACAAATAGAGGTGATGACCATCTTCGTCTTATCAAAAGCATATTAAAGGCTCAATTCCCAGGGTCATCAGGCAATGGATATGCAAAAACTATAGATGCTACAGAAGATGAATTGAACTCTCTTGTTGGAGTTACTGGAAATATACAAGATTCACTAACTAGCATAGAAGATGATCTTGCTCTTTCTAAGCTGAGTTTGTACGCACCAGCAGGAACAAAGATGCCATTTTTTCAATCATCTGCTCCTACTGGTTGGACTCAATTAACTACATATAATGATTATATGATGCGTGTAGTTAATACTGCAGGTGGCGGCACAGGTGGTAGCGACTCTCCTATAAATAAGAGCTTCACACATACTCATACAACAGGAGACCACTCTCTTACAGCAGCTCAGAACGGCCCACACACGCACTCTAATGGATATAACGGAGTTCAAACAGGTTCAGGCGGTGGAGGCCCAGCTACTATTGGTAATGAACAGAGTACTGGATCATCAGGTGCAGGAGCGCCTCACAACCATGGTAGTACAGGGCAGTACACATCTAACTTTACTCCTAAATACTTAAATGTTATTATTGCAAATAAGGACACTCCGTGATGGATATTGAAGAAGTAGTAACATGCCCTCTTGGTAGCATTTGTGTTGAGGTAAAGGATAATAAAGTTCATCGTTGTGCATGGCATACCAAGATGGTTGGGAAAGACCAATCAGGCCAGGATCATGATGAGTGGAATTGTGCTATAGCTTGGCAGCCTATTCTTATAGTTGAAGCATCTAGTACAAATAGGGGAATGGCAGCAGCAATTGAAAGTCTAAGGAATGAAACTGTAAAGAGACAAGACCAAGCTATATCTCTTGCTAAGGGGTTTGATAATGCCAAAGAAATTACAAATAAGTAATATTGGACTAAAGGGCTTAAATACAGATTTAGCTCCTTGGGATCTTCCTGCTGAATTTCTTACTTTTGGTGCTAATTTTAGAGTTAGATCAAATACAATATTGACAGCTGGTGGTTACGCTAATTGGTCTGATAGCCCTGTTGGGTTCAATCCAGGCTATATTATGCATGTAGGCGCAACAAGCGGAGATTACTGGTTAGTGCCTGGCCGATCTGCAATATATGCATTTGATGGCTCTACTTGGTCTGATGTTTCTTCTCTAGCAGGATATGCAGGACTAGGCCTTGATGATGAGCTTGGTTGGAATGGCTGTATGCTTGGCCAAATACCTATTGTTAATAATTCACAACACGTGCCTGAATTTTGGAGTCCTGCTAGCCCAGGCCAAATAATGCAACCACTTCCTTGGGATGCAACTGAAGATTGGGCATCTAGAGGTATAACTGCAAAGATAGTAAGATCGCATAAGAACTTTCTATTTGCTCTTAATATACAAGATGGAGCAGTTGATCAGCCTGATACATATAGGTGGTCTACTGCTGCTGATATAAATGGATTGCCTTATACTTGGGATGAGTCTGATGTGTCTGGCCTGGCTGGTGTAGCATCATTAGGCGGTGATGGAGGTGCAATAATTGATGGCCTTTCACTAAGGGATTCATTCTGTATATACTCTGAGAATTCTATTGATATTCTTGATTATACAGGTGATGAATTTGTATGGAGGAGAAGAGAGTTATCAAACACTGTTGGGCTATTGGCGAAGCAGTGTATTATTGAAGTAAAAGGCATTCACTATTTCATGGCAGATGGTGATATATTAAGAAATGATGGAACTACGATTGAATCCATAATACATGGAAGGCTACAAAGGCAATTCAACTCAAGCATAAATGCAGATTATTACGATAGATCATTTGCAGTTCGTAATAATGTTTTGAAAGAGATTTGGTTTTGCATACCTTCTGACTCATCAGAATATCCAAATGTTGCATATATCTATAATTGGATTGATGACTCTTGGTCTATTCGCGACCTTCCTGGTGGATTAGCATTTGCTGGGTATGGCCCTCAATCAGTTGCCCCACAGACTTGGGAAGATTGGGTTGGTACTTGGGAGACGCAGCAAGGTGTATGGGGATCAAGAAAGCGTACCCCTTTGGATGATACTATTGTAGGAGTAATAGGGTCGGATAGTTCTTTGAAGCTGCTAGAGCCTTCTGATAAGCGCGATTCAGGGCCTTTAGCTTCTAGGATAGAAAGGACTGATTTTCCGCTTGAAGGTTTTGATAATGTTACTACGATAACTAGGATATATCCTCACATAGAGGGTACCAACCCAGTACAGATACAAGTAGGATCACAGGACAAGGCAGGCGGAGCAGTATCTTGGAAGCCTGTTGCTACATTCACTCCTGGCAAGGATAGAAAGATTGATATAAGATCAACTGGCTCTCTTCATGCTTGGAGAATACAAAGTATAGGAGAGGGCAACTGGGGATTTAGCGGTATGGATATTGAATATGAATTTGCAGGTAAGAGATAATGGCTGGTATAAATATAGAGCAACCACCTGTTGGTATTGATATACCAGCCAAGGATTATTTTGTAAGACAATTCACTGCAATAAATTTAGCTCTTGGTGCCGCTAATTACTTCATTCCAAGAAATAATCTACCCAAAAAATATAGGGTAGGAGAAGTGTTTTATTTCGCAAACGCGATACCCACCACACCCATCACAGGAGAAGGATTATGGATTTACAAGTCGACAGGCTGGAATCAGATAATCTAGTAATAGCAGCAGTACCTCAGACAATGATAGGTCTTATCTGGGATAGAGTAGTACCTCATTTAGAAAAACCTATTTCTTTGTCACATGGAGAAGTAACATTAGATTCAATAAAGCGGAGGCTTATCAGTGGTGATGTTCTTCTAATAACAATCTCTAGAGAGTCAGAGATAATAGCAGTAAATACAGTCGAGGTTCGTGAAAGCGAGTCTGGGTTAAGAGCCTTATTCATACCATTAATAGGTGGCTCTGAAATGAATGAATGGATGGATAGATTCCTTGATATAGTCAAAGCTATTGCGAAGGATTTGAATTGCACCGAACTTCGCGGCATTGCAGCTAGAAAAGGATGGATGAGAAAATTAAAGCCTCTTGGTTGGTCAGAGGTTTCCACAATAATTAAATGCGATGTAGGTGAATAATATGGCTGGTGGCGGTAGTTTAGGTCTTTCAGGAAATAAGTCAGGTAATCAATCTAATTTTAGCCAGGATGTATGGGGGCCACAAGGTGATGCTCTTAGGGATCTTTATAGTCAAGTAGGCAGTTTATTTGATCAAAGCTCAGGGGCTATGCAGAATCTTCAAGGCGGCGCTTCTGACTATATGAGAGATATAGCGAGTGGTGCACAGGGAGGTTGGCAAAATCAAATGCAAGGAGGGGCATTTGCTAATCCTGATTTGATGGAGCAATTGATGGGATCTATTACAGCATCTAATAATGCTCCATCTGCAACTTCTGAAATCAATGCAATGATCATGGGAGGAGAAGGAAACAATTATGCTGATGCTATGAAACAGGCATACATGGATGATGCTAGTAAAGCACAAGAGATGATGTTGGCCAATACTGATGCTAGGGCAGCAGCAAGCGGAATGTCAGGTGGATCTCGTCACGGTATTATGCAAGCCCAAGGCATGGATGACATTAATACCAATCTACAGCAGAATCTTGCTCGTACAGGGTATGAGTCTTTTGATAAAGACTTGGATCGTAAACTTCAGATAGCAGGCCAAGCAGATCAAGGCACTCTTGCTAGACAGCAAATGATGCAGCAGATGCTAGGAGGGCAGCAAAGTGCTATGTCAGGTGCGATGAATAATAGTGGCAATATGCAGAATCTTGCTATGGGGCAGTTCTCTCCTTACATGGCTCCTTGGCAAGCAGCTGGTGCGTATACAAATGCAGTAGGTGGCCCAACACTAATAGGCAGTGGCAGTAGTAATGCTAGCTCTAAAGGTGGTGGTGCTTCTGGGTCAATGGGAGGTAAAGGGTAATGGCTGGATTAATGGATTTGATAGGTGCTAGTGCTGGCCCGAATGCTATGTACAATAGTATTATGCAACCATATGCATCTAGCCCGCAAGCTTCTCAACCAATGGTGAGCCAAAAAGATCAAGGTGTTGATGACAATCTTCTTGCAGAGGCAGAGGCTATATTGGCAAGAGCTAATAAAGCACAGGCTGATCAATGGATGGCACAACACCCTGGCACTGGAGGGGCAGCTTTTTCACAAGCTCCTATTGCACAGGCAGCTCCAATTCAAAGCCTTATGAACATGATTGGTCAAGGTGGTCCACAACAACAAACAGGTGGATCTCCTTACCAAGATCCATATATTACATCACTTATGTCTAGGGGATAAGTCATGTCTAGAGAGATATTAGCAAGAGCTGCAGCAATGGATCCAAAATTTGCTGCTAAGCTTCAAGCAATGCAACAAGGCAATCAATTATCCTCCGCTTATGCTGGTGTTGAGGACTTTCTTCGTAACAAAGAATCTGATCGCAGACAGGCATTTGAGAGCACTCCTAGTGATGTCCCTGTTCCAATGAGGGCTCCTGAGTACCAAGGGTTGTCACCTATTGAGCAGTGGAAAGAGCGGAATAGTGCAATGATGGCTAGTGGTAATCCTTTCTTGCAAGAGCGCGCTGCCAAGCAAATGGATAAAGGGTTTGGGTCTGCTAAAAATCTACAAACTATAGTATCAGGAGTTGAAGGTGATCCTAGAGGAAGGCAGAATCTTATCCTGAATCCAGATGGCACCACTAGGCCAGTTGGAGATCCTTATACTACACAACCTCAAGTGCAGATTGGAGGCAGTGAAAGGTCAGGGTACTTAACAAGCGAGGAGAAAGTGCAAGGAGGTCTTGACCCTGAGTCTCCGTTTGTTTGGGGCAAGGATGGCACTCCTAAGCCAGTTAAGCCTTCTGGTTACACACAAGACCAAATGAATGCTGCTGGATTTGCAGAGCGTATGAATAATGCAGAATCAACTTTAATTGAGCTTGAAGAGTCAGGATTTGATCCAACTTCATTGCAGCAAGGAATAGCAGAGAAGCTACCAATAGGCGGAAGTTACTTGGCTACTCCTGAGCAGCAAGTTCACATTCGTGCACAAAGAGATTGGGTTAGGGCTAAGCTTCGTAAGGAGTCTGGTGCAACTATAGGTGATCAGGAAATGGCATCTGAGATAGAAACATACTTCCCAGTGCCTGGTGATGAGCCACCTGTCCTAAAGGCTAAAGCTTATGCTCGTAAGCTAGCGCATGATTCAATGGCTACTGCTTCTGGTGGCAGATATAAGAAGCGAATGCTTGAAGCAGAGAAGGCAGTTAAGGAAGCTCAAAAAGAACAAGAGTCTTCAAGCCCATCTGGGCCAGCTCCTGGCTTTACATGGGATGATTAAGGGGAACTATAATGGCTTATAGATATGCAACCAATGAAGCAGGAGAGCGTGTAAGATTCCGCTCTGCTACTGATGGGCAAGGAAATACACAATGGTTCCCAGCACCTGAAGAAACAATTAATGTAGCAGGTGATGAGCTTCCATATCCTTCACAGCCTAGTAATGTAGGACCAGGCAGATCAGCTGCTGCTCCTGGAAAGGCAAAAGCACTTCAGAGGAAGAATACAAGATATCTTCGTGATGTATATGAAACACGTGGGCCCGCTGCATATGAAAGAGCAGCGGAAGCACAAGACATGGGATTCTTGGAAAAGGCTCCTATTGTTGCAGGTCGTGAGACTGATAAACTTCTTGCTGGTACTGGTGATATCGCAGATTTTTTTGCAAGCTTAGTTGGTGATAGTGGTGCATATAAAAGAACCACTGAAAGAGCCAAAGAGCAAAGCGGTCTTGATGAGGTGTATCAAGAACTTAGTGAGAATGCAGGATTGGCTGATATAGCAGGCATGGCACCTTATCTAGTATCAGGCACTCTTGCTGGCCCAGCATCAAGGCTATTAGCTGACAAGGCTGTTAAGGGTGTTGCTACTGCTGCCAATACTGGAGCTACTGCAGGTAGAGGTCTTGTAACTAGGGGTGTTGATAGAATGGCATCATCTAATGCGCCTATTATCGGAACTACAGGAAGAAAGATCAAAAGCGAGATAATAGATCCAATGCAACGGGAGGCAATGCGAAGTGGCAAGCAACTCAAAGAAGTTGACTACTATCGTGAAGGGCTCATGCAAGATGTATTAGCAGGAGGTGCACTAGGCGCAGCGGAAGGTGGCATTAGGCATGGTGATGAAACCAACTTTATAGAAGGTGCAATATCTGGATTGGCAGGAACCTCTGGTGGTAAGTTCATAGAGCCAGCATTCAGAAGATCTCCTGTTCATTGGGATGAAGTTGAGCAAGCAAGTGTTGATTGGGCTGAAGATCAAGGCATGAAGTTATTACCTGGTATGAAGACTGGTAGCTTATCACAGCAGAAGTTTGAGGCTGGTTTAAGAAGTGAAGATGATTTTGCTGATTATCTATCTGATTTTGACAGGAATAATTCAATTGTTATGTCACGAAAAGCTGCTGAAGCTGCTGGCATGCCAGTTGATTCAAAAACACCATTCTCTCCTGAGAATCTAAGAAAGCATTCCAAAAGCCTTAGTGACCAATATGAGCATTTGTCAAGTGTTAGTGTAGGCAGGCTAAAGCCTGATCAAGTAAGAGGGCTTGGCGAATTTGTACAAGGGCTAAAAGCTATGTCTGCTCCTTCTGGCAAAAAGGTTTCTAAGGTTGTTGAATCTTATGCTTCTCAAATTGCTAAGATGTCTAAGATGGGAAGGAACAAAAGAGGC
>Ga0193962_1001497_pt1 | contig 10897 bp, 12 predicted proteins | sample FB_5_MG_FD_140335 | JGI IMG/M metagenome (GOLD analysis project Ga0193962, IMG submission 140335) | Microbial mat bacterial communities from the Broadkill River, Lewes, Delaware, United States - FB_5_MG | ecosystem: Environmental > Aquatic > Freshwater > River > Microbial mats | place: USA...
ACAAAAGTGCGTCCCTGCTGTGCTTTTGATATCTACAGGATGCTCTCTTATGCGTATAAATCTATCATCTTTGTAGTGTTCTTTTAGTATGTCAAGGGGGTCTATATCCTCTTTGAGTGTGGCATATATTGATACTAGCTCACCTCTAGTGGTAGGGATGAGGTGAGGGACGAAATTTATATCTATATCTACTCCGTGGATTTTTTTGATTTTCTCTGCTATCTCGGGTGCGTGACGGTGTTTGAGTGGGTTATAGGCAAATATATTATCATTTATATTTACAAAATGAGATACTTCACTTAGCTTCTTACCAGCTCCACTCACTCCTGATTTGGCATCTACAAACATAGGTGCAGATGTATCAATATATGGGATAAAAGGGAGTATCCCAAGTAGAGTAGCTGTAGGATAACACCCTGGACTTGCAGATAGATTGGTAGTTTTAAGCTCCTCTTTGTAATACTCTATAAGTGCATATACAGAGCTATCTATATGCTCTGAGTCTGTGTGAGGACAGTAGTTGGTTTCATAGGTATCTAGCTCTAATCTATAATCAGCAGACAAATCAACTACCTTTATACCATTTTCTAATAGCCCTTTGGCAAACTCCATAGAGGCTTTGTGAGGTAGTGCCAAAAAGACAAGCTCACAGTTTTGGCTTACACTCTCTACACTAGCTTTAGTCACACTCATAGATATAACATCTACCAAAGATGGATGCAGAGCCTCTATTGTGGTATCACCTTGTGTAGTGGCTAGATATGTGAGTCTAAATCCGTGATGATTTATCAACATCTTGATAAGCTCCAACCCTGTATATCCACTAGCTCCTACTACTCCTACTCTTATCATCTCTCTCCCCTTAATCTAATACAATCTCTTTGTAATATACAGCCTCTATATCAAACTTCTTTTTGCCTGTTGGTAGAGTGAGTTCTATCTCATCTCCCTCCTCTTTGCCTATCAATACTCTAGACATTGGTGATTGGATAGATATAAGTCCTTTGTTTGGGTTGGACTCTTGACCACCCACTATAGTATATGTAATCTCCTCTTCTGTATCTTGATTGGTAATATCTACAGTTGAGCCGAAGCTTACTCTAGTGTGTGCAGAGTTAGCTGGTTCTACCACTTGAGCTCTACCTACTATATCTGTAAGCTCTGCTATTCTAGCCTCCATTAATCCCTGTTTCTCTTTGGCTGCGTGGTACTCAGCATTCTCTTTTAAGTCCCCTTGAGCTCTCGCTTCATCTATCACTTCGGCTATAGCATTTCTCTCTACAGATTTCAACTGCTCTAACTCTTTTGATAATTTAGTGTAAGTTATCTTCAACATTGGTTCTTTTTGCACTATAAATCCTTTTAGATATTTAATGAACATTATACCAAAAGCTTATTTGATTATACTCAATAAGTTTCATTATAATTTATGTTAAAATTATATAATCAATTAAAAGGTGATAGATGAAAGAGATATTAGTGACAAATGATGATGGTTTTGACTCCAAAGGACTTAAATCATTGGTAGAAGCGTTGAGACCTTTGGGTAATGTGACAGTAGTAGCCCCCACTACTGAGAAGTCTGCGTGTGGACACTCCTTGACTCTTACAAAACCGTTGAGATTTGTAGAGATAAGTGAAAATTTTTATAAATTAGATGATGGAACTCCTAGTGATTGCATATTTTTGGCACTAACCAAGCTATATAAGAGTAAGCCTGATATTGTAATCTCAGGTATAAATGTAGGCTCAAATATGGGTGAGGATATTACATATTCAGGCACAGCATCAGCTGCTATGGAGGCAGTGCTTCAGGGTATTCCTGCTATTGCTATATCACAAGTATATATTAGACATGGAGATGATACCATAGCCAAGTTTGGGTATGGTTTGGCAACAGATAGTATAGTAGAGTTGGTAGAGAAGATATTTGAGGGTAAGTTCCCTCTACCTCCTAGAAAGTTCCTAAATATAAATATCCCTCCTATCCCAAAAGATGAGTGCAAAGGGTTCAAAATCACAAGAGCAGGTGTCAAGCATTATGGATTTCACGCTGAGGTGCATCACAACCCTAGAGGATTAGAATACTACTGGATAGGATTACCAAGATTAGAGTGGATACCCACCAAGGGACACATAACAGATTTCCAAGCTATAAATGATGGCTTCGTATCAATCACTCCCATTCAGTTAGATATGACATCTTATGATGATATAGCCTCTCTTGAAGAGTGGTTATGAGATTTGCTAGATGCAAAATGCTCTTTGGAGAGGATGGATTTGAGAAGTTACAAAGAAGTAAGATACTCATACTAGGAGTAGGTGGAGTAGGCTCTTATGCCCTAGATTGTCTCTACCGTTCGGGAGTGAGTGACATCACCATAATAGATTATGATATATATGATGAGACCAACCAAAATAGACAGATAGGCTCAGAGGCTATAGGTGAATTTAAAGTAGATACTCTCTCAAAGCTATATCCCAATATCAAAACAATAACCCAACAGATGAATATGGCATGGGTAGAGGAGTTTGATTTTAGCCCTTATGATATAGTGATAGATTCAGCAGATACCACCAAAGTCAAGATAGAAGTAGCCAAAAAGTGCTACAAGAAGCTCATAATGTCAGTAGGCTCTGCCAAGCGATATGATAGTAGCAAGATAGAGGTAGCCTCTATATGGAAAACTCATGGAGACGCACTAGCTAGAAAGATAAGAAATGAGCTAAAAAAAGCCAAATTTGATAGAAACTTCACAGTAGTATTCTCACCAGAAGAGGACAAATGCAAAGATAAAGGCTCTTGTGTAGCAGTCACAGGGGCGTTTGGATTGAGTATATGTTCTGAGGCTATCAAGAGGATTTTGGACTAATAGTTATTAACCTAAGGCACTTTTGATAATCTTTAAATCCTCAAAAATCTCTCTTTTGAGTGATGGGTTTTTGAGTATATCTCGTGGATGGTGTGTGGGTATGATTATATACTCATTTTGTCTATATTGTTTGCCTCTTATCTCTTCTATCTTTTTATCTTCGCCCGTTAGGTAGTGGTATGTTATCTCTCCAAAGGCTACTACGATTTTGGGTTTGATAAACTCTAGCTGTTTAATAAGATAAGGCATACAAGTATGAGCATAAGTAGCTGATGGATTTGATGTATCTACAGGTCGGCACTTTAGTATATTGGTGAGATATACCTCATCTCTTTTGATAAGTAGCACACTCTCTATCATTTTGGTAAGTAGCTCTCCTACTCTTCCTGTAAATAGAGTCCCTATACTCTCATCACTATTACTAGGAAAATCACCCACAAACATCAAATCAGCACTACTGTTACTATCTTTGTCTGCAAAGATAACTCTCTTTCGGCTCTCACTCAATCTACATAGAGTACAGTTAGACACCTCTGCTTCTATTGATTTAATCCCATCAAATAGCTCTAGTTTGGGTTCAGTGGCACTATATGCTCTTAGTGATGTGTATCTATAACCCAAATCTTTTAACTGATAGAGATGTTTTAGTAGTAGTGCATTTTTGAGGTCTCTCATAGAGGTAATACTCCTTTTAGTCTAAAGTCATCAGGTCTGATAGGTCTAGTAGATAGATTTATAATCCTCGCTCTTTTGAGTGAAGCATCTATCTGCATGGCACTACACCAATCTATACCACTAGTTAGTAGTCTTGAGCTACCCAAACTACTCTCAAGTATAGTATTTAGGTTACTATTTGGTAGTAGGTTTTGTGCTACAAATATGGCTCTTTGTTTCACGCTTGGTTTGGCTATAGTGTTTCTCTCTCCCCAGCCTATTATATAGTCACTACAAGATAGATTGGTACTCTTGGTAGGCTCTATCAAAAACGCTATATCTTGCTCTATATCGTAGTGATACTTCATCATACTCATCTGAAAGAGTGTAGCTGTATCTTCATAGGGTGTACTATAGGCATACATATCACTAGCACTATCATCCTCAAAGTATATACCCATCTCTTGGGCTGTAGTAGATTTTTGTATCTGCGTTGGAGTATCTCCTTGATACATCACTCCTCCCATATCCATTAGCTGTGTAGATTGTAGAGGATAGCTATTATAGAGTTTTATAGTAGTTCGATAGTTAGCAAAACTACTTAATGTCTCTAGTACGGTGTTGTTTGAATTGATAGAGTCCCTTAGATTAGGTGGCAAGAAATCATTGGCATGAGCCAACTCATGGTAGAGAAGAGAGGCTAAGTTATACTTAATATCATCTATAACTCTAGTTTGGTTAGAGTCAATTGGTATATAATCAGAGGCGTAATCTCCATTTTTGAGAAGTCTAGTAATCTCCATAAAAGATAACTCATTGGCATAATCGCTACGGTAGTCTTGTTTTTTAGTGATACTTTGAGCCTCTGCTACACTTAGCCATAGATACCTAGCATCTATATACATAGCACCTGTAAGCCCCCAATAGAAAGAGGGGATAATATCATCATCAATTACAATAGCCGTAACTGCACCTAGAAGTATCTTGATATCATCATCCAACACATCTAGCATCTGTGCAAACCTAGCCCCCATCCACGAATGAGATACTACAACTCTTTGCATAATCATCTCTTTGGTGGGGACACTACTCTCTTGGGCTATAAATGGCAGTTGTGATATTTTGCACGACTCACTCTCCTGCGTGGCACTAATACACTTTTTGAGTACATCTTTGTATGGACTACTACTATCATATACAAATGTATTATCAAAATCACCATAATTTAATCCTGCTGGTATAGTTTGATTATTTGAGTTAGAACAGCTAGAAAATAGTAGGTTTATTGATAAAACTAGTGATATTAAATATATATATCTCATTTTTTCTCCTTTGATTTGTGAAATATATTATATCTATTTAAAGGAAAGAGGATAATAAAGCAAAAAAGTGTTTCAAATCTACAACTTTTGAAAAAAAAATGAAAAATTTTGATAAAAAAGTAGTAAAAAGAGCGTTTGTCACACAAATGTCACATCTTTATGTTAGCATTCTATTAGACACCTTATTTACTGTTGGTTCAATTATGTTTCACTTTTGAATTAATGAGAAGAGTAAATAGCGATAATTAGTATTTGCCTCTAGCCAAATTATAGAGACAAAAAGTAATATAGTTCTAAAAATAATATAGTTTTAAAGGTAATATGGTGTCAAACTGAAAACTATCCCATAGCAATCCAGAGTTAAATCTCTTCTCATTCCATATTTTTTTTAGGGTCATATTTAGCCGACCCTTCCTAATGTTACACAATAATTATTAAATCTACATTATAAACACTGTTAGCGTAGCTTTAATAACTATTGAATATAGAGTATTGTTTATTTTTGGTTGATTTTTTTAGTAAGAACCCACGAGAGTCGTGGGTGTTTTGAGATTATAGAGATGAGGTTTATAGTGCCTCTTCATCTCTTTCGTCTGTTCTGATACGAAGCACTGAGTCTATTGAGCTTACAAATATTTTACCATCACCTATCTTACCTGTCTTGGCTGATTTGTTTATGGCATCTACTGCTATTTTGGCATACTCTTCTGTACTTACTACTATCTCTATTTTTATTTTAGGGATAAACTCTACTACATACTCAGCACCACGATAGAGTTCTGAGTGTCCTTGTTGTCTTCCGTATCCTTTGACTTCTGATACTGTCATACCCTCTATTCCTGCTTCTACTAGAGCGTCTTTGACATCTTCTAGTTTAAATGGCTTGATAATCGCTTCTATTTTTTTCATTATTTAATCCTTTTTGTGTTATGAATTTACTACAGTCTCACCGTGGATAGTCTCATCTAATCCAGTCGATTCTGTCTCTTCATCTACTCTAGCTCCACCTGTGAGTGCCGATGCTATATAATATACAACCACTGTACCAATAAGAGTCCATACTCCAACTACAGCAACTGACTCTACTTGTACTAAGAATTGTCCCATTCTATCTCCGTCTGCTTTAAGTGGTCCATCCCATAGTAGAGCTTTGTCATTTAGAGCCAAGAAACCTGTAGCTAATGCACCCCATAGACCTGCTAGGAAGTGGATACCAAATGCGTCTAGTGAGTCATCATATCCTAGTTTTTTCTTGAGTGTTACAACACCGAAGAATGCTATGATAGAGCCAACAATACCGACTATAAACGCACCACCAACACTCACAAACCCAGCAGCAGGAGTGATAGCAACTAGACCAGCTATGATACCAGAAGCGATACCTAAAAGTGTAGGCTTTTTAAATACAATCCACTCCAAAAGCATCCAAGTAACACCAGCAGCAGCAGTAGCTACAGTAGTAGTCATAACAGCAAGACCAGCGATAGCGTTTGCACCAAATGCCGAACCACCATTAAATCCATACCAACCAAACCATAACAACGATGCACCAACTGCTGTAAATAGAATACTATAAGGCTTCATAGGAGTTGTAGGGTAACCTGCTCTTTTGCCAATAAGTATAGCCAATACAAGTCCTGCTAAACCACCATTCATGTGAACAACTGTACCACCTGCAAAGTCTAACGCACCTGCATCAAATAGTAAAGCACCATCTCCACCCCATACCATGTGAGTAATAGGAGCATAAACTAATAGTCCCCAAAGAACAACAATTACCATCCAAGTTGAGAATTTCATTCTTCCTATTACAGAACCAGAAGCGATAGCTACTGTAATAGCAGCAAATGTACCTTGAAATGCTATAAATACAAATTGAGGATAAGTTCCTGATAGGTCAGTCCACTTAATACCATCAAGAAGTATATGGTTAAATCCACCAAATACATTTTGGAGCATTGCACTCTCATTTGTACCAAATGCTATAGAGTAACCTGCGATAATCCAAACAACAAACGCAACTACAAATGCACCCATTACCATCGCATAAGTGTTTAGAACATTTTTACTTCGTGTCATTCCACCATAAAATAGTGCAAGTCCTGCTGGTGTCATAAGTAATACAAAAGCAGTTGATACCATCATCCACGCTGTATCTCCTGAGTCGAGTTTATCTTCGGCAAAAGCAAAGATAGGCAAAAACATTGCCATAAGAGCTGAAAGTTTTAATTTCATACTAGTCCTTTTATTTTTATATATGAAAGAATAATAACATAGTATGATGACTTTTAGCTCTATTTGTATGATTAATTTTTAATCAATAGGCTTTTAATAATCAATCACTAATCTCTAATGAGTGGTATCTCTAGCTTTATAGAGGACTCCTTGAGGAAACATCTGATATTTGTATCTTGGGCTAGGGTATCTATCTCTTTGTCTCTATCTACATATCTACCGTTTGCTGATATATCTAGCTCTACTATTGCCTCTTTTCTGCCCTCTATGATTACATATTGACCAAATAGTAGTTTAAGAGATATATCTATAGAAGCAGATGCTCTAAATGTATGAAGTGTCTTTCTGAGAAGTTTGGAGAAGCTATTTTGGTCAATCTTAAATGCAGGTAAATCTTGGTCAGTTAGAAGCGTGAGAGGATTTGTATTTTTTGTCCGAAATAGTGCTAAGTTAGCCTCTAGTAGTATATTTATATCTGTTACTATTAGATTATCTTTTTGTATCTTATGTATAGGTCTATTTCGTGGAGTGTTATAGAGTCTTATAGATATACTCTCCTCATCCTCATACCCCACAGTAATAGCGTGAAATATAAATGAGTCATAGTTTAGTGACAGTGCCGTGGTCTTATATCCAAAGTTTTGAGGTGCATAGGCTACTGCTATATCATAAATCTCTTTTTTGGAGACATATCCAAATAGAATTTCAGAAGCATTATTGAGATAGATTATCTTACCTTGATAATTAAATAGGATAAATGGATTGTTATCCCACTCTATAAATGGTTTGAAATTAATTGATGTCGTATTCATATATCTTCTTTCTAAGTGTATTTCTATTGATACCCAAAACTTGTGATAGCTGTAGTTGTGAGCCAAACTTTTTGAGTCCTGCTTTGATTAGAGGTCTCTCATATAGGGCTAGGTACTGTTTGTATCCATCATTTCCATCTAGGTTTTTGTATATATGGTTGTATAGTATATCTTCTATCTCCTCACTATCCATTGAGAACTTTAATATATGTAAAAATATAGACTTCTCTAGACTCTTGCTATTGTTAGATAGATTTATAGCTATCTTATCTCTATCTATAATAGACTCATCTACACTTAGAGTAGAGAGTGCTTTTTTGATAAATATATCCTTGACATACTCTATATCTTTGGGTCGTTCTAGTAGTGAGGGCATATTATATACAAAAGCAAACATATCATCTATGCGTCCTGAGTTGCCTATATAGTTAGCAGTGGCTATTACTCTTTTATTATCTAGGTTTAGAGTAGTTTGGTTAGTTAGCTTCTCAAAGTCGGTGATTATTATCTCATCATAATCTTCTAATGCACTCTCTACCTTTTTTTGATTATCTCCTGATACCACAAAGGCATTGGGAAATATATGTTTGGCTAGAGATTTTTTGCCTATATTTGCCTCACCTATGATTATAGATGATACAAATAACCTCTTTGTGAGATTAAAACTCTTGATTATATTGTGTATTTTGTCTGATGTGGTGAAAAATGTTTCCATATCTCTCTTTTTTTATTTATGTGATTAATTATTAATCATACGATAATTCAAATAAAAGTATGTTAAAATAACTACGCTTTAGAGAAATCATCATAAAAAGGGTGGCACTTGACTAAGGTGTGATTATGTAACTTTAAATTAATCATATTTTACCAATTTTACCAACTAACATAAAATACATACAAAATAATAGAATTAAAGTATATAATAAAATAAAAAAGAGTTTATGATGAAAAATGCTATAGTTTTGATGAATATGGGTGGTCCTAATGACCTCTCTGAGGTGGATGTGTTTTTGAAAAATATGTTTAATGATAAGTATATTATAGGTGCACCTCAGCCTATTCGCTCTTTGATAGGGTGGATAATACGCAAAAGAAGACTCAAAGAGGCTACACATAACTACTCACTACTTGGTGGTATCTCTCCTATCGTTGGACAGAGCAAGAGGCTTGTGCATAAGCTATCCAAAGAGGTAGATGCAGATGTATTTTATGTGATGCGATATACTCCACCATTTGCTAGTGGCGTTGTGCCTAGTCTTGTCGATTATGATAAGATTTATGCTATTCCTCTCTATCCTCACTACTCATCAACTACTACCAAATCAAGTATAGAAGACCTCACAGATGAGTGCAAAAAGTATGGGATAGCCGATAGGATAGAGACTATAGATAGCTACTATGATGATAAGCTATATAATAGTGCTATCGTAGAGAGAATAAAAGAGGCTATAGGTAGTGATGATAGCAAAGATTTCACGCTTATATTCTCAGCTCACGGACTTACTCAACGGACGATAGATAAGGGTGATTTGTATCAGCAACATATCCTAGCCAATGTAGAAGTAGCCAAAAAAGAGCTACAAGCCCAAGGGGTAGAGTTTAAGGCTATAGAGGTAGCCTATCAATCAAGACTAGGACCTATGGAGTGGCTTAGACCATATCTTGAAGATAAACTTCAAGAGGTGGTAGCTACCAATAAAAAAGCTATCATATACCCTATCTCTTTTACGCTAGATAACTCTGAGACAAAGGGTGAGCTTGATATAGAGTATAGAGAGGTGGCTGAAGAGTTGGGATTTGAGGATTATAGAGTGGCAAAATGTCCTAATCGTCACCCTCTCTTTTTGGAGTCGTTGGTAAATATATATAGAAAAATGCAGTAGTTATGAAGATAGGAGTATCCTCTTGTATTATGGGGCATAAGTGTAGATATGATGGTAGTGGCTCAAAAGATAGCTTTGTGATGGATGAGTTATCAGAGCATTTTGGACTTGTAGGTTATTGTCCCGAAGAGCCTATTTTTGGCACACCACGAGATACTATAAGATTAGTTGAGGTAGATAGAGAGGTTCGTGTACATATTGGCAAAAGTGGCAAAGATGTGACACAAGAGTTAGAAGACTCCTCAAATCACTTCGCACAAAAAGCCAAAGATGATAACCTCTGTGGTTTTGTACTAAAGTCCAAATCTCCCACTTGTGGTATGGAGAGAGTTAAAGTCTATCAACCTCGTAATGCTCCTAGCCAGAAAAAAGGTATAGGAGTGTTTGCAAAAGCTTTGAGAGAGGTCTATCCATATCTACCTATAGAAGAAGAGGGACGGCTCAATGACCCTTGGCTAAAAGAGAACTTTTTGATGCAGGTGTTTGCCTATAGAGAGTTACACACATTTTTGAATACAACACCATCATTTGGTGAGCTTGTAGCTTTTCATAGTAGCTATAAGTATCTTATCTATGCCAAATCGCAAGAGAGTTATAAATCTTTGGGAAATATTGTAGCCAATCATCAAAAAAAAGATATATCTACTGTTTTGGATGAGTACAAAATAGAGTTCTTAGAAGCCATTAGTAAAAAGAGTACCATAAATAAGACCTATAATATCTTAATCCATATAGCAGGGTATTTCAAAAAGCTTATAACCAAAGAGGAGAGAGAGCATATTCTTATGGCTTGTGATGAGTATAAAGATGGATTAATCCCTCTGATAGCTGTGATTAAACTTCTCAATCTATATGTAAAAAGATTTGATGATAGCTATCTCAAAACTCAAAAGTTTCTCAATCCATACCCCAAAGAGTTTGCTCTAAGAAGTGATATAAAAGCAAATAAATAATGAGACAGATGCTATGGTTTAGACGAGATTTACGCATCCGTGATAGTGCTATTTTATCAAATGCTAGAGGTGAAGTTTTGCCTATATTTATCTTTGATAAAAATATACTACAGAGTTTACCTAGTGATGATAAGAGAGTCACATTTATATATCAAAGTGTGCTTA
>Ga0193962_1001498_pt1 | contig 10896 bp, 8 predicted proteins | sample FB_5_MG_FD_140335 | JGI IMG/M metagenome (GOLD analysis project Ga0193962, IMG submission 140335) | Microbial mat bacterial communities from the Broadkill River, Lewes, Delaware, United States - FB_5_MG | ecosystem: Environmental > Aquatic > Freshwater > River > Microbial mats | place: USA...
AAGAAGTATTTAGATGGCTTAAGACAGGCAAGACAAATTGAGAGCGCGTGTGAAATGACTTGGTGTGATGCTACTGTAGATAAAAAGAAGTTGTATGAAAGTTTAAATAGATCAATTGAAGCGATTGAACCATTTATGACACAGCAATTAAAAGAAAAAGGTGTAGATGTCGTTTATGGGACGCCTGAATTAAAAAGTAAAAACGAATTAAAGGTTGGTCAGCAAATATATGAAGCCGACCATATCGTTGTGGCAACTGGAACGACAACTTTGCCAATCCTTGGTGTTACAATTGATGAAGAAATTGTCTTATCCCATAAAGGCATGACGGCGCTTAAGACATTACCAAAATCCCTTATTATTATAGGTGGTAATGTTGAGGGTATAGAATTTGCTTCATATCTTGTTGGATTTGGTGTAGCAGTAACCATTGTTGCAATGGCTGACCATCTACTTGAGGGAACGGATAGAGATCTTTGTGTTGATACTTTGGCGTACATTAAGTCAAATGGTGGAAAGGTATTACTTAGTTCACTTGTTTCAGCAATTGAGACGCTTGATGGTCAGGCCCTAGTAAGACTTGAAAGTGGCGAACAGCTCAAAGCTGAAAAAATATTAATTACAGGGGCGCGTTCTGGTAATCTTCCTCAAGGTTCAGAGTTACTTGATCTTGAAATTGAAAATACATGTATTAAAGTAAACAGGACTTATCAGTCAAGTATAGAGACAATTTATGCAATTGGCGACGTAAATGGTCTTCACGGTATGGCGCATATAGCAATTCAACAAGGAATTCAATGTGCAGATTATCTTTATGCCGGTAAAATACCGGATCAAGATTATAAAAGTTTACCTAGATCAATTTTTACTATTCATGAAATAGCGGGTGCTGGTATCCAAGAGGAAACTTGTATTGATGAAGAGATTTCATATACAGTAAAAAAGGCAGTCTTTAACCAGACCTTTAGAGGATGGTCGAAGGGCTTAATATCTGGAAGCATTAAAATAATTTTTGATGTAGAGGAGAAAATCATTGGTGTTTGGATGACCGGTGAAAATGCATCTGATTACATCGGTATGCTTGGTCTTTGGATTGATAGAGGCTTAAGTTTAGAGGATATAAAAGCATCTTTATTTATTCACCCAAGTGTTGGTGAAAGCGTATTGGATGCATTACTAAATAAATAGAAAGTTGGGATGAATGATGAAACAACCCCATTTACTTTGTGAAGCAAATGATATAGCGGATTATGTATTGTTGCCTGGTGATCCAGAACGGGTTTTACGCGTAGCGGCTTATTTGGATGATTGGCGTGAAGTTGCTTTCAATAGAGAGTTTAGAACGATTACTGGTACTTATAATGGAATACCTGTTACTGTTACATCTACAGGTATTGGTGGTGCCTCTGCGGTGATTGCGCTAGAAGAATTAATAGCTTGTGGCGCTAAGAAGTTTATACGTATTGGTAGTGCTGGCGCTGCACAAGCAAATATTGGTATTGGTGATCTAATCATTGCAACAGGAGCTGTTAGAGAAGATGGTGCGTCAGCTATGTATGTTGACAAACAGTTTCCAGCAACTGCAAACTTAGCCATTGCGTCAACGATGGAGAAAATTGCAAAAGAAGCAGGTTATAAATATCATGTGGGCATTGTAAGGAGTCATGATGGCTTCTATATGGATGAAGAGATGGATATTATGCGCTACTGGTCAAAAAAGAAGGTGTTAGGTTCTGATATGGAGACAGCAGCACTTCTTGTAGTTGGCGCTATTCGAGGTGTTGAAGTTGGCGCTGTTCTTAATAACGTTGTCTTATTTGAAGGAGATTTGAAAGAAGGTATCAATGACTATGTTGATGAGAAGACATTGGCAGAAGAAGGCGAACGAAATGAAATATTGCTTGCTTTAGAGACCTTTAAAGCATTAATAAAATAAGCTAATAAGATATGAACTGAGGTGTAAAGATTACATTTCAGTTCTTTTTTATTATTGACACAGCAAGTAATGAATGATAAATTAATAGTGACCAGTGGTCGTTATTATAGGTTTTTGAAAGGTCAAGTATGCCCAAAATAAGTGAAGAAAAAAAGCAACAAAAGAAATTAGAGATGATTCAAGGTGCCGCAATACTGTTTGCCCAAAATGGCTATAACAAGACTTCAGTGAATGATATAGTTAAAATGTGTAATTGTAGCAAAGGAAGCTTCTATACTTATTATGATTCAAAAGAAAGTCTTTTTTTTGATATTGTTCATGGAGCGGATAAGAAAATTATTTATCGTGGTATTGAGAATAAAGATGGTAATGGTTTTAGTTCTATTAGTAAGTATATAGAGTTTAGATTGAGAAGGTTTTTTGACGAAAAAAATAAAATCGGCGCTAAGTATACATTTGAATTTTGGTCGAGTACGACTTTAACAGAGTTACAGGTAAAGGCATTACAAAAAAGGTACAGTGCGTTTGAAAAAGATTTATTAGAAATTATTGAGAGCGGTCAAATGCGTGGTGTTTTTCGTAGTGAAATAGATGCGTCTGCATTTATACAAATAGTATTTGCCATGATTGATGGTTTAATTATGTATGATACGGTTTTATATAGACCAATCAGTGAAGAGGTAATTGAAACAACCGTTAAAATAGTACATCTTTATTTAGAGAGGATGAGGGGGAACAATGAAGATAAGAGCATTAGCACGTAAGGACATCAAAGCGATGTCAAAACTGCTTGCATACAGACATCAGTTAGAGAGAAGCGTATATAATTCTTTAAATGTTTTATTTGAAGACGAGAAAAAAATCGAACCATTAATATCGTCGTTTTTTGATGAAAAATTAAGTATTTCAATCGGTGCTTTTGAAGGAGAAGAGTTACTTGGATTTATTTCTTCTACAATCAAGACAGACACTTTGTTTGGTAGATGTGCGTGGGTTAAGTATGATGGACTTGCACTGGCTGAAGCTGTTGATCCATCTTTGTATCGTGACTTATATGCACATATTGCAGAAAAATGGCTTGAGTTAGGATGTCTAAAACATTTTGTTATTATTCCAGCAGGGCAAAGCGAAGTTGTTGATACATGGCTAAAATCCGGATTTGCATATGAACAAGTTTTTGGATTGACTTCTTTAAAATCAAAGGATGTTAAAGCGGTTGATGATGTGACGATTAGGAAGGCCAACAGCGGTGATAAAGATGCTTTGCGGTCTATCTCTGGAAACATTTTATCATTTCAAGCTCAAACGCCAACTTTTGCAGTAGCTATGCCAGAAATGTTTGCTGAACTAGAGGATGGTTATGCTGGTCTTGCTGACGATGAAGAATGTCATGTATTGCTTGCTTACAAAGAGAATAGATTGCTTGCTTTTACATGTGGCTATTTTGAAGGTGATAATGGTTCAAATATGATGATTCCAGTGAAAAGTACGGAACTTGGTGTTGCAGCAACGAATGATGCGTCACGTAATAAAGGTATTGGTACATTGCTAACAGAGCATTTGTTTAATGATGCAATTAAGGCAGGCTATGAAAATAGTACAACGGATTGGCGTATAACGAATTTAAAGTCTTCAGTTTTTTGGCCAAAGATGGGTTATAAGCCTTATGCCTATAGAATGGTTAGAACTATTGACGACCGAATTCTTTGGGCGAACGGTCATAAGAAATTATAGCAAGTTGTAATATATATAAATAAAAGCTGAGATAATTACGTAATTTATACGTTTCTGTCTCAGCTTTATTTATATAATTATATTTGGAATAAATTTTTTTCTAGAAATACTCATCCTTGTGCATATCGTATTGAATATGTTTTTCGACCATTTTCTTAACATCTGCAACATTATCATAGCGACCAATGGCACACATTAATTTTGCCAACATGGCTTCTGTGTTCATATCGTTTGCATAGATAAGGCCATCTTTAGGTATTTTCTTACCAACTTCGTATACATCAAAGTCAACGCCTTCTTCGAGGCATTGTGTTGTCATTACAACAGCCATCCCATCACGAACCATTTCGCCAACTTCACTTGCAATATCTACATTTTCAAATGGGATACCACCGATACCAAAACTTTCAATGATAATACCACTATAATTATTTTTGATATAGTCAAATATTTTAGGGTCCATACCTGGGAAAAGTTTGATAATAATAACAGACGTATCTATTTCTGGGTGGAGAATAAGTTTTGTTCCTTTTTGTCTGAAACCATTGATTACAAATTTTTTATATTGAATGCGGTCATGTTTAATTTCAGCAATATGTGGGAAATTAACACTGACGAAGGCATCATAAGATCGGGTTTTAACTTTCATGGCTCTTGGGCCAGAGATGAGTTTACCATCAAAGACAACAAAAACACCGGCGATATCTTCACAAGCAAAATGGATTGCGTCATTTAAATTAAGAATTGCATCCGTATGTTCTTGTGCAATCGGGTATTGTGATCCTGTTACAATAACTGGTTTATCAAGGCCTTCAAGCATGTAAGTCAGTGCAGCTGAGCTATAAGCCATGGTATCTGTACCGTGGGTAATCACAAAACCGTCATAGTCATCATAAGCTTGATAGATAGCACGTGCTATTTTGACCCAACAGTTAGGCGTCATATTACTAGAGTCAATATTCATAACCATTTGACCGTTGATATCACATAGTTTTTTTACACGTGGTACAAATGCAATTAAGTCTTCTACATTATAAGTTGGTGCAAGCCCGTCACCTCTATCTGATGAGGCAATGGTGCCACCTGTTGCGAGAATAAGTATTTTCTTTTTCATAGGTATGTTTCCCCTTTTATTCAATAAATTAATGTGTAACGAGTTATTTTACATCTTGTTACCCCTATTATATAGTATGTATTATTTTAAATGAAAATGGAATGTATTTATATAAGTATTTTAAGGATATTGTTTAACAATTGAAGGTAAATATTAATTTTATTGTGGATACATAGTGGATACATAAGTCGTTTATACTTTATTCTAAAGATAAGGTTTAAATATATAATACGAGGAGTGATTATAATGAAAAAAATAGTAGCAATGAGTTTGATCTTTTTAATAGGTATTTTTGCAATGGGATGTTCATCTAAAGATTCGCTAGAAACAAAAGCAAAGCAAGAAAAAGAGACAACAGTAGCAGATAAGACGATGGATATTAAAGATATTTTTGTTAAAGAAAAAGAAGTTTTTGGAATAAAACTTTATGCAACAAATACGGTCGCTGATGACAAGTTAGACCATGCAGTAGCGATTATGTCTGAGTACCTTGATAATAATGAAGATGGCCAAATAGATAATCCTAAAGTAGTAGAAAGAATGGTCCAAAAGTATGCTGCAATGATTATTTTTAAAAATCCAGAGGAATCAGAAAAAACAATGGCATTATTAGAAGAAAATCCAGGTTTGTTTAAGGAACTAGATGCCTTGCAAGATTTATATGATAGTGAAATTCATATAGGTGGTGCAAAAGAGGGAAAGTTTGATGCCAGTTATGAGGAAATTCTACATTTAATAACACATGTTGGCTATGCAAATGTATATCCAGAAATATTCGGGGAGCATGCAGGTTCGGAAGTTGCTAAAGCAATGGATCTTGCCCGGGGAGGTTATTTTGAACAAGTTCCTGCCAAATATCCTGAAAACGCATGGTATTCATATGATGATAAGACAGCCGACTACGGGACTATGGTAACGGAGTATATATATTGGTCTTTGACATCAATTTTAGGTGCCCAAGAATTTGAGGGACGCTTGGATGAAATCCAAGGAGAATGGAAACTTAATACTAAAGATAAAGTAAAGGAAAAAGATTCTATAATTTATAATTTGTTGATGGATGATCAATACAAATTACCTTCTACATTGCCAGATGGTGTTTATAGCATCAAGTAAGGATGCTTGTAATAATTGAAATGTAAACGGTGTAGACGCTATGTTCTTTATACCGTTTTTTTGAAGCGTTTTATATTATTAGGGAGGGGTATAAAAACTATATCTTGCTTGGAGGGATTATTATGACAAATACAAAAGTCTATATTAGAGGTCAAAAAAAAGAGAAATTGATTAGTATTACGGACCAAAGTAAGCCAACGGTTAGTGATATTATGGTAGACAAATGGCAAAAAATCATTGATTTATCAGCAGCTATATTGGATGTTCCAGCAGGCTTAATTATGCGTATAACGAAGGATTCTATGAAAGTCTTTGTCAAAAGTAGCAATCCAGAAAATCCATATTCTGTGGGCGGTGAAGATTCATTAGGTAAAGGTCTTTATTGTGAGACCGTTATAGGAACCGATGATGAACTCTTAATACCTGATGCTTCTCAGTCAGAAATTTGGAAAGATAATCCGGATATTGAATTAGATATGATTTCATATCTTGGCTTACCAATACACTGGCCTGATGCAAGTTACTTTGGTACGATTTGTGTTTTAGATACAAAATACAATGAGTATACAGATTTATTTAAAGAACTTTTGAAGGGGTTCAGGCGTGTTATAGAAGATGATTTAGCCCTACTTACAAATCAACAACAATTGGATTTTTTAGCGAATAAAGATCATCTTACTGGCTGTTATAACCATGAGGCGATTACAAGAAAACTTGTAGAAGAACTTGAACGTTCTCAACGATCCAAAATATATTTCAGTTTAATCTTCCTAGATGTTGATGCGTTTAGTGATTTAAATAAAAACTATGGTTATAGTGCAGGAGATCAATTACTTAAGAGAATGGTTATATGCCTGGATGAAGAAATTCGTTCCATTGATAAACTGGGACGATGGGCTGGGGATGAATTTGTTATTATTTGCCCAAGTACTAATGAACTTGGCGCAAAAGAAATTATTAGTAAACTGGAAAAAAAATTGACTGGAGATGATCTTTTACAACGCTATAACTTGACTTGTAGTTTTGGAGTAAGTGTTTATCATAGTACAAAAGATACTGTAGAATATTTAATTTCGGTTGCACGTCGCGAATTAGAAAATGCAAAAGAGAGTAAACTATAAAAACAATAAACCTTTAAGGACTTAAACTGCTCTATTTGAGCTCAAAACCTTAGAGGTTTTGTTTTGGAAATAATAAACGACTGCTCATTATAATTTATATAGACTATCCAATAGACCAAGTGTTGGTAAATACGGTATAATTAAATAAGGAAAAATTATGAAATGGAGATAATAATATGCTAATAGAGAAAAGGGCACAAAATGAAGTGTCAGAATTGTTGAACAATAAAAAAAGCCAACTAAAATATAGACTTGATCAAGAGATAGGTAAATGTGATTATGCTGGGAAATTCTTTGAATATTGGCTTACTTGGGCGTATGATTTGATATCTTTAGAAGAGAAACTAAAACCCTCTTATTTCGAGAAGGAGTCAATTGAAAGTTTAAAAGCTGAAAATGCCAAGCTTTATGAAATCCTTTTGCCAGAGAAATATAAAGAGAGCTATGTAAATCCGGTATATATGAGTGAGTTGTTTGGGCGGGAATTAGGACAACAATATGGTTACTTAGGGGTACAATTAAGACGGATGATACATTTAGCTTATTCTCATCAACGTTTGCCAATGCTTATCTGTGTTGATTTTCTATTAGCTATTCATCTACTTCACAAAGCAGATGCACTGACGTCAGCAACCTTTGAAGAAGCTATTGCATCATATGCGAGCCAAATAATGCCACATAATAGTGATGTTGCTATGAATCAAGCCTTTAATAAGGAATTTGATTTTTATACAAAAGTTATAAAGACATCAAATTTACAAGATATTCGGTATTTGTTTAAGTTTGGAGTATATATTACCGATAATGAATTAGCGACAGCATGTTTTCTAAATCAATACGACAAGTCAAGGTTGGATACAGTAGCAAAAGCAGTTACGACTGCCTGTGTTGAGGGATTTAGACGAGATGGCAAAGATATTAGCATACGTCACAATGTTAAATTGGCAGTAAATGTAGGTCAGGAGCAGTTGACACAATTAATGTTAGAACATCTTAAAAAGCATAACTTAGAGGGGTTTGTATATGATGTTGTAAGCACTGAAATTAATAAGCAGTATGGATATGATCACAAGTTTGATAATGGTTTATACATGACGGAAGTGTGGTCAGAGGAGAAACTTAAAAGTTTGAATGCGGCAGCTGAAGGGGTTGAAAGTGTTTTAAAAGATTATTCTGGAATATTGTATGTGGAGCGTTTCGGCGAAGATCCATTTTCGCCAGTTTCAAATGATGAAAGAGTAAAACTTTCAGGCGATCAACAAATTATCTATCAAAATTTGCAAAACGAACAGCGACAATTAATTGAGCGGTATATTCCAGAGCAAGAGAGAAGTTTCTGTATCGTAGCTTTCCCAACACCAGAAATTGGTGAATTTTTTGAAGCTATATTTGAAGATATCCTTAAAATAAATATGCTGGATAGTGATTTTTATGAAAAGGTACAAGGCAAGATTATTGATGCTTTAGATAAAGGGAGAGAGGTTCATGTCAAAGGTAAGGGGGCTAATTCGACTGATATAACAGTTGCTTTGATGCCAATAAGTCAGCCGGACAAAGAAACTAATTTTGTAAATTGTATTGCAGATGTCAATATTCCAGTAGGCGAGGTATTTACTTCACCAGTTTTAAAAGGTACAAATGGTTTATTGCATATTGAAAATGTCTATTTAGAAGGTTTCAATTTCGAAAATCTTAAGTTGTGGTTTAAGGATGGCTATATAGACGAATACGCATGTACGAATTTTGAGGATATGGAAAAAGGAAAAGAATTTATCAAAGAGAATTTGTTATTTCCTCATAAGACATTACCAATTGGTGAATTTGCAATTGGAACCAATACCTTGGCTTATGTAATTGCTGAAAAATATAATATAGTAGATAAATTACCAATTTTAATCGTTGAGAAAATGGGCCCACATTTTGCTATTGGCGATACATGTTTTAGTTGGTCAGAAGATACACCGGTATTTAATCAACTTGATGGTAAGGAAATAATTGCAAGAGATAATGAGCACAGTATAAAAAGAAAAATAGATGTGTCCAAAGCATATACAAACTGCCATACAGATATTACAATTCCATATGATGCTCTTGATAAAATAACAGTAAGAGGGGATCAAGGTGAAATTGTAATTATTAAAGACGGACGTTTTGTTTTAGAAGGAACGGAAGCTTTAAATGAACCATTTAATAAATAATGTTTTGATTAGGGTAAATTTCTAGTAGAGGGGATCCTATGATATTTTATGAAAATCAAAAATTTAAGTTAGTTGAAAAAGAAGAATTTGTTTATATTCATCCTAAATCAAGAGAAATTAAATTACAAGATATTAATGATGCACTTCAGGCGTTTCCAAGAGTGCGTATTAAGTCTTTTGTTGAGGTTCAAAAAAGTTTGAGTGACCTATCTCTTGAGCCCTTTAAGCTTGGTGATTTAAAAGAGCGCGTTGAAATTGACGTTTCGACGGATGAGATGACGGCATATTTACGTCTTAATCTGACAAAGAAAGAACTTGAAGATGGGGAAGGATCAATCAGAAATGAAGTTATTTCACTGTTGAGTGATAAAAATATTTGCGTAGGGATAAAATCTGAGGTTTTAGATGGTGACTTTGTTGGATGTAAAAAACAGGTCATTGCTGAAGGTGTTATGCCAATTGCAGGAAGAGATGCTAAGTATAAGTATTTTAAAACGTCAGAGGGAAAACCTGAGCTTAAAGAAGATGGTAAAGCGGACCTTTACGAAATGAATTTAATTGACAATGTCTTGGTTGGTGATTGGCTGGGTGAAAAAACTAAGCCATTACCTGGAATTCCAGGTGAAACAGTCACCGGTCGTGAGTTGCCAGCTAAAGCTGGTCGTGATTATAATTTGAAATTTGATCGCAAATCAGTTCTTGAACTTGAAGAAAGTGACAAAGTTGTTCTTCGTTCTAAAAAAGAAGGCGCTGTAAAATTTGAAAATGGAAAAATTATGGTTCATAATCATCTATTGATTAATGGTGATGTTGGTTATGAAACGGGTAATATAAGATTTGATGGTGATGTAACGATTAGAGGTACAGTGAAGGATAAATTTATAGTTGAAGCAACAGGAGATATTGCTATAGAAAGTACAAATGGTGTTGGTGCTATTGGAAAGATTATATCAAAAAATGGTAGCGTTTATATAAAAGGTGGTATTAATGGTCGAGGTGAAGCGGTTGTTGTCGCAAAAGATTCTATTTTTGTAAAGTATGTCAATGAGAGTCATCTTATTGCACAGGGGACTATAAATGTTGGTTTGTATGCCATTGAAAGTATATTGAAAGCGGATAAAGTTGTAATGGACCCTGTAAAGGGACGATTAATTGGTGGTGAAATTGAAGCAGAGCACAAAATAGTAGCAGGCTCTATTGGTAATAAGAATGAACGACGTACTCATATTGTTGTTAAAGGCTTTGAGCGACGTAGCATCAAAAATAGACTTGAAGAAATTAAAGAGGCGTTTCAGGAAGTAATTGTGTCAACAAATCGTGTGAAACGACAATTGGAAATTTTTGAAAATAATATGGAAAAATTAGATGAACGTGCTTTAAACTCATATAATGAGATGGTCAATGAGTATGAGACTAAAATAGATGAAATAAATCGTCTTAATAGAGAAGTTATCTTATTAGAAGAGACGCTCAGAACACGTGGTGATGGAGAAATTAAGATTCATAATAGCGTCTACCCTAAGACTTATCTAGAAATTAAATCATTTCAAAAGAAAGTTAATGAGCTAATGACGTGTTCATTTTATGTACAGGATAGGAAAATGCATTCTGTTTAAACTGGGGGGAGATATATGGAATTAGAACAAAAACAACATTATCGAGCCATACTAAATACTA
>Ga0193962_1001500_pt1 | contig 10885 bp, 15 predicted proteins | sample FB_5_MG_FD_140335 | JGI IMG/M metagenome (GOLD analysis project Ga0193962, IMG submission 140335) | Microbial mat bacterial communities from the Broadkill River, Lewes, Delaware, United States - FB_5_MG | ecosystem: Environmental > Aquatic > Freshwater > River > Microbial mats | place: USA...
AAAGGTTTTTTTGGGTATTATAGCTGTAATTTTTAATATAAGGCTTATACAATATGGAAAAAACAATAAAAGGTTTGAAAGTTGATTTTTTAGGTAAAGACCAATTTAATGTTGAAGTATTCGACTCTCTTAATAGTCCTGAAATGGCGGTTGTAATTGAATCTGTTGCAGGTAAAATGGCTATTGATAATAATATTAATTTACGTACAGTTTTTGATAGAGTCTTAGAATTTAGAACTGTTGATATTAGTGAACTTGATATTGATGCTGATGAGATACAATCAGAGAAAGAGATAATTGTGTCATTTGAAAAAGAAGGTACTTTATCAACTTATTTCTCTGAAACAATTAAAAATGTTGATTTATGTTTTGCAATTAATGGAATGAGTACTTATTTTGCAGAAGCGGTTGAGTTAAGTGTTGAAGAAGTTTTTGATAAAATTTCTGAAAACCCATTTTTAACTCGTAAGTAAGATGTTTTATTTTATTTTATTATAATAATATCTAAAAATAAGGATTTCTAACATAATGCTAAAAAAATACATACTATTATTATTTATGTTTTTAAATACTGTTTATGGTTTTGATTATAACATTAAAGCTCAAAACCATACATCGGTTGAAACTGTCGGTTTTTATTCTTGGGATTTTTATGATTCTGATTTTAAAACTATAATTTCTGATAAAATAATTGAATTACCTAAAGAGTTAGAAACTGTCACTTTTGATTCAAATTCTATTTATAAATTTAAAGCTGACACTACTGATTCATTAGTTAATGATTTTTTATTACCTGCTAAAAAATCTTTTAAATTATTATTTAATCAGGATAAAAATTTACCTTTCTTGAAAATATTTATAGTAATTCCATCAATTGATGATAATGAAATACATAGATATAGTTTTGATATAGATAGTAGTAAATTATCTAATTTGGTTTTATTTAATATTCTTTTAGAAGATAATAAAGTTAAAATATTTTCTTCTTTTAATAATAAAGAAACTATATATGAACCTTCTTTTCATAAAACCATTTCTATTGATGATTTAAAAAAATAACTTTAAACAACTTTAATACTTACGAGATTATTATAAAATAATAATAAAAATATTATTATTTTATTTTATCTTATTCTTTTCAAAAAAGATGGTTATAAATATGAACATCACGTTATAAATCAATATAATATTAATATTATTACATTGAAAGGCTTGTGAACAATGAACATTAAAGAATTATTAATAAAAAAAATTGAAGCTCTTCCACCATTACCAAAAAGTGTTTTGGAGCTTGAAGAGTTTAGGATGCAAAAAGACAAAGATATTCCCCAACTTCTTGAAATTATAGAAAAAGACCCTCTTATTATTTCCAATTTATTAAAAACTGCTAACTCTTCTATTTTTAGTTTTAAAAGTAGTGTAGATAGTCCAAGTAGAGCAGTTAATTTACTAGGTATGAATTTTACTATCTCTATTGCTTTAGGGTCTGTAGTTCATGGATTAATAGAAACAAATTTAGATAGTTATGATGCGACTATTGATGATTTTATGCAAAGCTGTAATATTTCAACACAATTAGTAAGAAAATGGGTAGGACAGATAGACCCTAAATTACGTGATGAATTATTTATACCTGCTTTCTTACAAGGGTCAGGTAAATTTATAGTCTCTGATTTAATCAAAGAGTACAATCTTGTTGATGACTTTAAACTTGCTTTATCAGGTGTTAACACAAGTGAAACAGAACATGATTTCCTTGGTTTATATTCATCTGAATTAACAGCCATTATTTTTAAACATTGGTTATTAGGAGAAGGAATTTATGTTCCTATCGCATATAGTGATAAAATAACAAAATGTCCTAAAGCTTTTAGAAAAAAAGCAGAGATACTTAATATTATTAATATGTTAACTGATATTACATCTACTTTAAATCAAAAGAATATTGATATTGCTATTGGAAGAGCAGAGCAATATGGATTATCATCAAATCAACTTAGATTCGTGATAGATGATTTGAAATCAGATATTGAAGATAAAGAATTAGGTTAAAACCCTAGTTCTTTATTCTTTTTTAAATATATTTTTTGATTTAATTATTTTTGTAGAATCAGTATTTACTGACTTTTCTATATCTTTACATATATAATCAAATAAGTATTTTATTATATTTTTAATTTCTTTTTGATTTGATATAACGTCTCCATTATATTCATAACAAGTCCCTTTTTCATAGTTAGTTAAAATAAAAAGAATTCCATTACCTACTTTTAATGACCATATTTTATATTTGAATTCACCTTTAAACTCATCATTATTATTTCCAAATAATTTAATCATTTCCTTTTCATTGTCTTTAAGTAAACACATATATTTTTTATGAAAATTTGAATTATCTTTATCTAAAGATTCATCTAATTCATTCATTAATTCTTTTATTGGTTTATAATTAAATATAGGCAAATGATTCAATGCATCTTTGTATATTGTATTAATTTTATAATATTTCATATATACTTCTTAAGAGTGTTCTACTAATGGTAATAGAAATGACAGAATAACTATTATTGGCATAGCATATACCCAAAACCATTTTTCTTTTAATGGCTTAAAATAAAGTTTTGTTCTATCTATAAAGAATTCTTTAAAAGTCATGTTATCAATTGTGATAAATTCTTTATTTACTTCTTTTTTTATATATTCTATAAATCCCATTTACATTCCTTTAAACTTTGACAATATTCTTTATTATATTGTTTTTATTTTAGCCTGTCTATTTTTATTATATTTTTTTTCAACTTTATATTCCCTGATTTCTAAAGGAACACTTGTTATTTCTTGTATAATACCTGTCATCTTACCTGTTATATTACCAAGTGTATTATTAGAAAATTCCATTAAAAACTTCATTTGTTCTTTGGTTAAATGACCTGTCGGTATATAATTAAAAAACTTCTTAGTTAATTCTTGTATTATTTCCATATCTTGATATAAAAAATACCTAACTCTTTGTATATCCATTATGAATGTATTAAGTTTCTCTAATTCTTTTTTATCATAAGTACTTTCTGCTTCTAAAATATGTTCTTTAATATAATTAACAATCATTTTTCTATTTTCTTGATAATAATTTGTTGAAATTAATTCTTTCATTAATTCATTATCTTCTTCACAAAAATGCAAAATTCTAAGAAAAAACCATAAACTTTTATTTTCATAAAAATCTCTTTTAACAAGTTTTGTAAAATTAGTGACAACTTCTCCATTGACAAGTGATAAATCAGTATCATATTCAATAATATCCTTTTGATTAAGCTCTTTAAATAATGGTTTTATTTTATGTATAAAATCAAATTTAAATTCATCAAAATAAGAAAATCCATCTGCAAATACTTTATTTATATATACTTTTTCTTTTTTATTTTCTATGAACAAAGAAAGTAATTCTTCATCTAATTGAGCTTTTTCAATTATTATTTCATTAAATTGGGGAAAATGAGATAATATATCTTGATTTATTTCAAACATACATGGTGAATCACTCATTATAAATGAGAATACATCTATATAATCATTATTTTTTAAGGCTTCTTTTATTACCAATCTTGCTAATTCATTAGATTCTTCTTTTGAAAGATTTTTTTTAATCCAATGATGGTAACCTGTATTATTTAAATCTGAAGGTTTTTGAATAGTATTAAGTATTTTTTCTAAGTAATCATCTTTATTTATAGGATATTGTATTAGAATATTTGTAATTTTAATATTACCTTTTACAAATGCTTCTGTTTCTGCTGTTTCGCTTGGTATTATAAAATCATTATTATCATCAAATTGATTTTCTCTATAGTTTTTCCATAAAATATTATCTTTAGTTGGTTCAATTTCTAAAAGTAATGCACCAAATCTACCTGCACAACCATTTTCTTCTAATATTTTAAAACCACTTGCCATTACAGATGGGTCATAAGATTTAGTGTATTCCATAAACGATTTGGCAGTATCTCTATCAGGAGAGAAAGAAACCATTTTTTCTAAATCATGAAAACCACCTTTGTTTTCAATTATATTTTTCCATTTATCAAGGTCTTTTTCAGAATTTATCTTCATCCCTCTATATATTTTACCCGTTGTAACACCACCAAATATTTCTTGAACCATTTCTTGTTCTTCTTCATCCCATGCAGGATAAATTTCATCTTTAGTCCATTTTTTTATATCTTCTTCAAATTCATTTATTTTATAAGCAGGGTATTTAGGTTTCAATTTTTTATCCTTGATTAATTTATAATTATATATATCATTATATTTCATTTTATTAAGAAATTTTTAAGCAATATTATAGTATAGTATGTGCTATATTAAAAAAAATGGAGAATTACTTTATGAATATTTTTATCTCTCATAATAACAATTTTATCACTATGACTCTTGAGGAAATTCAAAACAAATTAACTATGTTATTGCTACAACATCATTCTTTGAAATCAGAATTGAATAAAATGAAGGATAAAGACTTTGATTCTGTTTTAGCCCTTATTAATTATAATAGTGAATATAACTATGCGTTAACTTTTGATTCAGACGATATTAAATTTTATAAGAAAACTGATGTGCAAACTATATTTTCATCTGATGTTTATGATGAATTAAATACATTAGAAAAACAAGGTTATAAAATTGAAGATGTTATTGAAGATATTGAAAATATTATCGCCCCAAGAATAGTTCATGATACTCAATGTATCGGTTGTGCTAGAAGTAATGACGGAACTTGTTATGAAAAAAATGATTTTTTTAAATCGTCTATCGGATGTTCACGTCATTCAAGTGGAACAAGAGTTGATTTTACTAAAATATATATGGGATTGCCTTCAGGTATGAATATTTGCCCAATTATGAGTTCATATGAAGCTACTTATGGTAAATCTTTTTCTAATAATATAATCACTTTTAAAGATGACAAAAATTATGAATGTAAATTTGATGTTTTTAATATCCCTTTATATTATACTGTTGTTAATGATGTTTTATATATCAAAGTTTCTCAACCTAGACGTAATTTATATTTCATATATATTATTGAGTCATTTGATTTAAAAAGTTTATTTAAAGGGTTTGTTCCTATTTGTCTTGATGATTTAAGTGAATATGATTCAAATGTTATGGATAACATAGATAGAATTAAAAATTAAGGGATAATATGAATAATTTTTTTAATAATAATGAAGAGAAACAACTATTTATAGATACTTTTAAAACTATTCTACCTTCTAATTTTATATTAAATGAATATTTTATAGAGGAAATCTGTTTAGCTTATAACACTATCTCAAAAGAGTGTTATTTACATAACTTATCTGAAAACAAAGAAGATGTTTTGAAAACTTCTTTGTTTTTAAAAAATAATTTAAATCCTATTTTTGAAAAATTCAAACTTGATTTTGAAGATTTTACTTTATTTGATGATACTTTTATGGTATTCTTAAGAGATATTTTGAAAATTAGAGCAAATTAATATTAAGGAATTATTATGGAATTAAAAAATTTATTTTCTAAAGATTATAACTTCGATTTTGAAGGCTTTTCTAAAAAAGTTAAAGCTATTACTTCTACTAATATTTCTGAAATATCAAATGTTGATGAAACATCTATTACTATTGATGGTTTATTGATTGATACTTCTGATATTAAAACTCTTTTAAATTTAAACTCAGAGGATTTAACCTTTTTTTCAAATATAAATAGTATGGTTTTGGAAAGTATTGTTTTTGATGATGAAAATATTTGTTTATTATTAGATAATTATTACTCTGTTATGAATTTTTCAAATTTAAGTTTAAATAAATATACTAAACATGTTAACAATCATATTTTAGATAAAAAATTTTATGATTATAATTTTCCTTTTTTAAATTTTGATACTATTGATTTAAATTATTTTTCTAATTATATTAAATCTAATTCTTTTTATTCTTCTTGGAAAACTATTGATTATTCTAGTAGTTATACATTTCAAGAGTTAAAATCTTCGTTTATAGGGGAATTTGATTTAAGATTGACTGATATATCTATTTATCAGTCAAAAGAAGAATACCAACTTAATTTAAGTAGTTATGAGAAAATTAAGAAAGAATTGATAGCCACAGGTGATGAATCTATGCTTGTATTTATTATATCAGGTAAATTTTTTGAATATGATGATGATGATTATACTTATGACCCTACTTTTGTTCATCCGTCTGCTTCTTTTGAGGAAAAATTATTTAATGAAAATCTTTTACCTTTTGATAAAATTTTATCTAAAGAAACTCTTTTTTATTTAAGTAAAATCCCTAAAGATATTTACTTGAAGTTTTCTAAAGAAATATCTTTCATTGAAAGAATATATTTTATTGATTGGGAATTATTTTCTATTGATGAACTTAATGAATTTATTAAATTAGAACCTTCTAAATTAGATGAATTAGATAATGTATATCGTAATGCAGAACATTTATATGAATATAAATTATCTGATATTTATCATAGTGATAATACTACAATATTTACGAATTCATTTCTATTAGATAAATTAAATAGTCCATTTTTTTATAAAAACATATTTATTCTTAATCCTTCAATAATTGATATATCAAAAGATATATATATAACGTGTCTTTATAATAATTTTTGTGACTTTAAAGATAAAGGCTATTCAAGTTTTAAATTTGATTATCATATGTCTGAGATAGTTGATTCAATCTTTGTTGATGAATTTTTATTGTTTTTAAATTCAAAAAATATATCTAAATTAGATGGATTATCTTTTTTTAAAGATATTATGCATAGACATTCTGAAATAGATATGCCATTTACAGATGTTACTGAATCTTATATTTGTAAATTATTTAATGATATTTCTATGGATAATGAAACTTTATTGTTTTTAGAGAAAGCATCAAGTGATAAAAGTAAGTGGTCTTTAGAAGAGATTTTTGAATATCATTCATATAATATTAATGTGAAAGACAAAGGGGATAAATACCTTTATTATCTTATATTTTTAGAACTTGATTTATATAGTTCTAATATAAATTGGAATAGTATATTCTTTTATGAACACTTAGATTTATCAGATAAATTTGTAAGGGAACAGTTTTTTAAACTTTTATCATTAGGATTTTTTGATTATAATTTTAAAATTTTATTTAAGTTATGTATTTTGGATAAACCTTTTTTAGAAGAAACTGTTAAATATTATAAAAAACAACGAAATGATTTTATTTTATTTAAACTCTATTTATTAATAAATTCAAAGGAATAAAAAATGAGAATCAATAGTACTTTTACAGATTATTATGATTGTGGTATTTCTTATGGAGTTGATGCTGAAACTTATTTTGAAAGACTTACATCTACTCTTACAGGTGATGATTTAAGTAAAGATGAATCTAAAATTTTAGAAAACCTTCATCATAATAATATTCAACTTGCTGACCATAATATTGAATTTGAATATGAAAATATTAAATACAAATGCATTGAATTTTCTTTTAATTATGTTTATGTATGTGGACATGTTTATCCATTAGTAATAGTTTATTTAAAAAATAGAGAATATGAGTTTATGTCTAATGATTATTTCATTGATAAATTATTATATTTTTATGACTTTGATAATCTTAAAGGTTTTTTTGAATTATTGAAAGATACTTATTACAATAATGATTTTATTAGTAAATATCAATACCAACCTAGACTTAATAGATTTAGGTACTTTTTTGAAGAAATTAAAACTATTGAACTTACTAATATTTTTTCTTTATATAATGAACCTATATTGATGTTTGGAACTTTTAAATATCCTAATACAAGCGTTGTTTCTAATAATAAAGCAGGTTACTTTGATTTTGGTCTAAATATTAATTTTTCACTTAAATCAATACAATTTAAACTTATTAAAGACCCTTTTGTTTGCTTTCAAGATATTTATATGTATGTTAGATATTTAAAGTACAATGAAGAAATACCTGATGTCTTAAACGATAAAGGTAAAGCACAAAGTAAAGGTTTTAATTGTATGTCTTTTAGAAAACGTGGTAAAGAGGACAATAAATGTATAAAATAACTTTTTTTGTTAATGACAATTTTCCTTTTTTCAGGTTGTGCATATAAGTTGGAAAAGAATATTCGTAAACTAAGTCTGAATATTCATAAACTAAGTCCTATTGATAGAGCATATTTTAATTTAACTAACGATGTAGTGACGATTTGTAATAAATACAAAGATATATGTGAAGATTAATACTTTGAGCCTTCTAATACTTTAGAAGGCTTTTAAACACCACTAAGGTGCTATCACTTTTGAATTACTATTCCCTTTTTCTTTTTTCTTTATATTTTTTTCAAAATACTTAATTCCTTCTTGTATTAAATATTTATGATGTGGAACTAATTCATTTGTACTTAATAATTCTCTTACTTCTTTAAATGTTAATTTTTTTATTTCTAAAACATCATCACCTGCTTTTAAAGTTGATAACCTTTCACCAACATCAATAAGTGCTAGTGATGTGATTAAATCACCTCTTATTTCATCTAATTCAAATTCACCTACTGTATGAACTTCATATTTATCAGTCAAATTAGCTTCTTCTTCGAGTTCTTTTTCACGATTTGTTTCAAAGTTTTCATCTTTTTCTACCATCCCACCAAACAATCCCCATCCTACAGGTGGATATTTTCTTCTAGCAAGAACAATTTTTCTTTTACCTTCTTCTTTACCAATTATCATCATATCAGTAGTTTTTTGTTTATTGAATAAAAACTTTGTTGGAACTATTTGTATATCAGTTTCAATCAATGTTTTAAAATTATCAAGTAAACTCTTTTTTAAATATTTCACGAAATCTATTTCATCATGTTTTCTCATGATGTTTAAATCTATTTTAATTTCTTTTTTTACTTTATAGTTAACTCGATTTATTACTTTAATAAAGCCATTTTCTATCTTAAAATCATATATATTGTTTTTAATAGTTATATTTCCTACGATTAAATCATTTTTAAGTTTCATATATATCCTTGTTATTTTCTTATATTATAAAGTGTTCAAAAAATTACATTGTTAACAATCTTCTTCTGCTTTTATAGTACATCCTTCATCTAATATTGGGTCAGGAGCAAATAAATTATTTTCATTTTTAATATTACTAAATGGATTTATATTTGTTGAATCTTTTTTATTTTCAAATGAATCTTTTATAGATTGTTTACTTTTATATATAGTTATTACACTTTCTTCTTTTTTTATTAAAACAGGAATGGTTGTTATATTAAGAGTCTCTAATAATGACATCACTTCTTTAACTTCTATTTTAATATATTCTATATTTTTACCTTCCATATATTCTTTAATCTCTTTACAATGTTTACATGTCTTTGACTGAATCAAGTAATTCTTATTATCTTGTATATTTAAAGGTTTAATATTTGGTGTGTTTGAGTTAAAATTTATTATTGTAAGAGCAATTAATATTCCTATTACATATATTATCATTTCATCTAATTTATATTCTTTTTGATTTACAATATAATTTAATATTAAAAGACTATAGAAACCTAAACAAAATAAACATAACTCACTTGTCAATAAATATAACATTGATATTAATATTGTTTCTGTTAATATTCCTAATAATGCAAATTGTTTTAAATATTTATGGTTTAATATTGATAAAACAAGGAGAATAATAGCGTAAGCAAGACCTATAAAATTAAGTTCTAGGTAACTTATATTTATAATTTCTTTAGATAGGGTACATCCATTTGATTCACAAATAGTTATATCTAATAATGTCATAATAATATTAGATACTATGTAAATTACTATGACAAATGGGATTAATGTTTTCTTTAAGTTTAACATGTTAATAAAATTCCTTTTTTTTGGAATATATTAACACATTTTTATATTAAATTACAAGTTCTTTAATAATGATTTATTAATAGCATTATCAAGTTTCTTAATAAAACTTATATCTTCTTTGGGGGCAGTTTCAGTTATATGAACAACATATAATGTCATAAAGTCTGAACAGTCAACCATTTTCAATGCTATTGCTTTATCAATGTCTTCTAATTCTTTAAGTTCTTCACTATAATGTACAACTGCTGTTTTTCCTTCATAAAAAATCACAGGGTTACCTATTTCGACTTTTAAATCTTCCATTAAATTACCTTTTTATATTTCTTTAAGCTTAATAGCTATATAATGAGATTATATTTAAATTGAGGATTATTTATGTTTTATAAAAGCAAAGCTTCTAAAATGTTTATTTTAGGAATGTTAAAATCAATGGATATTAATAATAATTTTAAAATACCTACCTATGATTACAATTTTGAATTAACAAAAATTGAAAATGAAGATTTAATGAAAAAAAATTTTAAAATATTTGGATTAGGGATGGTTTTCTCTTTTTTCTTTATTTGTTTTTTTATAACATTAAGTGCATATCTTGCAAGTTTAAAAGTTAACGATATTTATATTTATATATCTTTTTTTGTAGGCTATTCTGTCCTAATTTTCAATGTATTTAATCTTTATTATGTAAGTAATAATTATAAGTATTTTTACCCTAATAAAAGAGATAGTAAAGAGTGACTTTACTATCTTTTCTTAAAAGTACCTTTTTTTATACTTTCTCTTATTTGTTCTTCTTTCTCATATACATATTTTAAAACTTCATTTAGTAAATTTTGATTTTCAATACCCTCAACTCTTTCAATTTTTGTTCTCAACATTTTTATAATATTTCCATTTATATTTTTATTATTAATTAAATCTTTTATAAAATGATTATATACTTTTGTATTTTCCATCTTTTCTTTATCATTTAAT
>Ga0193962_1001502_pt1 | contig 10879 bp, 8 predicted proteins | sample FB_5_MG_FD_140335 | JGI IMG/M metagenome (GOLD analysis project Ga0193962, IMG submission 140335) | Microbial mat bacterial communities from the Broadkill River, Lewes, Delaware, United States - FB_5_MG | ecosystem: Environmental > Aquatic > Freshwater > River > Microbial mats | place: USA...
GATGTTGTTACTGAAATCATGGCAATCGATGAAGCTAAGGAAAAAGGTGCGGCAGCGCTTTTTGGTGAGAAGTATGATGATGTCGTGCGTGTTTTGTCTATGGGCGGCGACTTCTCAATCGAGCTTTGTGGTGGAACACATGCTCGGCGCACCGGTGATATCGGTTTGTTGAAGGTGACTTCTGAGGGCGGTGTTGCTGCGGGTGTTCGTCGTATCGAAGCCGTAACAGGTGCTAGTGCATTATCTTATTATGCTGAGCAGAAGCAGCAATTAGAATCTAAGCTCCAAGAGCAACAGGCTAAATCACGTCAGTTAGAAAAGGCGCTTGAACAGATGAAAGCTAAATTAGCGGCAGCTAAAGGCTCTGATCTGATTGGTAGTGCTGTTGATGTGAAAGGGATTAAAGTTTTGGCCGCTCAGCTTGAGGGCGTGGAGCCAAAAGCTTTGCGTGACACAATTGACCAGCTTAAAAATAAGCTAGGTAGTGGTGTGGTTGTGCTGGCGACGGTGGCTGACGGTAAAATTGCGTTGGCTGCAGGTGTCACCAAGGATCTTGTCTCTCAAGTGAAGGCGGGAGATATCATCAAAGACTTAACCACTAAGATTGGCGGTAAAGGTGGCGGTCGCCCTGACTTTGCGCAAGGTGGTGGTGTTGATCAGCAGGCATTGCCCGCGGCGTTAGAATCAGTGACAACATTAGTTGAAGCTGCTTTATAGTTAATCTAGCAGGGTAGACGTTATGGCGCTTTATGTTCAAAAATATGGTGGCACTTCTGTTGGTAGTATTGATCGTATTGATGCGGTAGCAGAAAAGATTAAGAGCTTTAAAGAGCAAGGTCATGACATTGTTGTAGTCGTTTCAGCCATGAGTGGTGAGACGAATCGATTAATTGGCTTGGCAAAAGAGATACAACCTGGCGCCCAAAGTCCCCGTGAAATGGATGTTTTGGTCTCGACGGGAGAACAAGTTACGATTGCGTTGCTCTGTATGGCTCTGGAAAAACGGTGCGTGCCAGCTAGATCCTATACGGGTGGACAAGTCAAAATCGTGACTGATTCCTCGCATACTAAGGCTAGGATTCAAGATATTGAAGTCTCTTCTATGCAGGCCGACTTGGCTGAGGGGCGTGTTATTGTCGTAGCGGGTTTTCAAGGTGTTGATCCAGATGGGAATATCACAACCTTGGGGCGAGGAGGCTCTGATACCACAGGCGTGGCGCTGGCGGCTGCATTAAAGGCGGATGAGTGTCAGATCTATACGGATGTTGACGGCGTTTATACGACAGATCCACGTGTTGTTGAAGGCGCACAGCGTTTAGATGTGATTACCTTTGAAGAGATGCTAGAGATGGCTAGCTTAGGATCGAAAGTTTTACAGATTCGAGCCGTAGAGTTTGCCGGTAAATATAAGGTTCCTCTAAGAGTGCTGCATAGCTTTCAGGAAGGGCCGGGTACATTGATTACCATAGAGGATGATTCAGCTGTGGAAAAGCCAATTATTTCAGGTATCGCGTTTAATCGTGATGAAGCAAAACTAACCGTAGTGGGTGTGCCTGATGTGCCTGGGGTGGCTTCTAAAATTTTAGGGCCGGTTAGTCGTGCAAATATAGAAGTCGATGTTATTGTGCAGAATGTTGCTGCTGATAATACAACCGATTTTACATTTACGGTTCATCGTAATGATTATGAAGCTACTGAGCAGGTGCTCAATCAAGTAGCTACGGAGCTTGGTGCACGCGAAGTTGTTGGTGATAATAAAATTGCCAAAGTTTCCATTGTGGGGGTAGGTATGCGCTCTCATGCAGGTGTGGCAAGTAAAATGTTTGATGCTTTGGCTGATGAAAATATTAATATTCAGATGATTTCCACGTCTGAAATTAAAGTTTCTGTTGTTATCGCTGAGAAGTATCTTGAGCTGGCGGTTCGTGCTTTGCACTCGGCGTTTGATCTTGATGCAAATGATTCTGTAAGTGAATAATTAAACTTATAGTTAGATGCTGGTCTATAGTTAGGTTAGCTGTTATTGCATGGGCAGCGTTCTGGCAGGGATTCGGATGAATGCCAGTATGTGTAGCTTGCTTTAGTGCAAGTTAGCCTTGGATGTACAAAGGAGATCCTACATCATGTTAATTCTTACTCGCCGCGTGGGCGAAACTCTTATGGTTGGTGATGAAGTCACTGTCACAGTTCTTGGCGTTAAAGGTAATCAGGTACGTATTGGCGTGAATGCGCCAAAGGACGTGTCTGTTCATCGTGAAGAAATTTATCAGCGAATTCAGCGTGAAAAGGCTGAAGAAGGGAATCAGGAATAATTTTCGAATCTTTTTCTTTCCTTTTTAAAATCAGTTAGGTATATTACGCGCCGTTGTTGGTGAGCTGGCCGAGTGGCTGAAGGCGCGCCCCTGCTAAGGGCGTATAGGAGAAATCTTATCGAGGGTTCGAATCCCTCGCTCACCGCCACTTGATTAATGCGCCCGTAGCTCAGCTGGATAGAGTACCTGGCTACGAACCAGGCGGTCAGAGGTTCGAATCCTCTCGGGCGCGCCAATCAAGTACAACGGTCTTATGTTTCTGGAATGCGCCCGTAGCTCAGCTGGATAGAGTACCTGGCTACGAACCAGGCGGTCAGAGGTTCGAATCCTCTCGGGCGCGCCACTCCAAAACATTCTTAGATATGCGCCCGTAGCTCAGCTGGATAGAGTACCTGGCTACGAACCAGGCGGTCAGAGGTTCGAATCCTCTCGGGCGCGCCATCTAAGCTGTATCTGTAATCCCCTTCGCTTTATACTTATCTATTCCATAATCTGTCATTTTTATTGAGCTCCCAACTATGAAGTTCTCTATTCGCTTATTTCCTGAAATTACGATTAAAAGTCGCCCTGTTCGCAAGCGCCTAATTCAGCGCTTACAGAGTAACTTACAAAATATGACTCGCCGGATAGATGAAGATCTCGTTAAGGTGCGGGGGCATTGGGATAAATTAGAAGTCGAGTATAAAGGTGCAGATTCTGAAATAGCAGCGCAAGTTGTGGATTTGTTGTCTCGTACGCCGGGTATTCATAGCTTTGTGGAAGTGACCGAGTTTCCGTTGGGCGATTTTCACGATATCTATGAAAAGGCGCATGAGGTTTATGCGCAAGCGTTAAAGGGTAAAACATTTAAAGTAAGGGTTAAACGATCTGGCAAACACGAATTTCGTTCTATCGATGTTGAACGTTACGTTGGTGGTGGGTTAAATCAGCATTCGGAAGCCGTAGGTGTCGATGTTCATAATCCAGATCTGTATGTTGATTTAGAAATTCGTAATGAAACGCTTCATGTAGTCACAAATATTTATAAGGGCTTGGGTGGGTTTCCATTAGGGACCCAAGAGGCGACACTGTCGTTAATATCGGGTGGTTTTGATTCCATCGTTGCTAGCTATATGTCGATGCGTCGCGGGTGCAAAACGCATTTCTTGTTTTTTAATTTGGGCGGGCACGCCCATGAGATTGGAGTAAAGCAGGTTGCACTGTATTTATGGCAACGATATGGCTCCTCTGCACGTGTGAAGTTTATTACTGTCCCATTTGATGAGGTGATAGGAGAAATTTTACAATCGGTGCATCATTCGCACATGGGAGTTGTATTGAAGCGAATGATGATGCGAGCAGGGGAGAAGGTATCTGATCGCATGGGGATTGATGCTTTAGTCACCGGTGAAAGCATTGCTCAAGTCTCTAGTCAGACCCTGCCTAATTTAGCGATTATCGATTCGGCGACAGATAAACTGGTTGTTAGGCCGCTGGTGACGATGGACAAGCAAGATATTATTGATATTACTCGAGAGATTGGTGCATACGATTTTGCTAAGAACATGCCTGAGTATTGTGGCGTGATATCTGACCGCCCAACGACTTGTGCTAAAAAAGATCGCGTTGAAAAAGAGGAGCTCGATTTTGACTATGAGGTTCTAGAGCGGGCATTGGATCGTCGTCAGGTCATCAGTATTGATGAAATTGTAGAAGATGTGAATGTGCATGCAGAGGTCGAGGCGTTAACGAAAGTGGGCGATAATCAAATTGTGGTTGATATTCGAGCGCCTCATGAACAAGAGAAGAAGCCGTTAAATTTACCTGGCTGTGAAATACAGTTAGTTCCTTTTTTCGCATTAGCTGCGGCAGCAGATAATTTCTCAGAAGAGAAAGAGTATCTTTTGTACTGCGAAAAAGGAGTGATGAGCCAGATGCATGCACATCAAATGCAGGAGAGAGGCTTTCCTAATGTGAAAGTCTACCGCCCAGGTAGTGCAGACTAATCCTTTTTTCTTAAATATGGATCAAAGGTAGTAGCTTACTTTTGATTCATACCCTCCTTTAAGCGAAAAAACGCCTCAATTTATTGCCAGAAATCGACTTTTCGGGTTTAATTGTGGTCCATTTGCAACCAGTACATACGTTGATGAACGTTTATCAGTGGGTAAACGGGCCAAAAGCCAATCATTAGCGAATGGGTTTCGATAAGTACAGGAGCATCCATTAGATGGAAAATTTGGTATCAGACGGCCTTGAATTAATGGTCTTTGGTATGGGCTTCGTAGCTGTCTTTCTGACAGTGTTGGTATTTGCTACTTCAGGAATGTCCGCGCTTGTTGGGAAGTTTTTCCCTGAAGCACCGGCTCAGCCAAAAGCTAAAAAAGCTGCACCTGCAGCCGCTGCGGCTAGCAATAATGATGAACTTGTTGCTGTTATGACAGCTGCGGTTCATAAATACCGTTCATAAACAAGAACGGATAAATAAAGAATAATCTGCATTAATCGACAGAAGGCCATTACCCATGACCGACGCAAAGAAACCGCTTGGCATTACTGACGTAGTTCTACGTGACGCACACCAGTCGCTATTCGCTACCCGTATGCGAGTTGAAGACATGCTGCCGATCGCGGAAAAGCTGGATAAAGTAGGCTTTTGGTCCCTAGAAAGCTGGGGCGGCGCAACATTTGACTCATGTATTCGTTTTATCGGAGAAGATCCGTGGGAACGTATCCGTCTGCTTAAGCAGGCAATGCCAAACACTAAACAGCAGATGCTACTGCGCGGACAGAACCTGTTAGGTTACCGTCACTATGCAGATGATGTTGTTAACAAATTCGTAGAACGTGCAGCAACTAATGGTGTGGACGTATTTCGTATCTTCGATGCGATGAACGATCCACGTAACCTTGAAACTGCTATTAAAGCAGTTAAGGCAACAGGCAAGCACGCTCAAGGCACATTGTCTTTCACAAAGAGTGAAGTTCATACCACGGACATGTGGGTTGAATATGCTAAGACGCTGGAAGATAAAGGTGCAGATTCTATCGCGATTAAAGATATGTCTGGTATCTTGACGCCATATGACGCATTTGACCTTGTATCTCGTCTTAAAGCTCAAACGGATCTAGAAGTTCAGCTGCATGCACATGCGACTTCAGGTCTGTCGGATATGACTATCCTGAAAGCTGTTGAAGCGGGCATTGACCGTGTAGATACTGCGATCTCATCTATGTCTATGACTTATGGTCATACAGCGACAGAGTCTGTTGTAGCTGCATTGGCAGGAACAGATCGTGATACAGGCCTAGATCTACTTCAGCTAGAAGAGATTGCTGCTTATTTCCGTGAAGTTCGTAAAAAATATGCCAAGTTCGAAGGTTCTTTGCGTGGTACCGATTCCCGTATCCTTGTAGCTCAAGTACCTGGTGGCATGTTAACTAACATGGAAGGCCAGCTTAAAGAGCAGGGCGCAGCGGATAAGTTTGATGAAGTATTGGCTGAGATCCCGCGTGTTCGCGAAGATCTAGGTTGGATCCCATTAGTTACACCTACTTCTCAGATTGTTGGCACTCAAGCTGTTATTAACGTACTAATGGGCGAGCGTTACAAAACGATCTCTAAAGAAGTACAAGGCATTTTAAAAGGTGAATACGGTGCTGCTCCTTCTTCATACAATGCTGAGCTGCAGGCTCGAGTATTGGATGGCAGTGAAGCAATCACATGTCGCCCTGCCGACCTTTTAGAGCCAGAAATGGACAAACTTGTTACTGAGCTTAAAAACTTAGCAGCAGAGAAAGGTATCGAGTTAACCACGGGTGAGAATGAAATTGATGACGTTCTTACTTACGCGTTGTTCCCTCAGATTGGCCTTAAGTTCTTAGAAAACCGTAACAACCCTGATGCATTTGAACCTGCACCTACATTAGAGGACGCACTAGCGATGTCTGCACCGAAGAAATCTGGACCAGAAGTTTACACGATCACTGTTAACGGTCAGAACTACGTTGTACAAGTTACTGAAGGCGGTGATATCTCTGCTGTGGCACCAGCGTCTGCTCCTGCAGCGGCAGCACCAACGGCTCCTGCTGGCGAAGGCGAAGATGTTGCTGCGCCTCTGGCAGGTAATATCTGGAAAGTTGAAGTAGCTCCAGGGCAGGCAGTTCAGGAGGGTGACGTACTAGTTATCCTTGAAGCGATGAAGATGGAAACAGAAGTTCGTGCGGCTCGCGCAGGTACGGTTGTTTCTGTTGACGTGAGCGAAGGTGACGCTGTTCAGGTTGGCGACACTCTGCTGACTCTGGCGTAAGGGTACTGTTTGATGGAAAAACTAATCGAACTGTTTGTTGCTTCTGGTGCCTATAACATCAGTGGTGGTCAGGTCGTAATGATTTTTGTTGGCTTATTACTTTTGTTCTTAGCCATTAAAAAGAATTTCGAACCGCTACTGCTTGTGCCAATAGGTTTTGGTGGCATTATGGCAAACATTCCTGAAGCTGGTCTTGCGTACTCGGCAGTAGAAAATGCTGCGCATTTTGCTGTACCGGAAGTGATGAATGCCATGGCTGCTGCATTGAATATAAGCAGCATCGATTCACATGATATTCTGCATGCCTATCACAGCTCATCTGCTGCAGAGCATCAGGCTGCAATCAACGCTGCTTTAGATGGCGGTTATGCAAACGGTATGTTGTATAACTTCTATAGTGTAGCGATTGGTTCAACTGCTGCGCCTCTATTGATCTTCATGGGTGTTGGTGCGATGACCGATTTCGGTCCGCTACTTGCTAATCCACGCACGTTGTTTTTAGGTGCTGCGGCTCAGTTTGGTATCTTTGCAACTGTTTTGGGTGCGGTTGGTCTGACCTCTATGGGTTTGATGGACTTTAATATCCAGGAAGCTGCTGCGATTGGTATTATTGGTGGTGCTGATGGCCCTACGGCTATCTACGTAACGAGTTTATTAGCCCCGCATCTGTTGGGTGCTATTGCTGTTGCTGCATACTCGTATATGGCGCTAGTGCCTCTGATTCAGCCACCGATTATGCGTGCGTTGACGACTGAAGCTGAGCGTAAGATTACGATGCATCAGTTACGCCACGTAACGAAGCTTGAAAAAATCCTATTCCCAATTGTTTTGTTGATTCTGGTTGCTCTGTTGCTTCCTGATGCGGCACCGCTGCTGGGTATGTTCTGTTTTGGTAACTTGATGCGCGAATGTGGTGTGGTTGATCGCTTGAGTGATACTGCTCAAAATGCGTTGATCAACGTTGTAACCATTTTCTTAGGTTTGTCTGTTGGTTCTAAATTATCAGCGGATAAATTCTTAGATCTTCAGACGTTGGGCATTATGTCTTTGGGTATCGTTGCATTCTGTATCGGTACAGCTGCAGGTGTACTGATGGCTAAACTGATGAACAAGATGATGGGTGGTAATGCTATCAACCCGCTTATCGGTTCAGCGGGTGTGTCGGCAGTGCCAATGGCTGCACGTGTTTCTAACAAGATTGGTCTTGAGTACAATGCTCAAAACTTCTTGTTGATGCATGCGATGGGACCAAACGTTGCAGGTGTAATCGGTTCTGCGATTGCAGCTGGTGTGATGATCAAGTTCGTAAGCTAATAAGCTGTGAATATTAAAAAAGGCTGCCTATGGCAGCCTTTTTTGTATTTAATAGCCTGCCTTAATGACCTGCTAGTACTTCCAGGTGAGCTTGAACACTAAAGGCAAGTGATACAGGATTGTAACCACCTTCAAGTACCGAGACGACGCGATTTTGGCTGTAGGTTTTGGCTGAGTCCATTAATAACTGTGTAACCCAGCGATAATCCTCTTCATTTAGTTTTATATCAGCCATGGGATCCTCGTGATGAGCATCAAACCCAGCCGATATTAAGATCATATCTGGCTTATGAGTCTGAATGGCAGGTAGCCAGCGAGATTCCACAAGTTTCCTGAAGACCATGCCATCGCTATGTGCTTCCATAGGGCAGTTGATGATGTGGTCGCGCGTAATATCGCTATAACGTTCTGGATAGAACGGGTGCTGAAATGTTGAGCACACAAGTACTTCGGGTCTGTCTTTGAAAATATCGACGGTGCCGTTGCCGTGGTGCACGTCAAAATCAAAGATGGCAACGCGCTCTATGCCCGGCTGTAGTAGAGCATGCATCGCTGCGATTGCAACATTGTTATAAAAACAAAAGCCCATGGGAATGTTATGTTCTGCATGATGGCCTGGAGGGCGAACTGCACAGAAGGCGTTTTGTGAATTTCCAGAAATGACTCGATTTACGGCCATAACGGCAGATCCTGCAGCAAGGCTGGCTGCGTGGAGAGAGTCAGGGCATAGCGCCGTATCTTCGTCTGTGTACACCACGCCGTGCTCAGGGAGTTTCATCTCTAAGCGTTTCTGGTGTAAGTGTGCATGGGCTAGTTGGATTTGCTCGGGTAAGATGTGTACAGATTGGATCTGCTCTAGTTCATGCATCAGACCTGTTTTCTCTAATACTTTGCGGATCGCAAGTAAGCGTACAGGGCTTTCTGGATGTTCGGGGCCCATATTATGCAGGCCACAGTCCTCATGGGTGATATACGCAGTAGTCATAGGTATCTGTTTTTATAAGTTTTTGTTTAGTGTACCTGAAAGGCAAGATGTGGAAACTCATCATATTGTCTCAGTACATTCAGACTACGCTTACTGAGGTTGTTTTTTCTTGATCTGGATCATTCGTGTTTGATTGGTCTAAGGATAGGATAGCTACACAGCATAGAACTGTCTTGGCACCAAGTGTTTCACCCTACACCTGGTGCTTTTTTTTGTTTGCAGTAAATGCTTTTGTCTTGAGGGTTCCGCTTTTATACTGCGTGTATAGGTATAGCGAAACAATGGATGGACGAGTGGCCAAAATAGATTATTCTGACAAACAAGTGTTGCTTATTGAAAGTAGTGGCAACATGCGTTCGACTATTTTCTATATGCTAAGAAGTCTTGGGGTGGTCAATCTTAAAGCGATTACAATTAATGATCGTGTCCTGCCAGAGATCTCCGAAAATAATTACGATGTAATTTTACTTGGTCATAATGTGAATGACCGTTTTACCGGTATTCAGCTACTTGAAGAGTGTCGTTATAAGGGGTTTATAAAGCCGAGTGCTTGCTGGGTCTTTATGACCAGTGATGCATCGCAGGAGGTGATTCTGCATGCAATTGATAGCCATCCTGACGAACTTATTATGAAGCCTTTTTCAATAGATGAGCTCAAGCATCGTCTGGATAGTATTCTCCACCGCAAAGCGATTTTTAAGCCTGTTGATGATGCTCTGGACGTTGGGGATTATCCAACTGCGATCAGCTTTTGCCGTAATAACTTCGCAAGTTATGATGCTGAATATGATGAGTCGCAAATAATTCTGGCTCGATTACTAAATCAGTTTGGTAAGCCTAAAGAAGCGGCTGATATAGCGGAAAAGCAGTACTGGAAAACGCACGATAAAGAGGCTGGCTTGAATTGGGCGGAATCGTTGCTGGCTTTAAACCGAATTAAAGAGGCTAAAGCGTTGCTTGGCGAGCTTATAGAGGAGTATCCATTGTTCATCGCTGCTTATGACCTTTTGTCGAGCAGTCATGAAAAAAATGGTGACTTAGATAAAGCTTGCGAGGTTGTAGTGGATGCTACTCAGAAATCGCCTTTGGGTATCCCGCGTCAAATGGTGCTGGGTCAGTTAGCTACTAAGACAAAACGGTTGGATGTTGCCGGAGGGGCCTATAGAAAATCTATCATGTTAGGAAAGCGCAGCTGCTATAAGAGTCCGGAACCGTTTTTACGTTTAGCCAATGTGAAGCGTCTAGAGATGCAAGGAGCAGAGGGAGGGGTTGCAGTTGAATTGTTGAATGAATGTGAGAATACGATTAAGCAGGCTTTCCAAGCTTTTCCTCGCGATCGAGCGCTTCAAGTGAAGGCCTCGCTGCTAAAAAGTGAGATTTATAATCAGATTGGGGATACCGATGAGGCAAATAAATGCACGCGTGATGCCCAACGTATTAATGCAGAATTAGATGCTCCTTTAGATTTGGATAGAGAATTGCTGCATGTCATGGGCGATGCGGTTCCAATTCTCGAGCCAGAGGTGGCTAAGCGAAGTGTTCCTCCAGGTAAAAAACATGACCCTGATATGAGTCTTAAGGTTAATCGTTTGGGTGTTAAGCACTATTTGTCCGGGAAAATGCCGCAAGCCTTAAAATATTTTGGATTGGCGACTGAATACGATACATCTAATGTAAGTGCTCTGCTTAACTTGGCTCAGCTGTTTCTTGAGTCTGCACGAGATAGTGAGGACAAGCGTGCAGAGCGCCTAAAAATGGTTTCACGATATCTTAAGCTTTCAGAAAAGTTGACGTTGGAAGGGGTTGAGCAGGATAAGCAATATCAATTAAAGCGCTACTTGAGTCATGATGTGGGGTTATTACCTAGCGGTTCTTTGGGGAATTTACTTCGATAAAGCTGAATGGTGTCCCAGAGAGGATTCGAACCCCTGGCCTGTCCCTTAGGAGGGGACCGCTCTATCCAGCTGAGCTACTGGGAC
>Ga0193962_1001505_pt1 | contig 10849 bp, 7 predicted proteins | sample FB_5_MG_FD_140335 | JGI IMG/M metagenome (GOLD analysis project Ga0193962, IMG submission 140335) | Microbial mat bacterial communities from the Broadkill River, Lewes, Delaware, United States - FB_5_MG | ecosystem: Environmental > Aquatic > Freshwater > River > Microbial mats | place: USA...
GAGCTTAACCAATTAATAACCATTACGGTCAACAATGTTCATAACTATACACTAAAAAGCCCACAGAACAAGTCCTGTGGGCTTTTTTTATCATCGTAATTTTTCACGCCGACAAATGGCAAAGAGAGTTAACGCTGTGATTCCAGATCAGCAATAAAACGATCGGCCTCATCAACTGCTTTTTCTAATTCTTGCACCAGCCGAGCCACATCATTTTGCACATCATTCAATTCATTACGTAATGCCGCGACAGCACGAGCATTCAAGTTATGCTTTAGATACAAAACCTGGTCACGTAATGGTGTCAATACGGGTTCAATTTTCTTTTCTGCCCGGCGCATACTGGTAACAAGTTGAGTACAACGACGCCGAGTATCATTCAATTGTTGCTCACTGGAACGTCGCATACTGGCACTGCTATACAGCTCCAACTCATCTTGCCATTCATCAAATAACGCTTCAGCAACATCTTCTACAGCATTAATACGTTGATGCACTTCATTTGCCTTTGCTTCACTACGGTCTAAAACATCTTTAAGATCATTATAGCGATCTTCAAGGTCTCCGCCATCGAATCCTGTTAAAGCAGAAAAAGCCTCTAAAGCCGATTGAAACTGCTCTTTGGTTTCTTGCTGAGCTTCACGTGCATCTTCAACCCGATCTATAAGGATATCGCGTTTGTGAATTCCAACCTTCTCCATAGCGGAGAAGTACATACTTTGACATCCTGCACTCATTACGCATAACAGACTTAACACAATTATTCTTTTAACGACTGTCATAATTCCCCCATCAGTCACCACGTTTATACAAAAATCGATCAATTCAACATCTGTACGATACTAAATAATATACACAAATACTCAACAAAAAAAACAAACGGTTATTTCCTACAAAAAAGCAATAAAAACTAGCTGTTTTGTTTTCACACACATATGGCCATGGTATAATTTCTCTTAAAATTTCAGATATTATTCAATACCCATAAGGAGTTCATGATGCCGAACGACCAACGCGTTAGCACTGGCTTTCCCGACATTGACAACATCCTCGACGGATTACGCATTGGCGACAATGTGGTATGGAAAGTTGATCGCATTGAAGACTATCAACACTTTGTCACGCCATTTGTTGATGAAGCCTTAAAAAATAACAAAAACGTTGTCTACATGCGTTTTGGTCAACACGCGCCCCTCATTGCTAAGCAAGATGGTATCACGATTTATGAGCTAGATGCCTATTGTGGATTTGAATCCTTTGCCACTCGTGTTCATCAAATTATTACCGATGAAGGTGTGGGAACATTTTATGTGTTTGATTGTTTAACAGACATATTATCAGCATGGGCAACAGATCGTATGCTTGGTAATTTCTTTCGCATCACCTGTCCCTACCTATTTGAACTCGACACCGTCGCTTATTTCTCTTTTAAACGGGAAAGCTTATCACTGAAATCTGTTGCTAAAATCTTAAAAACGACACAACTTCTCCTCAATATCCCCTACGAAGAGGGACAACTACAATTCCAACCAATTAAAGTTTGGCAACGCCATTCGCCAACCATGTTCCTACCGCATATTCGCCAAAACGATCATTTCGTTCCAGTAACCAACAGTTGTGAAGCCACCGACATGTTGCGTAAACGACGTGTCTCAACGCCAGACCGCCATCTTGACCATTGGCACCACCTGTTTATGCGCGCCGAAACACTGCTCCACAGCAACCCAACCGACACAGAAAAAGATGAAATGGTTCACGAGCTTTGCCGCCACATCATTGGCCGCGAGCCACGAGTGCTTGAATTAGCACAAAGATATTTCAGCCTTGAAGGCCTTTTGAAAATAAAATCTCGCATCATTGGCACTGGCTATATTGGCGGAAAATCCGTTGGTATGTTGCTAGCGAGAAAAATTCTTCAACACGACAACCAACGCAATTGGGATGAGAACCTCGAACACCACGATTCTTTTTACGTTGGCTCGGATGTCTATTTTTCCTACCTCATCCATAACGGCTGGTGGAAGCTATTCATGGAGCAAAAAACGGATGAGGGCTACTATCGTTGCGGAGCCGAGCTACACGATAAGCTCCTGCATGGTGAATTTTCAGAATACACAAAAATTGAATTAAAGAAGATGCTCGACTACTACGGCCAGTATCCAATTATTATCCGCTCAAGTAGCCTGTTAGAGGATAGCTTCGGTAATGCTTTTGCTGGGAAGTACGATAGTTTTTTCTGCGTCAACCAAGGGTCGCCCGAACAACGCTATGAGCAACTTGAGCACGCGATACGACGAGTTTTTGCCAGCGCCATGAGCCAAGATGCCCTGACCTATCGCAAACAACGCGGATTAGATAAAAAAGAGGAACAGATGGCACTGCTGATCATGCGTGTCTCTGGCTCCTACCGTGGCAAATACTACTTTCCCGAACTTGCCGGTGTTGGCGTTTCACACAATACCTTTGTTTGGGACAAAGAGATGGATCCAACGGCAGGAATGTTACGACTAGTTCTTGGTATGGGGACGAGAGCGGTTGACCGTGTCGAAGGAGACTATCCACGCATTGTCGCGTTGGACTATCCACTTAAAAAACCGTACGCAGGTTTTGACGATGCACGCCGATTTGCTCAACGCGATGTTGACTTGCTCAATATCACTGACAACGACTTGCAAACGGTCTCGTTGCTACAGCTGAACCGAGAGAAGATCGACATCCCGATGGAGAAGTACGCCGTTCGTGACTTCGAAACCATGCAACTCATGGAACAACGCAGCAACAACAAGCAGGATGCGTGGCTGTTAACCTTTGACGATCTGCTCTCTGAAACGCCCTTTAGTACCATGATGCAGCAGATATTGAAAACGCTTGAAAAAGCCTATGATTACCCTGTCGACATCGAATTTACCGTGAACATGGTTGAGGGTCAGCCAAAAATCAACATTGTTCAATGTCGACCGCTACAAACTCAAGGTCACGACAAGCGAGTTAATTTGCCTGAAAGTGTCGACAACTCAGAGCTATTCCTTTCAACAAAAAGCAACTTCATGGGCGGCAACATCTCGCATAAGCTCAACTGGCTCATCTGGGTGGAACCGGAAGAGTACGTCAAACTTTCGACCAGCGCCAAACATGATATTGCTCGGCTCATTGGTCGCATCAATAAACGAGTTTGCGACCGCCAAGACAATCAAACAATCCTTATGGGACCAGGGCGCTGGGGGACATCGACACCTGAACTTGGTGTTCCGATCCGCTTTGCTGAAATCAGCAACATCACCGCGCTGTGTGAAGTCGCATTCACGACAGGCGGACTGATGCCTGAACTGTCATTTGGCTCCCACTTTTTTCAAGACCTTGTTGAAGCCGATATTTTCTATCTCGCGCTATTCCCTGAAAAGAAAGGGATCCATTTTGACAAGCAGTGGCTGGATCAACAACGCAACAGCCTTGAGGGGATCTTACCCTCCTATTCAAAATACAAAAGAGTGGTAAAAGTCGTTAAGCTTGACCAGCCCCTGCAACTGATGTCCGACATCATTAGCCAAAAGTTGATCTGCCTCTATAAGGACAACGATTAAAGAACTCGCAACAGCATGAAACAAAAAAAGCCCGGGACACCCGGGCTTTTTCAATATCAACAATGGAACAATTCGGGATTAGATAACACCCATCGCGACCATCGCCTTAGCAACCTTAATGAAACCAGAACAGTTTGCGCCGTTAACATAGTTACCAGGAGTACCAAACTCTTCAGCAGTCTCGTAACAAGACTGGTGAATATTTTTCATGATTTTCTGTAGACGCTCTTCCGTGTAATCGAACGACCAAGAGTCACGACATGCATTCTGCTGCATCTCAAGAGCCGATGTTGCAACACCACCAGCGTTAGCTGCTTTACCTGGACCGTATGCGATCTTCGCATCCAAGAAGATTTTTACACCCTCTGGAGTTGTTGGCATGTTTGCACCCTCGCCAACTGCGATACAACCGTTCTCAACCAACATCTTCGCATCTTTACCGTTGATCTCGTTTTGGGTTGCAGATGGCATTGCCACGTCGCAAGGAATTTCCCAAATATTACCACCAGCAACATACTTCGCATCTTTGTGATAATTAACATAATCACTGATACGACGACGCTCAATCTCTTTCAATTGCTTAACGAGGTCAAGGTCAATGCCTGCTTCATGGTAGATGTAGCCGTTAGAGTCAGAGCATGCAACAACTTTACCACCGAGTTGAACGATCTTCTCAGTTGTGTAAATTGAAACGTTACCTGAACCAGAAACAACACAGGTCTTACCTTCGAAGCTATCGTTGCGAACCTTAAGCATCTCGTCTACGAAGAAGACAGCACCGTAACCAGTTGCCTCAGTACGAACAAGTGAACCACCCCAAGAGAGGCCCTTACCTGTAAGTACGCCAGCTTCCCACCGGTTAGTAATACGCTTGTATTGACCAAACATATAACCGATTTCACGACCACCAACACCGATGTCACCCGCAGGAACATCCGTATGCTCGCCAATGTGACGATAAAGCTCAGTCATAAAGCTTTGGCAAAAACGCATCACTTCGCCGTCTGAACGACCTTTAGGATCAAAGTCAGAACCACCTTTACCGCCACCGATTGGTAGGCCAGTTAAAGCATTCTTGAAGATCTGCTCAAAACCAAGAAACTTAACAATACCGAGATATACGGAAGGGTGAAAACGGAGGCCACCTTTATAAGGACCTAATGCACTGTTGAACTCAACGCGGAAGCCACGATTGATTTGCACCTGATTGTTATCATCGACCCAGGGTACCCGAAAGATAATTTGACGTTCAGGCTCACAAATTCGCTGGATAATTTTTTGATCTGCAAACTCAGGATACTTAACCAAAACAGGCCCAAGAGACTCAAGAACCTCAAGTACAGCTTGATGGAACTCCACCTCGCCAGGATTACGGTTCAGGACTTCTTGATAAATAGGGGCAACTTTTTCGTCAATAACTGGTGACATTAGGCTCTCCTTTGAGCTTTCGGTTAATTGATCATGCCAATGGTGATAATACTTCATTGCAACATACTGCAACGAATGTGTCGGCAAGTAATTTTAGAGCTCAACTGTTAAGCATCAAGTATGCCAACACTCAATTTAGGCAACAACAAAACCTTAACTACCCAGTACAGCGCAACTTTATTTTACCAGAGGAGATAACACAAGACGTATACGGAAAGGGCCGACATAGCACAAAACGCCAACTGAGTACCCACAGAGCACACAAGACTACTCACAAAAAAGGTCACATCATATCAACAGGATCAATATCTAAAACCAATGTCAAACGGGCACTAAGGTAGGTATTCCATTGCGGGGCATAGGCGATCAACTCACGCAAAGCTCTGCGACTTTGCCCCTTAAGGAGAATTTGCATTCGGTAGCGATTACGCAGACGAAACAGAGGGCAAGGAGCAGGGCCTAGTACTTCAACACCACTACACACCTCTGCTTGCGATTCCAAACCAGCCACCAGAGCATCAGCAGCACGCTCAACCTCTTGGCGATCAAGCCCAGATAGCACAAGATTGGCAAGACAGCCAAAGGGGGGATAGGATAAGAGCTGACGCAAAGGCAGCTCCTGTTTAGCAAAACGGAGATAATCATGATCGATAGCACACTGCAACACAGGATTATCAATAGAATAAGTTTGCACCACAACACGACCGGGGAGGTCAGCACGCCCAGCGCGACCTGCAACTTGCGCCAATAAAGAGAAACTACGCTCAGCCGAACGAAAATCGGGGAAATTCAATGCGGCATCTGTATCAACGACACCAACCAGCGTTACGGCAGCGAAATCATGCCCCTTAGCAATCATCTGCGTACCAACAAGGATATCAACGCCCCGTCTTTCCATCCGTCCAACAAGAGCTTGCTGAGCGTTTTTAGCCGCAGTGGTGTCACGATCCATTCGCTCAATTCGAGCATCAGGATATAGCAACTGAAGTTCATCGGCTAAACGCTCCGTCCCCATCCCTTCAGGATCCATCGCCGCACCACCACACTGCGGGCACTCATCGGCGGGCGGTTGATGGTAATCACAATAATGACAGCGTAATTGTCCCAGCTTGCGATGCCACGTGAGGGTGATCTCGCAATTTGGACAGCGATAACTGGCACCACAATCACCGCAAAGCAGAAAAGGGGCGTACCCACGCCGGTTCAACAACAACAAACACTGCTGCTCACGCTCAAGTGTTTGGGTGATTGCATCGCGAAGTTCAGCTGACAAGCCCCCCTCCACTTCAGCATTTTTCATATCAACCAGCGTCACCTCGGGCAAGGGACGCTCACCCACGCGCTTTGTTAACGATAAACGTTGCAACAATTGATCTTCAGCGCGTTGCCAACTCCCCAATGATGGAGTCGCACTGCCCAACACCACAGCAACGCCCTCCATCTGCCCTCGCATCAGTGCTAAATCACGCCCCTGATAGCGAAAACCTTCACTTTGCTTGTAGCTATCGTCATGCTCTTCATCGACAACAATAATCCCTAGCCGAGACAAAGGCGCAAAAATAGCCGAACGGGCGCCAATGACAATATCAACTTCATCACGTACTACAGCTCGCCACATATCGAAGCGTTCGGCCGTCGACATGCCGGAATGGAGCACACCAACACGCACGCTCTCCTGCTCAAAACGAGCACGAAAACGGCCAACAAGTTGCGGAGTTAAGGCGATTTCAGGCACCAACACCAACGCCTGTTTTTTCGCTGACAACACACCACGAATCGCCTGAAGATAAACCTCTGTCTTTCCGCTCCCCGTCACACCATGCAACAAAAACGGCTTGAACTTTTCAGCCACCGATGCTGCTGCAATTTGAGACACAGCAATAGCCTGTTCATCATTTAAGGGCCAATCCTGATCGGCAACAACATCAATGCCAACAAAAGGATCGCGTTGAGACTCCTTCTGTCGACAAGTGATAAGCTCAAGGGCTTCTAAGCGCTGCAATACGGTATAGGGCGAAGGAAACTGTTGTCGCAAGGCATCGAGATCAATCGGCCCATGGTTTTCGATCCAAGCCAAAATCTCTTTCTGCAACGATCCACGTAGCGTCAACTGCATATCGGTACGGGAGTAAACACGAACGTGCTTAACCTTGGGGGCTGCGGTCAGTGAACCGAGCCCTGCGGGCAGGGCCGCCTTAAGTGCCAAGCCAAGAGGAAAAGCATAATAGGCACTGGCACGGCGAACAAAGGTTAACAATTCTGGCTGCAACAGCGGCTCATCATCAAGAACTTCAGCAATCGGCTTTAACTTTGTCCCATCTTCAACATCTATAGCTTCCAAAACTACGCCGACAGCAAACCGACGACCGAGAGGCACACGAACACGTCGACCAACCAACAAAACATCAGCGTGAACTTTATCGACAAGATAATTAAGGGGCTTAGGCAGTGGTGCTAAGATTGAGACAACGACAACTTTAAACACAAATACCTACTCCACCACTAAGACATACCAACAAAAGTAACCACAACAGACAAGAGATCATGACTCGCCAACCAAACAACCATCTACATGTTTGCTGAAGCCAAATAATGGTGCAATCCATCCAATTCAGTCATCAGTTGCTTGAAATCGGCACCATCCAAACTTTGAGCACCATCACACAACGCTCGCGCTGGATCATGGTGAACTTCAACCATTAAACCGTGTGCCCCAGCAACCAAGGCTGATTTAGCCATAATTGGCACGAGAGAGCGAACCCCTGTTGCGTGACTTGGATCAACAATAATTGGCAAATGACTCAGCTGGCGAACCAACGGCACCACAGACAAATCAAGAGTGTTACGTGTTGCCCGCTCAAAGGTACGGATACCCCGCTCACACAGGATTACCTGCGAGTTACCCTCAGCTAAAATATATTCAGCTGCGGCCAAAAACTCCTCAATCGTTGCGCTCATACCGCGCTTTAACAGCACTGGGAAATTAAGCCTGCCAACCTCTTTCAGCAGATCGAAATTTTGCATGTTGCGCGCGCCGATCTGCAACAGATCGGCATATCGACAAACATCATCAAGTTGGCCAATTCGCATCACCTCCGTCACAACGGGCATCTGCACGGCATCACCGGCCTGACGAAGAAGCTTCAACCCCTCGACACCCATCCCCTGAAAAGAGTGCGGCCCAGTGCGCGGTTTAAATGCTCCACCACGAAGAATTTGTGCTCCAGCCTGCTTCACCGCTTCGGCACTGGCCATCATCTGCTCTTCACTTTCGATCGAACAGGGACCAGCCATCATCACCGGCGCGCACCCATCACCAACACTTACCGCCCCCACTTTGACAACCGTTGGCTGTGGATGAAAATCGCGTGACACTAATTTATACGGTTTACTGACATGGATCACCTCACGCACACCCGACAGATTGCGAATGGTGGCATCATCCACATAGCCCTGATTTCCAAGAACTCCAATAGCCGTACGTTCACTACCAGGAATTGGTTCTGGCCGTAAGCCCATCTCTCGAACCGCTAACTTGACCTGTTCAACATCACAATCCTGAGCACTATGATCCATAACGATAAGCATGAACAACTTCCCCCTTAAGGTAATTATAAATTCAATAACACCTCACACTAACGGTGGCGCAAGACGAATTCAAGATTTTTCACCACCCATTACACAAAATCAGAACCCTTCACGAAACACTAGCCCTCCACACTTGAGTGCAAAACATAAACTTTAGCCACCCATTAATCCCGCCCTAAAAGCGAGAAACGGCTCCATTACGCGAGACATTAACGATGAGCGAATACACACCGTGAACTCATTGCCTTTCGCCAAGGTCCATGCTAATCTCCGGCGAGATTCGGACACATCTAGCTACAAAAAAGTGTGTCCACAGCCCCACTTACAACACTGGATCGACACTATGACGCAACGCAAAATCCAAATTCTTTCACCAACTTTCATTGATGCAGCGAACCTAACCAAAGGGCAAGATTTAAGCGAATTGTTCCCCATCGAACAACCTTTGGCTCTCGAGATCGGTTGCGGCATTGGTGACTTTATTATCCAACGCGCAGCCCAACAACCAACAATAAACTTCCTCGCCATCGACATCTACAATAAGGGCTGCTATAAAACCTGCCGCCGTGTTGACGAGAGCGGACTAACCAATGTGCGTGTCATGCGCATGGAGGCGCGCTACCTATTAAGCCATTTTGGCTTTGCAGATATGCTGACGGCAATCTACATCAACTGTCCTGATCCGTGGCCAAAAAAACGTCATCTAAACCGCCGACTGGTTAACCACACGTTTCTGACTCAAATGCTTTACTACTTAAAGCCATCTGGTGACCTTTATTTTATTACCGATGTCGAAGATTACGCACAACAGGTAGCAGAGATCTTCCCCACCGTTGACGGTTACGACAATCAACTAGCAAGCCCTTACACCTTAGAGCTGTCGGACTATCCTCAGTCTAAATACATGCGTCGCTTTTTGGCGCAAGGGCTGCCAATTCATTATCAACACCACCAACGACAGGCGGACTTCATCCTGCCAAACGAAAAAGTACCAGCCATCGAAATGGGCTTTCGCAACCGACATACCCTGGAGGGGTAATGAGACCATATCTATCAAAAGCATTCGCAGGAACGGCTGGCACCATTAAAGACACACCTGCCAACTTCATCGTTGAAGAGATTCCCGCCTACGAACCATGCGGAACGGGAGAACATCTTTTTTTACGTGTGGAGAAGCAAGGGATGGGGACGTTTGCGATGATGCAATGTATCGCCAGCGCCCTTGGCATTAAAGAAAAAGAGCTTGGCTACGCTGGCCTCAAAGACGCACAAGCCATCACGCGGCAATGGATTTCGCTCCCCAACGTTGCACAAAGCAGAATTGACGCACTGGCCCTTGACAACATCACGATTCTTGCCACTAGCCACCACACCAATAAACTTCGCCTTGGCCACCTACGCGGCAACCGTTTTCACATTCGCATTCACAATGTTGTTGACGATGCCGAACAACTCGCCCTCGACACCTTACACGTTCTTGAGCATACTGGTGTACCCAATTTCTTTGGCGAGCAACGCTATGGTGCTTTGAACAACAACCACCTTATTGGTCGCGCCATCCTTCAAGAAAATTTTGAACATGCCGCTAAGCTCGTTATCGGTGACCCAGAAAAGATCACCAATGAACGCTGGAAAATGGCCGCAGAAACATATCAAAACGGTGACTATGAAGGCGCACTTGCTGCCTTTCCTGGCCGCTTTCGCGACGAACGCCGCCTACTTCACACCCTATTACGCGGCAAAAACCATCGTCAAGCCGTACTTGCACTACCACGCAAACTACTGCGCCTCTACCTATCCGCCTACCAATCACACCTTTTCGACACTCAGGTCGCCATGCGCCTTGATTCGATTGATACGCTTTGGCCTGGCGACATTGCCTATATCCACCAAAAAGGTGCATGCTTCCGCGTCGAAGAGATTGAAGCAGAACAACTTCGAGCTGACCGACTAGAGATAAGCCCTTCAGGACTGCTTCCTGGACACAAAGCGATGATAGCGACCCGACAAGCTGGAATCATAGAACAATCAATTCTCGACAAAGAGAACCTTGCTAGTGACGCCTTTACAAAACTTACTGGGCTGAAGCTTAGCGGCGAGCGCCGACCACTGCGAGTACCTGTCGAAGAAGTGAAATGCCAGCTAAACCAGCATAACGAGGAAAATATTCTTGACCTGAGCTTTTCCCTCCCCGCAGGGTGCTTTGCCACAACAGTCCTCCACGAGGTGATGAAAAACCCTGTCTAGCAAAC
>Ga0193962_1001507_pt1 | contig 10848 bp, 6 predicted proteins | sample FB_5_MG_FD_140335 | JGI IMG/M metagenome (GOLD analysis project Ga0193962, IMG submission 140335) | Microbial mat bacterial communities from the Broadkill River, Lewes, Delaware, United States - FB_5_MG | ecosystem: Environmental > Aquatic > Freshwater > River > Microbial mats | place: USA...
AATTGCCCTATTCATGAGTCCCTCCCACTAAAGGTTTTTTTCTGAAAGCAAAGACCTTATTAGATCCAAAAATGATCCCTTCTGACTTAAATATTTTCGACATAAGAAATACTGCCCCTAAGGCTAATCCTATATTAACTATAAATGTTATGACAATTTTATCCCATATATAATTTCCTATGAATGCTTCACGCATAGCAAGCATGGCATTCGTTACTGGCAAACAAGCCATCAAATTAGAATAGACGATATCAGGAATCATCCCAATATAACCAGGTAACATAAAGGCCATCATAACAAAACTACCATAAGTTTGTGCTTCCTGATAAGTCTTAGCAAACAAGCCAAAGCCAAGCATGACAGCACAGGTCAACAACATTACAGGTAATAACATCAATAAAATAAATAGAGGAAGCAATGGACTAAAGGCAAGCTCTAAATCTGGAATCATCATAGCAATAGCATAAACAATTGGAAACATGGAAATAATGTTGGTAAAACCAGATAAAAGTCCAACACTGACACCTGCAAATAATTTTCCCAGTATAATATCTTCTCTTGGCACTGGCACTGAGAAAATTGTTTCTAAAGTAAAACGTTCTTTTTCACCAGCACTTAAATCAGATGAAATAGAATAAATTCCAATTATTGAGTACATAATTAATATAAAAGGAGCAACCACTCCAAGAACTGATGCGATCACGCGATTTGATGAACTTTCTTTAGTCAGCTCTACCGTCTCTAATGAAACCAAGTCTAAAACATTCTCATCTAAATTTAAAGATGCAATTGTCGCATCAATATGGGTTTTCTTATAATCCTTTAACCGCCTGCTTACAAGGGCTTTACAACGTGAACTTTTATCCATTGTTTCATTATAGATAAGTTTGATACGAACTAAATCCCCTTCAAGAGATTCCTCTATAATGACCTCGACTTTTTCTTCATTAATAGCTTTTTTCGGATCTTCAAATGCGCCCTCAACAACAGTTACATGCTCATCGGATTCAATCGCATCCCTTACAGCTTCAGAAACAAAACCACGATAAGCGACACTTCTTGTTTCTTCGCCTAAATTACCCTCAACGATACTGGTCACACCAAAGAAAAACATCAAAATTACTGGATAAATAACAATAGGTAAAAAAATGGTTAAAAGTGCTTTTTTATCTCTTTTAAGAGATCTCAACTCCTTGAACCAAATTAGTTTAATGTTTTTCCACTTATTCACCATCATCACCTCTATCAATATAGCTTAAGAAAATATCCCTCACCGTTTTCTTTCCAGTAGCTTCTTGTAAGTCTTGCTTGCTTCCACATGATACAATTTGTCCCTTATGTATTAAACCAATTCTATCGCATAGGGATTCTGCCTCTTCCATGTAATGCGTCGAAAAAATAACTGTTTTACCTTCAGCCTTTTTTCCTTGGATAAACTCAATAATAGTACGACTTGTTAAAATATCCAGCCCCAAAGTTGGTTCGTCTAATATGTATATATCGGGATCATGAATCATGCAACGTGCAATAGAAGTTTTCTGAACTTGACCAGTTGAAAGTTTCTCAACAAGACGATCTTTGAAACTTTCCATATCTAGTACTTTGATTATTTCCTTAATACGTCTTTCCATTTCATTTTTTTCAATATTATAAAAAGCACCAAAAAAGCGCATGGTTTCAATTGGCGTTAATTTTTTGTATAATTTGGTGTTTCCAGATAAAAAACCAATAGATCTTTTTACCCCATCCGCTTGGGTTTTAGTGTCATAACCATTTACTTGAATAACACCCTCAGTTTGTTCCATGATAGTCGCAATCATTCTTAAAAGTGTTGTCTTACCTGCACCATTAGGCCCAAGCAAACCAAATATTTCTCCCTTTTCCACATGAAAACTCACATCATTAACAGCATAAAAACCACCATTTTTCTTATCATAAAATTTCTTTTTAACGTTATTTACATTAATCATAAAAAAGCCCTCGTTTTCTATATTCTTCACTTAATTATAACAAAGAAGCCATTGTTAAGAGATTAAAATTCCCTAAACAATGACCTCTTTTAATCTTATAAAATTTTCTTTAAAAACGCACCTGTATAAGAAGTTGAAATTGCTGCAATTTCTTCAGGCGTTCCTGTTCCGACTAAGGTACCACCTTTGTCGCCACCATCTGGACCAAGATCAATAACTTGATCAGAGGTCTTAATTATATCTAGATTATGTTCAATGACAACAACTGTGTTACCACCTTCAACAAGGCGATCAAGTACATGAATTAGATTATGAACATCTGCCATATGAAGACCCGTTGTCGGTTCGTCTAAAATGTACAAAGTTTTACCAGTACTACGCTTACTTAATTCTGTCGCCAATTTAATCCGCTGTGCTTCACCACCAGATAACTGAGTTGAAGGTTGTCCAAGGCGAATATAGCCAAGGCCAACATCATTCAATGTTTCTAGCTTACGTTTAATTTGTGGAATATTATCAAAGAAAGCAAGACCTTCTTCAACGGTCATATGAAGTACATCAGAAATACTTTTACCCTTATATTTCACTTCTAAAGTTTCACGATTATACCGCTTTCCTTTACAAACATCACATTGTACATATACATCTGGTAGGAAATGCATTTCAATTTTAATAATCCCGTCCCCTTTACATGCCTCACAGCGACCACCTTTAACATTAAAACTAAAGCGCCCCTTTTTATAGCCACGTAATTTTGCATCTGCTACCTGAGCAAATAAGTCTCTGATATGATCAAAGACCCCTGTATAAGTTGCAGGATTCGATCTTGGTGTACGCCCGATAGGCGATTGATCAATGTCAATTACTTTATCAACATATTCCAATCCCAATATATCATCATGCTTGCCTGGTTTTTTCTTTGCGCGATTCAATTTGTTTGCCGCTGATTTATAAAGAATTTCATTGATAAGCGAACTTTTACCAGACCCCGACACACCCGTTACACTGGTTAAAACACCGAGTGGAATTTCAACATCAATATTTTGAAGATTGTTTTCCCTTGCACCTTTTATTATAATACGCTCTTCTCTTGGTTTACGACGTTCCTCAGGTATTTCAATCCTTTTTCGTCCTGACAAATACTGACCTGTAATTGAATGTTCATTAACTAACAAATCTTCAAAAGTTCCTTCGGCTATGATCTCTCCGCCATGCTCACCTGCTCCTGGTCCAATATCTAAAACATAATCTGCTTGCCTAATAGTATCTTCATCATGCTCAACAACAATTAATGTATTGCCTATATCGGTTAATTCTCTTAAGGTCTTAAGAAGTTTTTCATTATCCTTCTGATGGAGTCCTATACTTGGCTCATCTAATATATAAAGAACGCCCATGAGTCTAGACCCAATTTGGGTTGCCAAACGAATACGTTGTGATTCGCCACCCGATAAAGTTCCTGCTGAACGCGAAAGATTTAAATAATCTAAACCAACATCTCTTAAGAAACAAAGGCGTGAATTGATTTCCTTTAAAATTTGTTCAGCTATTTTACTATGTTTTTCATTTAATATTAATGACTCAAAAAAGTGTAAAGCATCACGCACAGCAAACTCTGTCAGTTCCCAAATGTTACGTCCACCAACTTCTACAGCAAGTACTTCCGCTTTAAGACGCTTACCACCACAAGTGTCACATGAAATCAAACTCATATACTGTTCAATTTTACCACGCATATAGTCCGAACTCGTCTCATGATAACGGCGTTGAAGATTTCCAATAACGCCTTCAAAAGGCGCTTTCCACTTACGTAACCCCCCGTATTTGCTTTCATATTCCATTGCAATTTCACGCGTACCCGTTCCATATAACAATTCATTCTTAAGCTTCTCAGAGAGTTCTTTAAAAGGAACATCCAATGATCCTTTGTTATCAATTACAACAGCTTCAATTAATTTAGCGTAGTAAGTCCCCTCTGCACTGTTAGCAAAAGGCTCAATAGCACCTTGTGCAATTGTTAAATGTGGGTCTGGTACAACTAAATACGGGTCAATTTTGAGCATATGACCAATCCCTTTACAACTTTCGCAAGCACCATAAGGTGCGTTAAAAGAAAACATCCTAGGTTCCATTTCTGCAATGCCAATATTATGCTCGGGACATGAAAAGTTAGTGTTAAATATAACGTCTTCATCACCATCATCTTTAAGGATATTTACCACGAGTAAACCTTCCGATAAATGAAGAGCTGTCTCAACAGAATCAGACATTCTCTTCTCAACACCTTCTTTCAGCTTAAGTCTATCAATCACAACTTCTAAAGTATGTTTTTTATTCTTTTCTAATAGGATTTCTTCAGAAAGTTCTCGAATTTCACCATTGACACGAATACGCACATAGCCCTCTTTTTTTAGCTGAGCCAGTTCTCGCTTATGTTCACCTTTTTTTCCTCTTACAACAGGGGCTAAAAGTTGTAGCTTTGAACCTTGAGGTAGCTCTAATATTTGATCAATAATTTGGTCGATACTCTGAGAAGAAATCTCGCGATGACAAATTGGACAATGAGGAATACCGACACGGGCAAATAGCAACCTTAAATAATCATAAATTTCCGTAACCGTTCCAACGGTAGACCTCGGATTTCTACTCGTTGTCTTTTGATCAATCGAAATAGCTGGTGACAAACCCTCAATATACTCTACATTAGGCTTCTCCATTTGACCAAGAAACTGTCGTGCATATGCTGATAAACTTTCAACATAGCGACGTTGTCCTTCTGCATAAATCGTATCGAATGCTAAAGAAGACTTCCCAGAACCACTTAATCCTGTGATAACAACAAATTTATCCCTAGGAATTGTTACGTCAATATTCTTAAGATTATGTTCTTGAGCCCCTTTTACATAAATATTTTTAATCGTCATTTTACACCTTCTACTTTTCTTCTACTTTATCCTTTAACTCCAATATTCTATCTCTTAAAATAGCCGCCTGTTCAAATTGCAAATCTTTAGATGCTTGTAGCATCTGTGCTTCTAAATCATTAATCATTGCTCGCAAGTCTTTCTTTGGTATATCTGCAAGATTGTAATCGTCCTCTTCCTCAGCTACTTCTGTTGCTTTCATTACTTTCCTAATATCTTTAACAATACCTCTTGGTGTGATGCCATTGTCGATATTGTGTTGTTCTTGTAACTCACGACGCCTATTGGTTTCACTAATAGCAATATTCATAGAATTAGTTATCTTATCTGCGTACATAATAACCTGACCATTCACATGTCGTGCGGCCCTACCAACGGTCTGTATAAGGGCGCGTTCTGATCTTAAAAACCCTTCTTTATCTGCATCTAATATCGCCACTAAAGACACTTCTGGCAAATCAAGTCCTTCTCGTAAAAGGTTAATTCCTACAAGTACGTCAAATTTTCCTTCTCTTAAATCACGTATAATTTCCATGCGTTCCATAGTATCAATATCAGAATGCATATAACGTATTTTGACATGAAGCTCTTTGAAATACTCAGTCAAATCCTCAGCCATTTTCTTAGTCAAGGTCGTTACTAAAACACGTTCCTTTGCATCAATCCTTTTGCTAATTTCAGTATAAAGATCGTCTATTTGTCCAGTAATTGGACGCACATCAATGGGTGGATCTAAGAGTCCTGTCGGACGAATAATCTGCTCCACAACCTGTGTACTATGCTCCATCTCATATGGACCTGGCGTTGCTGTAACATAAAGGGATTGGTGCATTAAACTCTCAAACTCTTCAAAATTCAAGGGTCTATTATCCATGGCTGACGGTAGACGAAATCCATATTCCACCAAGTTTCCTTTTCTAGACCGGTCACCTCCAAACATCCCACGAACTTGTGGTAATGTAACATGAGATTCATCAACTACGAGTAAAAAATCATCAGGAAAAAAGTCTATAAGCGTATAAGGACGACTTCCTGGTGGTCTCCCATAAAGTACGCGAGAATAGTTTTCTATCCCTTGACAGTAGCCAAGTTCTTTAAGCATTTCCACGTCATAGCGGGTACGTTGCTCAATACGTTGTGCTTCTATAAGTTTACCTTCATCTTTAAACTTCTTAACTTGTTCTTTCATTTCATCAAGTATATCTTGAACCGTACGGTCAATATCATCCTTCCCAACGATATAATGAGAGGCTGGGAAAATAGAAATATGATTTCTTTGGCCCATTATTTCACCCGTTAATGCATTTACTTCTGTAATTCGATCAATTTCATCGCCAAAAAATTCTACTCGAATGGCATTTTCACCTTCCCCAGCTGGTATAATTTCAACAACATCACCACGTACTCTAAAAGTACCTCTAATGAAATTAATATCATTACGCGAATACTGAACTTCAATTAAACGTTTCAATAAATCATCACGTACAATTTCCATTCCTGGTCTAAGAGAAACCATTTTTTCTAAATATTCTTTAGGGGAGCCCAAACCATAAATACATGAAACTGAGGCAACTATAATAACATCATTTCGCTCTAATAAAGCAGCCGTCGCCGAGTGACGTAATTTATCAATTTCATCATTAATTGATGCGTCTTTCTCTATATAAGTATCCGTATGGGCTACATAAGCTTCAGGCTGATAATAATCATAATAACTAACAAAAAATTCAACCGCACTATCAGGAAAAAACTCCTTAAATTCACTGCAAAGCTGAGCTGCTAAGGTCTTGTTATGTGCAATGACAAGTGTAGGTTTCTGAACCTTCTCTATAATATTTGCTACTGTAAAAGTTTTACCTGATCCAGTAACCCCAAGTAAGGTTTGATATTCCTCACCACGCTCTATACCTGCTGTTAATGCCTCAATAGCTTGCGGTTGGTCTCCAGTCGGTTTATATTCTGATACAACTTTAAATTTGCCCATTACAGACTCCTTTTCTTCCGAACTCCAACGAACGTTTGTTCGTTTGCATATACTAAATTATAGTGGTTTTTTACCCACTCGTCAACTGTATAAAAGTATATATTTCTTTAAACTAAAAGAAGAGTAACTATACACTCTCTCGCGCTGTTGGGAAAACCACCCAAAGGCACTCGTTCAAGTATAATTACTCTTCATATGTTCATGAAATAGATTATTTTATGTTTAAAGAACCATCTGCTCCTTCATTCTATAAAGATCCTTATCACCGCGACCCGAAAGATTTATAATCACCACTTTCTCTTTCGGTAAATCCTTTGCAAATTTCATTGCATATGCAATAGCATGTGAACTTTCAATAGCTGGTATAATACCTTCCAGTTTTGATAATTCTTTGAAGGCCGCTACTGCCTCATCATCTGTAACAGAAACGTATTCAGCACGACCTGTATCTTTAAAATGTGAATGTTCTGGTCCTACACCTGGGTAATCAAGTCCAGCTGCAATTGAATGAACAGGTAATGGCTCGCCATTGTCATCTTGAATGTTGTAGCACTTAAAACCATGAATAATCCCAACCTTCCCTTTAGTCATTGTCGCAGCATGCATATTCGTATCCAACCCATGACCTGCTGGCTCTACACCTATCATTTTTACATCCTTGTCTTCAACAAAATCACTGAAAAGGCCCATTGCGTTAGAACCACCACCAACACAGGCAATTAGGTAATCGGGGAGACGCCCTTCTTTTTGAATAACCTGCTCTCTTGCTTCACGGCCAATAACACTTTGGAACTCTCTAACCATTAATGGATAAGGATGTGGCCCAACAACAGAGCCAAGTAAGTAAAATGTATCTTCATAAGTTTGTGCATATTCCATTAAGGCTTCATCAACCGCGTCTTTAAGAGTACGCTCACCCCCCATGGCAGGCACAACTTCGGCCCCTAACAAACGCATCTTGAATACATTTAGTTCTTGTCTTTCCATGTCCTTTTCACCCATGAATACTTTACACTCCATATTGAAAAGCGCACATACCGTTGCCGTTGCAACACCATGTTGACCTGCGCCAGTTTCAGCTATAATTTTCTTCTTGCCCATACGCTTAGCTAGAAGGACTTGTCCTATTGTGTTGTTAATTTTATGAGCACCCGTAAAGTTTAGATCCTCACGCTTTAGATAAATCTTAGCCCCGCCAACTGCATCCGTTAAGTTCTCAGCGAAGTAAAGGGGATTACCACGTCCAATATATTCTCTTTGATAGTAAGCAAGTTCCTGTTGAAAGTCTTCATCCTTATAGAACTTTAAAAACTGTTCTTCTAATTCTTTAAGGGGTGCAACTAACATGTCAGGTACATAAGATCCACCAAATTCACCAAATAAACCATTTACATTTCTCATTTTCATTTCCTCCTAATTTTTATCATCGTCTACATTCAAGCCACATATGCCATTGACTCGACCGATGAATAGAATCAGAATGATCAAGATTTCACGCAAATTTTTCATGAAGAAAATTGCCCTAGATCAAGGCGCAAGCGAAAAATGAAATAGAAGCGTACTTCAGTACGTAACTCTTTCTTTTTTCGCGCCGCAACGCCGAGCTAGGTCAATTTTCAAAATAAAAAAGCCCTCTAGATCAAAAGATCTAGAGGGCGAATAATCGCGGTACCACCTCATACTGGAATTTACATTCCATCTCATTCAGATACATTCATATCTTTATCTCAATAACGGGAGAACCCGGGTTGCCTACTACACTTTTCAGCGCCCACTCATGAGTCCATTCACTTTATTGCCACATACTGAACTCCCACCAATTTTCAGCTCGCTTAAATGTTTTCTTAAAGTTACTACTCTCAATCAACGTTTTAATTAATTATTGTATTAATAGCAATTATACGGGGATAATTTATCCCTGTCAACACTAATTTTATTTATTTTTGTCATCAACCATAAGAGACAAGCCCTTATGCATTAGAGATTTATCTATTTGACGATTAATTGCATTCAATAAAACAACAATCACTGGAACACCAATTAACATGCCGAGTATACCGAATAAGCCACCACCAATTATAATAGCAAGCATAATCCAAAATGGGCTAACCCCAACCGAATCTCCAAGAATCTTTGGTCCAAGGATATTACCATCAAACTGTTGTAAAACAACAATGAAGATAAGTACCCAAAAAGCTGTTACAGGGCTATAAAAAAGCGTGATAACCACAGCTGGTGTCCCTCCAATAAAGGGTCCAAAGTACGGAATCATATTAGTCACCCCTATAATAAGAGCCAATAACAATTGATAGGGTGCACCAATAATCCAAAGACCTAAAAATGCTAGAACTGCAATAATTGATGAGTCTAATAACTTGCCTGAAATATATCTTGAAAAAATAAAATCTACTTCCTCAATAAAAGCCATAAACCCTTGAGCGCGTTGTTCTTTCAAAACGGCATAAACAACGCGCTTGCTTCCACGACCAAATTTCTCTTTGTCTTTAAGGACATAAATAGAAATAATCAATCCCATGATAAACTTAAAAATGCCTGATGAAAATGATGCAATGCCCGTTAAGGTATTGCCTAACAAATTGTTCATCACATGTCCAAATTTAGTCGTTATAGCCGTAAAAGATTCTGAGTTTAACATTGATTCAATATCACCGCCATAAGCCGACTCAAATCGTGTAATCAGCTGATTTCCATACGCATTTGTCTGTTCGATATAAGACGGAAAATGTACGACGATATCACTAATACTCGAAATCGTTGCTGGTAAAATAAAGGCAATTAGAACACCTAAAATACCTATAAGACTTAAATAGAGTATGGCGATACTCGCCCCACGCTTTAAAGGCGTTTTCCCTTCAATCCATTTCATCAGTGGATTCATCAAGTAGGCTAAAACCATACCAATGATAATAGGCGTCAATACATTTACGAAAAAGCCAATAAAGGATGTAACATCACCAATTTTATCAAGCAACTTATACATAAGCATGACAATGAAAGAAATCGGGATCAATTGTATATATGGAATTTTAAATCTTTTGTATGAGTCATTTTCTTTATCCATTTTTACTCCAACTCGTTCTTAATAAGTTCAATCGCCTTTTGTAACTGATTATCGTCAGCATCTGTTGGGTTTTCTATTTCAAAGTAAGCTTTATCAAGTGGTTCAACCACAGTAGGCTCAATGCCAATTCCATGAATACTAATACCATTTGGCGTAAAATACCCACTTACTGTTAATTTCATTGCATCTCCATCATTTAGTGGACGCAAGACTTGAATAATGCCTTTACCAAAAGTTTTTTCTCCAACAATTTCTGCTGACTTAGTATCCTTTACTGCACCTGCTAAAATTTCAGATGCACTTGCACTACCTCCATCTACTAACAAAACATATGGAACTTCTAGTTTAGATGAATCAGAGAAGCTTTCACGTTTTTTTCCTTTTTTATCTTCCGAATAGAAAATTAATTGCTTGCCTAAAATAGCATCCGCAATCTCAGTCACCTCTTCAACAGAACCACCTGGATTCCCTCTTAAATCAAGAACCAAACCTTTAATTTTCTGGCTTTCAAGTTCCTTTAAGTGACGCTTAAATTCACTGGCTACATCTTTATCAAACATTGTAATTCTAATATAACCAAGGTCATCCTCAAGCATACGTGACTTTACAGCCTGTAATTTTACAACTTTACGGATAATTTCTTTATCAAAAGCACCTTCAACACCTTCTCTTAAAAGAGTTAAAACAACCTTTGTATTTTCTTCACCACGGACCATATCCGCAATATCTTTAAAATTATCTTTAGTTGTCTTTTCGCCATCAACAGCAACAATTATATCTCCGGAAAGAATACCTGCCTGATCTGCTGGTGTATCTTCGATTGGTGATACAATAACAACTTGACCATCATCTGTTGGCGACATAACAATACCTACGCCAGTATACTCA
>Ga0193962_1001511_pt1 | contig 10840 bp, 10 predicted proteins | sample FB_5_MG_FD_140335 | JGI IMG/M metagenome (GOLD analysis project Ga0193962, IMG submission 140335) | Microbial mat bacterial communities from the Broadkill River, Lewes, Delaware, United States - FB_5_MG | ecosystem: Environmental > Aquatic > Freshwater > River > Microbial mats | place: USA...
ACCGTGACAGGCCGCTTTACACGTATTGATCTGCCTTTTGATCAGGTGGTCGTGGGTGGATGTGCCACAGGACGGCTTGTGGGCGGGAATCTGGCTACTCTTACTCATATGATCGGGACAGCGTATCAGCCCGATTTTACCGGCAGCATCCTTTTTATGGAAGACGTGGGTGAGCCGGCATACAAGATTGACAGGATGCTGACCCAGATGAAAATGGCCGGTGTGCTGGAAGGTGTACAGGGTGTCGTGACTGGGGCTTTTGACGGCTGTGATAATAAAGCCTATATCCCCCAGATCATTCAAGAGGTGTTTTTTGATGCAAACATTCCAATCTGCATGGGCATTGACGTTGGTCATGGGGCGGTTAACCTTTCCCTTCCCATGGGGGGGCGCGTCATTCTGGATGCAGACCGTGCCTGCCTTGAATGGGATTTCGTCGTAAAGTGAATCCCCGTGCGTTTCAAGATATTGATGACGCTATGGCTAATGCCGTGGCTGACGGTGTGTTTCCGGGTGCGGTGTTGCTATGGGCGAGCAGAGACGAAGTCCGTTACCATAAGGCCTTTGGCGTAACCGACCTAAGATCAGGGGAACCTGTGACATTGAATACGGTGTTTGATCTAGCCTCCCTGACCAAGCCCCTGGCCACAGCTCTGGCTGTGGCAGATCTGATGTCATCGGGGCTGTTATCCAGGCAAACTTATTTAAAGGACGCCCTGCCGGCGGCCTGTGGAACGGACAAAGCCAAGATTACCATTGACATGCTGTTGCGCCACCGGTCGGGTTTGCCTGCCCATCGTCCGTATTTTAAATTGCTTCCCGCCCTTGCCCCCGGCATAACTGCCGGAAAACGCCTGCGGCAACTGGTGCTGGCGGAACCTCTGGAATATGAGCCTGGTTCCAAGGAAATTTACAGTGATTTGGGGTTTATTCTCTTGGCCTGGGTGGTGGAGTATCTGTCCGGTGTCCGGCTGGACGCATTTGTTAATGACAGGATCTTTGCGCCTTTAAAAATTTACGACTTGTTTTTTAATCCGCTTCGTTCTGATTTTACAAGGCCTGTGAAGGATAAGGCTTCTTTTGTTTTTGCCGCTACCTCCCATTGCCCCTGGCGCGAAAAAATGATACTTGGGGAGGTGGAAGATGAGAATGCTTGGGCTGCGGGCGGCATTGAAGGACATGCAGGTCTGTTCGGCACTGCTGCCGGGGTTTATCGCCTGTGTTCCCAGATCCTGCGAGCCCTTGAAAATAAAGAAAGCAAAGTAATAGATGCTTCTGTTATTCGATGTTTTGCTGATATAAATAATGGGATGATGCGTCCTGCAGGCTTTGATTCTCCAAGTGAAGAGAACGCGTCATCAGGTCATTTTTTTTCTAAACGATCTGTTGGGCATTTAGGTTTTACCGGCACTTCCTTTTGGATAGATCCTGACAACGGTCTGATTGCGGTTCTTTTGACTAACCGGGTACATCCGAGCCGGGAAAATATTGATATAAGGAAATTCAGGCCCAGAATTCATGACTTGATTGCAACTGTTTATAAGAGCCTGTTTAAAAATTAGGGGATCGAAGCGAAATCTCATGAGAATGAGAACCAATTTTCTCAAATTTTATGTTAATAGCCGGACTATTGGCCTAAAATTTGATGGGATTGGGGCCATTTTCATGGGATTACAGCCGATTCATCTATTTTTAAACAGGCTCTAAAGGAAATATACAGGTGTGAAACACTTTTATTCTTGTAAAAAAAACCTAAGTTTGTTAGCAATTATTTTTTCAGTAGTATTTTTTCATCATCTATTGATAAACACAACTCCCAATTTTGTATGAAAGAGGACAAATGAACTTTGTAACTGATACTTTGCTTGGGGCCTTTTCCAATGATCTGGCCATTGATCTTGGCACTGCAAATACGCTGGTTTATGTTAAGGGAAAAGGAATTGTATTAAGTGAACCTTCAGTGGTGGCTGTCAGAACCGACAAACGGGCCAGAAGCAAAGTTTTGGCGGTGGGGCTGGAAGCAAAGCGCATGCTGGGACGAACACCGGGAAATATTGTTGCCATCCGACCCATGCGAGACGGGGTTATTGCTGATTTCGCAGTGACCGAAGCCATGCTCAAGCATTTTATCCGTAAAGTTCATAACAACAGAAAAACCCTGGTGCGGCCAAGGATTATTATTGCCGTACCTTCCGGCATTACCCAGGTGGAAAAACGGGCGGTCAAGGAAAGTGCGGAATCTGCCGGTGCCAGGGAGGTTTTTCTTATAGAAGAGCCTATGGCTGCAGCAATCGGTGCAGGCCTTCCCATTACGGAACCCACCTGCAATATGGTTGTGGACATCGGCGGGGGAACTACTGAGGTGGCGGTTATCTCCCTGGCCGGGATTGTCTATACCCAATCCCTGAGAGTGGCCGGGGACAAGATGGATGCCTCCATAAGCCAGCATATCAAACGCAAATATAATTTGCTCATCGGCGAAAGAACCGCAGAAATTATCAAAACAACAATCGGCAATGCCTATCCTGATCCAGAGCACCTTGAGACCATTGAAGTCAAGGGCAGGGACTTGGTTTCCGGAATTCCTAAGATATTGGCCATTGATTCCGAAGAGGTTCGGGTGGCTATTTCCGAACAGATTGAGGCGATTGTCGAAACCGTTCGCATTGCCCTGGAACAAACTCCGCCGGAACTGGCCGCTGATATTGTGGACTCCGGCATTGTTTTAACCGGTGGCGGTGCCTTGTTGAAAAATCTGGACAAGCTGCTTAGAGAAAAATGCGGTCTTCCCATTGTCGTGGCTGATGATCCCTTATCCACTGTGGCACTGGGCTGCGGCAAAGTCCTTGACAATATCGAAATTCTTAAAGAAGTGGTCATCAGCTAAAGGTAATGTTTTCCAGGCGGATCATGATGATTGTCGGTGTGGGCGTTTTTATTGCGGTGGCGCTTACCGTAATCGCCATGTCCAGCCGGGAGACCCTGCCGACGGGTGGGGTTGACAGACTGTCCATCACCCTTACATCCCCTTTTCAGTTTGTGGCTTCCCGTATTATCGGTTTTACTGAATCGGTATGGCAGACCTATTTTTCATGTGTGCTTGCCGTGGAAGAGAACCAGGCGTTGAGACGTGAGTTGTCAAAGGCCCGACACACTGCCAACAGGTGCAAAGAGCTTGAGCTTGAAAATATCCGTTTGAAGAAATTTGTTAATTTCCAAAGCTCTGTACCTGCTGCCTATGTGGCAGCCCAGGTGATTGCCCGGGATCCGTCTCCCTGGTTTAAAACCATCATGATTGATAAAGGAGAAAAAGACGGGTTGATCAAAGGTCTGCCGGTGCTGGTGTCGGAAGGAATCGTAGGGCAGATTATTAAAGTGTCCCGCAGTTTTTCCCGGGTGTTGCTGATTACCGACCGCAATTCAGCTGTCGATGCGCTGATACAAGAGACCCGGGTCCGCGGCATGGTCAAGGGCAATAATAAAGACACCTGCTCCTTTGTATATACCTTGAGAAAAGATGAGGTACAGCCAGGACAGGTAATTGTCTCCTCCGGACTGGATCAGGTATTCCCAAAAGGATTGAAAATTGGAGCGGTCCTTGATGTACAAAAAAATCATTCCCAGCTGTTCCAGGATATCATTATAAAAACTGCTGTAGATTTTGACAGACTCGAAGAAGTGCTGGTGTATAAAAATGCCGATTGACAGGCGGATGCTGCCGGTATGATACATTTCGTATTTTTTTTCTTTTCTACTCTGAGCTTGGTTATCATTCAAACCGTTGTTATCCCTGATTTATCTTGGTTTTCCCACAGTTTCGATCTAATGATCATTAATGTATTGTACCTAATCCTTTTTTCTCCACGCTACTGGGTGCCTTTCTGGCTTGTGATCATCGGCAGCATGATGGACAGCCTGTCGGGAGCCCCGTTTTTTCTTCATACCACTGCATATCTGTGTATATACCTGATCGTTTTTTTTCTGCGACGGCTGGTGTTTCAGCGCAGCGCGGTTTTTGTTTTTATTGTCAGCCTTGTGTCGGCCTGTATTTATCAGGGGCTGGTTATGTTCAGTGTTTTTCTGCTCCAGGGTTACAAGGCAATCACGGCTACGGATTACCGCCTTTGCATTGGCCAGGTTATCTGGGCCGCCGTCGGTATTCCCGTCGGTGTCTGGTTTCTGGAAGCCATGCACCAGAACTTTTCATATGCCGTAAAACAGTCCCGCCGGCACATGGCTCGCAAATACAGGGGGTGATGTGGGCGGAATCAATAAAAATTCAGATAGAGAATGGATTAAGCATCGATATATAGGGGCTGGGTTGTGCCTTGTTTTTATTTTCGGTGTTCTTTTTTTAAGGCTCGTTTATCTTCAGATGATCCGCGGGGAAGAGTATCGGCGGCTGTCAATGACCAATTGTGTCCGGCTCAAAAGTATAAAATCCTCCAGGGGGTTGATTTATGATCGCAATCGCAATCTTCTTGTGGACAACCGCCCGGCCTTTGACTTGACCATTGTTCTAGAAGATGCCAAACCCCTGAAAAAAACCCTTGAGCGCCTGGCCGAGTTGACCGGCGATCCCTATGAAGAGTTGATGGCCACCATAAAAAAAGCCGGGAGAGCGGCGTTTTACAAACCACTTGTCCTTAAGCGGGACATAACAAGGGACCTGCTTGCGGTCATAGAGGCCCATCAGTTTGATCTGCCCGGTATTCACATTGATATTGAACCCACCAGAAATTATATACATAAGAAAACCGCTGCCCATCTTATAGGTTATCTTGGTCAGATCAATAAGAGAGAACTGGCTTCGGGTAAATTTCCCAATGTCCGGTCCGGGGATTCCATTGGTCGGTACGGGGTTGAAAAGAGTTTTGAGTCGGATCTGCAGGGCAAACGCGGCGGGCACCAGGTCGAAGTGGACGTAAACGGCCGGGTGATAAAAATACTTAAGACTGTGGAACCGATTTCCGGAAAGGATCTGGTTCTGACAATGGATCTATCTCTACAACAAAAAGCCGAAAATTTGCTTGGAGAGAATGACGGGGCCGTTGTGGCATTGGACCCCTCAAACGGAGATGTCCTGGTTATGGCATCATCGCCTAGTTTTGACCAGAATGATTTTATTGGCGGTATCTCCAGTAAAAAATGGCAGGTCTTAAGGGATGATCCGGGCAGGCCGATGAACAACAAGGCAATCCAGGCAGAATATCCCCCGGCGTCTACATATAAAACCATCACGGCCCTGGCTGGGCTCGAAGAAAAGGTCATTGATCGCAATTCAACCTTTTTTTGCCCGGGCTTTTATAGGTTTGGCAACCGGCGTTACCATTGCTGGAATAAATACGGACATGGCAATTTAAATGTTGTGGATGCCATTGCCCAGTCCTGCGACGTCTTTTTTTATCAAAGCGGCGAAAAACTTGGGGTCGATGCCCTGGCAAGGTATGCCAATGGCTCCGGGCTGGGGCGGTTGACCGGTATTCGTCTGGCCCATGAGCGATCCGGTTTGATCCCCACGTCTGCATGGAAGAAAAAGCGGTTTAAAGAGCCCTGGCAGGCCGGTGAAACCCTGTCTATCAGTATCGGCCAGGGGTTTAATCTGGTTACCCCTTTGCAGATGGCTGTGTTCATATCCGCCATTGGAAATAATGGCACCCTTTACCGGCCAAGGCTTGTCAAATCCGTTCAGGATGCAAAAGGTCAGGTGATAAGGGAAATTGAACCTGAAATTACCGGGGGGTTGCCGGCTTCCAAGAAAAATTTGGCTATTGTGCGACAAGGGCTTTTAGAAGTTGTTCATGGAAACCGAGGCACTGCCCGGCGCATCCGTATTCCCGGCATTCAAATCGCAGGGAAAACAGGTACGGCCCAGGTATTTTCCCGCAAAGCCGGAGAAAAGTTTAATAATGAAAAATTGAGGCGCACTCTCCAGGATCATGCCTGGTTTGTTTGTTACGCGCCTGCGCAGGACCCTAAAATAGCCATTGCCGTGATCATTGAACATGGGGAGCATGGTTCCAGTGCGGCGGCACCCGTTGCCAAAGAGCTGATCCATGCCTATCTTGGGGACCCTGAAGTCCCAACTGCCATGGTCAAGGACGACCAGGCACATGTGGAGTAAAAAAATGTTTGACCGCCGTCTCATATCAAATTTTGACTGGGGATTTCTTTTACTTATTTTTTTGATTTGCATTTTGGGGCTGACCATTCTGTACTCGGCGGTGACAGCCGGATACAATGGAACTGTTCTGCATCCCCTTTTTAAAAAACAGGTAGTCTGGCTTGCCGTTGGTTTTGCAATTATGATGGGTTGTCTTGTCATTGATTTCAAAGAGTTTGCCAAGCTGCATCTTCTTATATATGCCGTGTGTGTCGGACTTTTGGTCGCCACTTGGCTTGTGGGGCATACCGGCGGCGGCTCTCAGCGCTGGCTGGTGTTGGGGCCTGTTCGGATGCAAACTTCGGAGCTGATGAAAATTTCTTTGATTATCAGTCTGGCTTCGGTGTACGCAGACAGTATCGGTCCCGAAGGTTTAGGCTTCAGGCATCTGATCAAGCCGGCAATTTTATGTCTTATTCCCTTTGGGCTCATCGTTATCCAGCCCGATCTTGGTACAGGGCTTTTGCTTTTGCTCATTGCCGGTTGCCTTACTTTATTTGTAAAAGTTGAAAAAAAAGTTGTATTCAGTTTTGGGGGGGCGGGACTTTGTCTGGTACCCCTGGTATGGTTTTTTGGTCTTAAGGATTATCAGAAAGACAGAATTTTAACCTTTTTGAATCCTGAGCGGGACCCCCTTGGTGCGGGTTATCACATCATCCAGTCCAAGATTGCCATAGGTTCGGGCCTGCTTACCGGGAAGGGGTTTCTTCATGGGACCCAGAATGCTTTAAATTTTTTGCCTGAACAGCATACGGATTTTATTCTTTCCGTGCTGGCTGAAGAGTGGGGCTTTGTGGGCTGTGCTGTGCTCCTGGCCCTTTATTTTCTTTTGTTGTTCTGGGGGTTGAATATTTCTTATAATTGCCGAAATATGTTTGGCTCCCTTTTAGCCATGGGTGTTACCATTATGATTTTTTGGCAGATTTTTATTAATGTCGGCATGGTTATGGGGCTGATGCCGGTAGTCGGAGTACCTTTGCCTCTGGTTTCCTATGGGGGATCCTCGGTTGTGACCAACATGGTCGGCTTTGGTATTTTGCTCAATATCAGCATGAGAAAATTTAATACAGCTTGAATCCTGCCCTCTTTATTTTAGATTAAAAAAGCCTAAAAACGAGATTTTGGCTGACAAGATTATAATATATTAAGGTATACTATCGTCGGATAAAAACCATATTTTGAATTGCTGCATTCTGTGTTGACAAAAGGTGTGCTGGATGGTACTCAAGTCTCGATCATTCTAAGCATTTAGGCTAAATCCGAGCGATTTTAGCCAATAGGATATAAGTAGTTGATTTTTTGTAATTATTAACTGGTGGAGGAATTTTATGATAACTGTGATTCCTGATATATCAGCGGTATATCAGATGGTCAATTTTCTTGTCCTGCTATTCCTCCTCAACCTGGTTCTGTACAAACCCATTCGAAATGTCATTCTCCAAAGAAAAGCCAAGGTCGGCACCTTAAGCTCCGGTGTCGAAAGAGCCTCGACTGATCTTGAAAAACAAAAGGATGATTACAAAGATGGGTTAAGACAGGCAAGGGGTGAAGGCCTTAAGCAAAAAGAGGTTTTCATCGAGGAGGCGTCTGCCCAGGAAAAGGAGATTATTACCCGGATCAATCAGAAAGCGCAGGCTAACTTTGCCCAAATTAAGGCACAGGTGGCTGAAGAAACCGAACAGGCCCGCAAAGCGCTTGAGGCCGAGGTTGAGGTGTATGCCAAAACCATCGGCGAAAAGATTCTTGGGAGGGCATGTTAATGGAAAAAATTAATTGGAAAAAACACCTTAAGGTTTCCGCAACTGTCGTGGCTCTAGTGGCTGGTGCGACAGTGGTCTGGGCTTCCGGTGGCGGTCACGGTGAAACAGCGTCGCACAACGTATGGCAAGATGTTGATACCTGGAAAACGCTCAACTTTGTTGTTCTTGTGCTTGGCTGCTTTTTCATCGCTAAAAAGCCGGTGGCACAGTTCTTTTCTTCCCGTACAAAGGGGATTGAAGAAGAGTTGACAGACCTGGAACAGAAAAAAGCCGACGCAGAGAGAAAGCTTGCCGAATACGAAACCCGGTTTAGAAATCTTGCACAGGAATCTGAAAAGATTGTTGAAGATTACATCAAGCAGGGCGAAGAGGCAAAGCAAAGAATTCTTGCAGAGGCTGAAGCCCAGGCTGAAAAACTCGAAGATATGGCAAAACGCAATATCGAACAAGAGTTCAAAGCTGCAAAAGCGGTTCTTAAGCAGGAAGTTGTGGGTAGTGCAATGGAGCAGGCAGAGGCACTCATTAAAAAATCCATCACAACCCAGGATCAGAACCGTCTGGTCGATGAATACTTGAAAAAGGTGGAGGCATAATGAAGAATCTTGCAGTTTCAAGGCGTTATGCCAAGGCGTTAATTTTGATAGGCCAAGAGGATGGTCAGGCGGACGGGTACAATAATGAACTTTCCGCAATGGTTGGGCTTTTAGACTCCCAGCAGGGGCTTGAACTGGCCCTTACCAACCCGCTAATCAGAAAAAGTGATCGTAAAAAGCTTCTTGAGTCGATAATTGCTGCTGCAGGTTTTTCAAAAGTAATGAGTTCTTTTTTGTCATTGCTTTTTGCCAAAGGCAGGATCGGTTTTCTCAGAGATATCGCAACTTATTATAATACAATGGCTGATGAACTTAAAGGTGTTGTCAGGGCAAGTGTTGTGGCTGCCACGAACCTGTCCAAGACCAACATTAATAAAATTCAGAAGTCTTTGGCTAAGAAAACCGGTAAAACCGTTGTGCTTGATGTCCAAAAGGATTCAAGTCTTATCGGCGGTATTATCACAAAAATCGGCGATCTTGTTCTTGACGGCAGCGTAAAAACCCAGCTGATCAATATGAGGGAAACTTTAAAAAAAGGTGAGAGTTTATAATGGAAATTAAAGCAGAAGAAATAAGCCAGATTATAAAAGATCAAATTAAAGGATTTGATGCGCAGGTTGATCTGAGCGAAACAGGTGTCGTTCTGTCTGCGGGTGACGGTATTGCCCGTGTTTATGGTTTGGAAAAAGTAAAGGCCATGGAACTGGTTGAGTTCCCCGGCGGTATTCTGGGGCTGGCACTCAACCTTGAAGCAGACAACGTCGGTGTTGCTATTCTTGGTGATGACAAGGTTATCAAAGAAGGCGACGTGGTTAAAAGAACCGACCGTATTGCTTCCGTTCCAGTTGGCGAAGCGCTGCTGGGGCGCGTTGTAACCACCACAGGCGAACCTGTTGACGGCAAAGGTCCCATCGCTACTGATACATATATGAACATGGAGCTGGTTGCTCCGGGTGTTATTGCCAGAAAAGGTGTTCACGAACCCTGCTACACCGGTTCTAAAGCCGTTGACGGTATGACCCCGGTGGGTCGAGGCCAGCGTGAATTGATCATTGGTGACCGTCAGATCGGTAAAACTGCTGTTGCCGTTGATGCCATCATCGCTCAGAGAGAAAGCGGCATTAAATGTATTTATGTTGCCTGCGGCCAGAAAAAATCAACTGTTGCCCAGGTGGTTGCGGCCCTTGAAGAGCACGGTGCAATGGAATACACAACGGTTGTTGTGGCCTCTGCTTCCGAGTCTGCTGCCATGCAGTATCTGGCGCCCTATGCAGGTTGCGCCATGGGCGAATATTTCCGTGACAAAGGGGAGCATTCCCTGATTGTTTATGATGATCTTTCAAAACAGGCTGTTGCTTACCGTCAGGTTTCTTTGCTGCTTAGGCGTCCGCCTGGACGTGAAGCGTTCCCCGGCGATATTTTCTACAACCATAGCCGTCTGCTGGAACGTTCCGCCAAGATGAACGATGAGCTCGGTGCAGGTTCCCTGACAGCTCTTCCCATCATTGAAACCCAGGAAGGTGACGTCTCTGCATTTATTCCTACAAACGTTATCTCCATTACCGACGGCCAGATTTTCCTTGATAAAGACCTTTTCTTTGCCGGTATCCGTCCGGCTATTGACGTTGGGCTCTCCGTCTCCCGCGTTGGTGGTGCCGCCCAGGTAAAAGCCATGAAACAGGTGGCCGGAACCCTTCGTCTGGACCTTGCTCAGTTTAGAGAGCTTGAAGCGTTTGCCGCCTTCGGTTCCGACCTTGATGCTGCAACCCAGAAACAGCTGACCCGTGGTGAAAGACTGGTTGAGCTGCTTAAACAGCCCCAGTATCAGCCGCTTCCCATGGAAAAACAGGTCACTATTCTCTATGCCGGTACCAAAGGATATCTTGATGGCTATGCCAAAGAATCCGTTGCCGCCTATGAAACTGGTCTGTATCCCTTTGTAGAAAGTCGTTATCCGGAAGTGTTCTCTGGTCTCAAGGACAAACAAAAAATTGATGATGAACTTGAGGCTAAGCTCAATGAATGCCTTAAAGCCTATGCCGAAGAATTCACAGAAGCTCTTTAATTAAGGGCGGATTCTTCGGATTTATTTTTTAAAATAATAATTTATAGGCGCAAAGGTAGATCATATGGCAACATTAAAAGAAGTACAATCGAAAATAGTCAGCGTAAAAAAGACTAAACAGATTACCTCTGCCATGAAAATGGTCGCCACTTCAAGATTGCGCGGTTCCCAGAATGCCATGGAGGCTTTTAAGCCCTATGCCTCCAAATTTGCAGAAGTTCTGGGATCCATTGCCGGGAAGTCAGGGGAGGGGGCATCC
>Ga0193962_1001512_pt1 | contig 10837 bp, 12 predicted proteins | sample FB_5_MG_FD_140335 | JGI IMG/M metagenome (GOLD analysis project Ga0193962, IMG submission 140335) | Microbial mat bacterial communities from the Broadkill River, Lewes, Delaware, United States - FB_5_MG | ecosystem: Environmental > Aquatic > Freshwater > River > Microbial mats | place: USA...
AAAAGAACTACAACTGAAATGGTTGATACAACTGTTGTATCTATTTCTGGTTCTTATTCAAAAAGTATAAGAAGTAGTGGTTCAGTTAATGTTCCAAATGGACTTATTACTGAAACTGAAATCAATCAAGTAATGCAAATGGCTTTATATAATGCGACTATTGTTCCTGAATATGAAGTTGTTCATGTTGTTCCAATATTTTTTAAAGTAGATGATTCAGTAGAAGTTGATAATCCTTTAAATATGAATGGAAGCAGACTTGAAGTTTCTGTTTATATCGTAACTGCAAAAAGAACTGCTTTAACAAATATCAAATCAGCTCTTAAAATCTCTGGTATTGAAGTTGTTAAGTTTGTTTTAGATTCATACGCAGCAGCACTTGCAGTTCTTGATGATCAACAAAAGAAATTTGGAGCAATCGTAATAAATTTAGGTTCTACTACAACAGAATTTGTTTATTATAAAGGTAATTCTATTATATTTAATGGATTTATTCCTGTTGGTTCTAATCATATTACAAATGACTTATCAGTTATGTTACACACTCCACCAACAGCTGCTGAAAAAATAAAACTTGAATATGGTTCATTAGTGCGAAACTATTCTCCAAACAATGACTTAGGTGTTACAAAAGTTAAGATTCCTAGAATTGGTGATGAAGATAGTATTTCTGAAGTTGCTCTTGATTATATTCAAACAATTATTCATGCACGTGTTGAAGAGGTTTTAGTTTTAGTTAAGAACAAACTAAAGAAAAGCGGATTAATGGATAACACAGGTTCTGGAATTGTAATTACAGGTGGAATGAGTTATCTTGATGGAATTAAAAAATTAGCTGAGAAAATTTATGATGGAATTCCAATTAGTGTTACAAATCCAAAAAATATTAAAAATGGTTTCATGAGTTTTGACGAAGCAAATATGGCAACAATTGTTGGATTATTATTTTATTCATTAGGTACAAATAGAAGTTATCAATTAGACTCTAGTAAAAAACTTATTAAACCAGTTAAAAATGACAGAATTGTAGAACAAAAGATTTCAGTAGTTAATAATATTTCTGAAAAACAAAGTAGTGCAGATCATATAAAAGAACATATAATAAAAGACAACTCGACAGTTTTAACACCTTTAATCAAAGATAAGAAAAAAGGTGTTTCAAAATTCTGGAGTAAAGTATCGGAGTGGTTTTAATGGAAAATTTATTTAGAGTAGATGATATAAAAGTGGATATGCCAAGCAAAGTTTTATCAGATAATGTAGCTAAAATTGCAGTAATTGGTGTTGGTGGTGGTGGTTGTAATATGATCAACCACATGATAAATGAAGGTTCTCATAAAATTGATTTAATTGCAGCTAATACTGATTTACAAGTATTACATATCTCTAAAGCTCCAAAAAAGATACAACTAGGACTTAAACTTACAAAAGGTTTAGGTGCTGGAATGAAGCCAGAAGTTGGACGAGATTCAGCAGTTGAGAGTTATGAAGAGATTAAAGCTACACTTAAAGGTGCCGATATTATCTTTATTGCAGCTGGTCTTGGTGGTGGAACAGGAACTGGAGCTGCTGCTATTATTGCAAAAGCTGCAAAAGAAATAGGTGCACTTACTGTTTCTGTTGTTACAAAACCATTTACTTGGGAAGGCAAAAAAAGAGCTGGACTTGCAAATCTTGGACTAGAAGAACTTAAAAAAGTAAGTGATTCAATCATTATTGTACCAAATGATAGATTATTAGAAATTATTGATGAAAATGTAGGTATGAAAGATGCCTTCAAAATTATTGATAATATTTTATATCAAGCTGTTAATGGTATGAGTGAAGTGATTTTAAATCCAGGTAATTCAGATATTAATACAGACTTTGCAGATGTAAAAACAATCATGCAACACAAAGGTATGGCATTAATGGGAATAGGGCGAGCAAAAGGTGAAAATGCAGCTCAAAGAGCCTTAGAAGATGCAATTGATTCTCCTTTACTTGATAAAGTTTCATTAAATGGTGCAAAGGGTATTTTAATTCACTTTAATATACATCCTCAAGTTTCATTATTCGCTATTAATGATGTAATGGGTTCTATTAATGATAGAATGGATTCAAACGCTGAGATTATTTTTGGTACAACATCTGATTCTACTTTAGAAAAAGATGAAGTTAAAATTACAATCGTAGCAACTGGATTTGAGTCAAAAAATGATGAAATCGAAGAACCTACAGAAGGTGCTGAAGAGAATAATAATCAAAATGCAGTTGCACTTGATAGTGAAACTTATTTAGATGTTCCGCCTTTAATGAGAGATTATATAGTTCAATATCAATTGAACTAATATAATTTTAGACATTAAAAAAAAGGCTTTAAACTTTGTTTAAAGCCTTTTTTTATATCTGAAAATCAATAGGTTTATTTTTCTTTTCCTCTTCCCATTCAAATATAAAACACATAGGAAGTTTATCTCTTTTATTTAATATAATAGCAGTTATATATCCAGAAATAAAAATAGATAAAATTGCAAGCAATGAAGCAAATGCAAGTGTTGATAATCCAGTTAATCCTTGTCCCACTGTACAACCAATTGCTAATACACCACCAACTCCCATTAAAGAGCCACCTATCATATTATATTTTACTTTATTTATATTTTGATTAGCAGTACATCCAAAGCTATATTTTTTATTTGCAAATGACATTAAAAATGTACCTAACAATACTCCACAAACAAGAGTAATTGCAAAACTTAACTCATTTACTTCATAATAACTAAATAGTTCTATTGTTTTTCCTATTGGATATACAAATGATATACCTGATAAAGCAATTTCTCTTTCTAAACTTTCAGCACCTATAACACCACTTACATACCATGCAATACTTACTAATAATCCAATTAATACACCATCAATTAAAGTTAAAATTCTTTTTATTTTTTTAACTAAAAGTAGTAAAATAACAAATAGAATTCCAATAATAACGTATATATTCATTTGTGTATTTTCAATAACAGATGACCATTTAATAAGAGTTGGGTTATTTATAAATGGATTTAAAACGCCAAATAATAAGCCTTTCGTTGTAGCATATGCAAAAAGTCCTATAAATAATAAAGTAACTAAGGCATTTGAATCACCTTGTGCATATTTTACTAAACTTCTACTACTACAACCATCTGCTATCATCATTCCAGAACCAAATAATAATCCACCAAAGATAATTGCAAAATAGTTAATATTATTTTTAAAGTAGCTTGTTTGAGTCAAATCAAGTTCAAAATGATTTGCCATAAGTGTAGTTGAAATAATTGCTATAATCATTGCCATAACAACAGAAGCTGCTCTTTTTGTAGATTTTGTAAGAATATAATCTTTTATTGAACCACTAAAACAAAATTGGTTTTTTTGGGCAATTGCTCCAAAAGCAAGACCTATTATCAAACCTAAAATATTTATTATTTCATATATTTCTAAATCAAACATTTTTATACATCATCCTCATCATCTGTCATATCTTCTAGATCTTGAAGAATTTTAACAGCATCCTCTTCTGATAATATCTTTTTATCAATATGTGATATTACTTGATTATAATATTTTTTTACATCAAGCATATAGTCTAACTCTATTTTTAAATCTTGACTATCTTTTTGTTTTGCAAGGAATTTTTTTATTGTTGCAATTTCTTCATCTACTTGAATTAAAACTTCTGTTCTTAATAATTTCTCTAATTCTTCTATTTTATTCATAATAATTTCCTTTTATTTTATATGATTATTTACTGTATTTGGAATAACTGTTCCACTAGCTTGATATTTTAATGCATCAGGGTAACATTTATAGTGATTTCTCACTATTTGTGCCAGTTTTTCTTTTGTTTGAGTATTTATTACTCCATTATTATCAATATTATTAATAATATTTTTTAATAATTCATTTTGAGGAGTTTGCATTTTTAAAAGCCAAGTTTGTAATAATTGTTTATTTACAAATTTAGGTAAAGAACCCATAATCCCCACATCATTTTGGTTATGTATTAAAAGCCCCGATGTTGTACCTCTGTCTAGAGTTAAAACTTGAAAGAGATATAAAGTGTGATAATCAAGTTGTTTCTTAATATCTTGAACACTAAATGTCTGTCTTGTTTTAAATGCATTTGTAATAATATCAATATATGTATCAATAACTGCTTTTCCAAATTCTAAAGCAAAACTTGAATCTTTTTGTTTATCTTCTGTTTTATAATTTTCTAAATAAAAGTGAGAAACACCTCTGTATCTATCTAAAGCAGGAATGAAAAAATATTTCTCTCCTTGTTTTTTCCCTTCTTCATAATTCTCTTTTGAAATTTCTTCTAAGCAATCATCAAATATTTTTTTATCTTCATCATTTTTAATACTTGGATTTAAATCAGCCATAACACGCCAATATGAATTTCCATCTCTTAAAGCTGTTAAGCTAATATGAATATGAATTGATGGAACATTTGGATTTTTTGGATGAATAATTGTGGAAATTGCTGTTGCGCTTTGTAAGTTCTTATTAGGAATTTCATCATAATGAACTTGAGATACATTTACACTTGCTGTATTAAATAAAACTTCATCCCTTGCTTCAAATCTACTTCCACCACCACAAGTTCCATTTTCTCTTAACCAAATAACTTCTTCAAATTTTTTATCTTCCCCTAAATCAGTGCTTAGTTCATCTAATTTATCCACAAATTTTTTTTGTAAACTTCTAACTAATAAATAAGCATCAATGGCTTCTTGAGCCTTTGCCATAATCATTTTCATATATAAATAACCTTCAGTTTTTTTTCTATTGTAACCAAAATTTCATAAATATTTTAGATGTATTTGTTATACTCTCTAAATTTTAAAATTAAGGAATACTTTGATTAATATCGGTATCTATATTTATGAAGACGCTGAAGTTTTGGATTTTGCAGGGCCATTTGAGGTTTTCTCAACTGCTTCAAGATTTCTAAAAAAGAGTGAAAAACTGAACGTTTTTTTAATATCCCAAAATAATAAAGTAGTCAAAGCAAGAGGTGGCTTTAATGTTTGTGCCCACTATAGTTTTTTGGATACTCCTGTTATTGATATACTTATTATTCCCGGTGGTATACATAAAAAAGAAATGAAAAAAAAGAGTGTTATAAACTGGATTCATGAGCAATCAAAAAAATGTTTAATTACAGCTTCTGTATGTACAGGAGCATTTTTATTAGCAAAAGCAAAAGTTATAAAAAAAGAAAATGTAACAACTCACTGGGAAGATATAAAAGACTTAGAAGAATCTTTCTCAAAATTAAATGTAATAAAAAATAAAAGATGGGTAGAAGATGAAAATATTATTACTTCAGGGGGAATTAGTGCCGGAATTGATATGAGTTTATATCTTGTCTCTAAATTATATGATGAAAAGTTAGCACTTAGAACAGCAGAACAAATGGAATTTATTTGGACTAGTGATAATTAAAACAAGATTGTTGATATGTTAAAATAGTATAATAAAACAAAACAATAATTTTAATGGAACTATTTTATGAAAGAATTTATACAACTATTACCAAAAGCTGAACTACACTTACACATCGAAGGATCGTTAGAACCTGAGATGATGTTTTCTTTTGCAAAAAAAAACAATATACAAATACCTTATAAAAATATAGAAGATGTTAAAAAAGCCTACAATTTTTCTAATTTACAAACATTTTTAGATATATATTACGCTGGTGCAAATGTACTTATTACAAAAGAAGATTTTTATGATTTAACTTGGGCATATATTTTAAAATGTGTTGAAAATAACATTATTCACACAGAAATATTTTTTGATCCACAAACTCATACACAAAGAGGAATATCATTTAAAACTGTAATTACAGGGATAAAAAAAGCCTTAGATGATGCAAAAGAAAAATATGGAATCACATCAGCTATTATTATGTGTTTTTTAAGACATTTATCTCAAGAAGAAGCTTTTAAGACATTAGAAGAAGCATTAGAGTTTAAAGATTATATTATAGGAATTGGACTTGATTCTTCTGAGATAGGAAATCCTCCTTCAAAGTTTGAAGATGTTTTTAAAAAAGCGAAAGAAGAGGGCTTTAAATTAGTAGCTCATGCAGGAGAAGAAGCTGATGTTTCATATATCTTTGAAGCATTAGATTTATTAGATATTCAAAGAATTGATCATGGAGTTCAATCAATTAATTCACCAAAATTAATGAAAAGATTAAAAGAGGAGCAAATACCTCTTACTGTTTGCCCAAACTCAAATATTGAATTAAAAGTATTTAAAACATATAAAGAGCATAATATAAAGAAGCTTTTAGACTATGGATTAAATGTAACAATCAATTCAGATGATCCTGCTTATTTTAAAGGGTATTTAAACCAAAATTTTATAAATTTGTATGAAAATTTAGATTTGAGCCAAGAAGATATAATAAAACTTGTAAAAAACTCTTTTAACTCATCTTTTATAAGTGATGAGCTAAAAGAAGACTATTTAAAAGAAATAGATGATTTAATTAAATAAAAGGATTCCTATGCAAAAAATTTTAAACTACATAAAAATAAATGAGTTAATTGCAACTTCAGGTCAACCAAAAGTTGAAGAGTTTGAAATAATTGCAAATGAAGGATTTGAGGTAGTTATAAATTTATCTGTTTATAAAACATCAAACTCAATAGAAAATGAAAATAAAATTGTTACAGATTTGAATATGAGTTATTTTCATATTCCTGTAAATTTTGAAAATCCGTCATTGAGTGATTTAAAACTTTTTTTAAATGTTTTACAATCTCTTGGCGCAAATAAAGTTTGGATTCATTGTTCTAAAAATTACAGGGTTACTGCATTTATGTATGTTTATCATAAATATATTTTAAATACACCATTTGAAAATGTCGATTTATCAATATTTGATATTTGGTCTCCAACCTTACCTTGGCAGACTTTGATGAAAGTGAGTCTGGATGATTTATATAAGGTTTAATTATTTATTTTAAAGTATAAATAAATCATAGTCTTATTATATTTTTGATAGTATATATGCCTTAATTTATATACAAAAGATTGGAATTAGTTTGAGAATAGAGACAAAATTAGAGAAATTTAATGAACATTTATATCTAGAAAGTGGAAGACTTTTAGAGTCTTTTGAAATCATCTATGAAACTTATGGTGAATTAAATGAAGATAAATCAAATGTTATTATTATTTGTCATGCCTTATCAGGAAGTCATCACGCAGCTGGTCGTTATGCTGATGAAGCAAAAGCTGGTTGGTGGGATAAATTTATAGGTGATGGAAAAGCTATAGATACAAGAAAATATTTTGTAATATGTTCAAACAATATAGGAAGTAGTTTTGGTTCTACAAATCCTATGAGCATAGACCCTTCAACAAAAAAAGAGTATAGACTGAAATTCCCAGTTTTAGCAATTTCAGATATTGTAAAAGCACAAATGAAACTATATAAAAGACTTGGTATCTCAAATGCAGTGGCTGTAATTGGTGGAAGTATGGGTGGAATGCAAGCACTTTGTTATGCAATAGAACATCCAACTTTCGCAAAAGAAATTATAGCTCTTGCAACAACTGCATATACAAGACCTTGGGCAATTGCTTTTAATAAAATAGGAATGGAAGCTATAAGACATGATCCACTATTTAAAAATGGAAGCTACAAAAAAGATGATCCAAAAGTTTTAGGACTTCCAGGACTTGCTGTTGGAAGAATGGCTGGATTGATTTGTTATTTAAGTCCCAAGCTATTTAATAATAAATTTGGAAGAGATTACTCATCAACAGATGGATTATACGAGTTATTTGGAAGATTTGAAGTTGAAAAATACTTAGAATACAACGCTTATAGTTTTCCAAAAATATTTGACCCACTTTCGTACCTTTATGTATGTAAAACAATGAATATTTTTGACGCAGGAAGGAATAAAGATAAATTAGCAGACTCTTTTGATAAGGTGCAATCAAATCTGCATTTAATAGCTTTTAGTGATGATATGCTATTTTTCCCTGAAGAAATGGAAGAAATAAGAGATATTATGATAAAAGTTGGAAGAGAAAATCAAGTGACTTATAAATTAGTAGATAGTCAATCAGGACATGATTCATTTTTAGTTGAAGTTGAAAAGTTTGAACAACATGTAATAGATATTTTAAAGGATAAATAAATGGCAGAAATAAAAGATATAGAACAATCAAATTTTGAAGAAAAAATTTTTAAAGCAAAAGAGCTTTTAGAAAAACTTTCAAACCCACAAATCACACTTAGTGATTCTATAAAAGTATATAAAACAGGTGTAAAAGAGCTAGAAGATGCTCAAAAACTTCTTGATGAAGCAAAACTTATGTTTACAACGGCTAATAAAGAGTAAATATATTCACTCCTCATTGTTATGAGGAGTGAACTTAAAATGATTATTTCAAAGGATAATCAGATAATTTTACGAATTTAAAACCATCTGCTTTTAATTTAGTAATGGCTCTTATCATTCCTTCTCTTGTTTGAGATGCAGGATGATTAAAATGAACTATTGCTATTTCACCTTTTTTAGCTGTCATAAATGCTTCTTCAACTTTTTTAGCTGTATATGTAGCTCCAGCGTCTCCTAAAATCGAAAAACCTATTACTTGATGTTTTAATCTATTTGCAACTTTTACAGCTACATCATCATAGTATGCAGTTCCTGAACGATAATATTTTGGTCTTTTATTTGTAATAGACTCTATTTTTCTTGCATTTAATTCTATTTCATCTACAAGTTCTGCTATATCTTCAGTTCCTTTTATTCCATAAACTGAACTTCCATCAACAGAAGCTGGTTTATGTAGTAATCCATGATTTCCAATTTCAAAAAGTGGATTAGCTGCAAGTGTTTTAAAAGTTTCAAGATTTGTATCAATCCATCTAGCATTTATAAATAAAGTTGCTGGAATATTTTCTTTTTCTAAATATGAAATTAGTTTTTTATCATAACCCATTCCATCTTTACTTCCGCATGCATCCATAGTTATTGCTATTACTTTTTGTTTAGTGTTAAACTGAGTTTTTACACCTGTTACTTTTTCACCCCATTGTTTTGGCATTTGTTTTTCATATTTTGATACAACAGATTTTTTTAGTGTCTCATAATCATCTTTTGCAGCATTTGCATAAACATTTAATGTCAAAATGCAAAATAAACTGAAAACAACTCTTTTTTTCATAGAAATTCCTCGAATTAAATTAATAGGAATATAATACTATATAGATAATTAATAATTGATCACAGTCATAGAATTTTAATTTTAATTTGCTATTATTACAAGTATATATATAAATAATAATCTAAAGTTATAAAGCAAGGAATAAATTATGCAAGAAGAATTTAACGAATATTTTAATAGACAAATAAAACTTTGGGGGCAAGAAACACAAGATTCACTTCAAAATAAAAAAATAGCAATTATTGGAAGTGGTGGTTTAGGATGTACTTTAGGTATCGCTCTTGGAGCTTCTGGAATAGGGGAGTTTGCATTTGTAGATTTTGACACAGTAGGCGTTCATAATATTCATAGACAAATAGCTTTTAAAGTTGGTGATGATGGAAAGTATAAAGCTGAAGTTTTAAAAGAACTAATTGAAGCTAGATGTCCATTTACAAAAGTTACAGCTTATACAGAAGGATTTGATGCTTTTGCTTCAAGAGGTTTGACTTTTGATTTAATCATTGATGCCACTGATAATCTTCCAACGAGAGCAGCAATAAATGAATACTGCATGAAAAATAATCAAGCTTGGATTTATGGTAGTGTTGAAGAGTTTCATGGGCAAGTGTGCTTTTTTGAAAAAGCATCTTATGAAGCAGTTTTTCAAATAAATGATAGAAAACCAAACGGAATAGCTTGTCCTATTGTTATGCATATAGGTTCACTTCAAGCTAATTTAGCACTTAGATATTTAGCAGGGCTTAGTGTAAAAAAAGATATTTTATATTATCTTTCATTTGATAATGAAGGTGTTTTAAATACAAAAAAATTCAATCTTCCGACAAACTAAAAATAGAGAGTAATCTCTGTTTTTAAAATTTAACAATAAAGATAAAAAATGTTAAGTATAGAAATTTTAATAGCCTTTTTTTCGGCATCACTTTTACTAGCTCTTGTTCCTGGTCCTGATAATATATTTGTTTTAACACAATCAGTATTTCAAGGAAAAAAATCAGGATTGATAATAATGTTTGGTTTATGTACAGGTTTGATTTTTCATACTTTAGCTGTTGCCTTTGGGGTTGCTGTAATTTTTCAAACATCTGTAATGGCATTTACTATACTTAAAATTGTGGGAGCTATGTATTTACTTTATTTAGCATGGCAAATTTTCAATGCTCCAAGTGAAAAAATTGGTACTAAAAATAATAATACTGATATTGATTATAAAAAACTTTATTATCGTGGAATTATTATGAATATAACAAACCCAAAAGTTTCAATTTTCTTTTTAGCTTTTCTTCCACAATTTACAAATCCAGCATTAGGATCAGTAACTTTACAAATGATACTTTTAGGTGCTCTTTTTATAATGGCTACTATTTTAATATTTGGTTCAATTGCACTTCTTTCAGGATCTTTAGCAAAGGTATTTAATAAATCTCAAAAAACTCAAAAAATTCTAAATAAACTAGCTGCTTTTGTATTTCTAGGGCTTGCTATAAAATTAATAACTACGAAGCAATAAGTCATATAACCGAATTTTAAGCCCTTTTTAGATACACTATCCAAATTTTATAAAAATAAATATGGGGAATTTTTTATGCCAAAAAGAGAAGAT
>Ga0193962_1001515_pt1 | contig 10816 bp, 3 predicted proteins | sample FB_5_MG_FD_140335 | JGI IMG/M metagenome (GOLD analysis project Ga0193962, IMG submission 140335) | Microbial mat bacterial communities from the Broadkill River, Lewes, Delaware, United States - FB_5_MG | ecosystem: Environmental > Aquatic > Freshwater > River > Microbial mats | place: USA...
ACCAAAGGCAATTATGGAGATTAATACAGCGATGCTATCGGCATTTTACTCTAAATATAGATAGACAGGTTAATGCTATCGGCAATAAGCTTTAAATGAAAATTGACACTCTAATGCTATCGGCAATAAGCTCTAAAAAAAATTTGACACTCTAATGCTATCGGCAATAAGCTCAAAATGAAAATTGACACATTAATGCTATCGGCAATAAGCTCAAAATAAAAATTGGCACATTAATGCTATCGGCATTAACCTCTAAAAAAAATTTGACACTCTAATGCTATCGGCATTAAGCTCTAAAAAAAATTTGACACCCTTTTGCCATTAGCAATAAACCACAAAACCATAAAACATAGGCTAAACAAGTGTTTTAATACCTTATATTAAAATGCAATAGGCGAAGAAACTTATTTTTAAGCTCTTATCCCCAAATAGCTAACAAAACCAGTGCATTTACAGCAATATGTGGCAGGGCAAGCTGTTTTAGATCTTTCTTTATTAGATAATAAACAAAAAACGAATTTATGATAAAGGCAACCATAACTACTTTTATTAACATTTGCTTATTGTCTAAATAATGAAGTAAAAACAGAAAGGCAAAAATTGAGGATAACACATACGAGGCCATCAACAACATAAAACGTTGCGATCCGCGCACATTAAACTCTTTTCGGAATATTATTCGAAACGGAAAAAAGTAAAAACCTATTGGAATTATAACAATAACGTAGGTATAAAATGGTAGTACATTAATAACACACAGTAGCAGCACTAATGCAGCAAACAATGTAATAACAAGCTCGTAATTGCGCGATAGTAGTTTTTTCATAAGAATAGATTTAAATCGAGGAGTAATATAGATCAAAAAAAAACCGAAACTTTCGTTTCGGTTTTTAACAGTGGTGCCACCTGGAATCGAACCAGGGACACAAGGATTTTCAGTCCTTTGCTCTACCAACTGAGCTATGGCACCATTGTTTTTAAATGCACTGCAAAACTAGAGCTTTTATTTGATTTTGCAAACACTTTTAAAAATAAAATTGATATTTATTTTTTCGAAACAGTAGAAAAATCAACCATTACAGACGTAATAAAATTGTTATCAAGGCAATAAAAAGTTATTTTAAATGCATCTAAATAACAACTAACAATACTATTATTATTGTGCAAATAGTATTTGCTATCTTTCGCGCAAATTAAACAGATACAAAATATGAAAATGTTAAAAACAACAACAGCTGCACTATTGCTTGCAGCCCTTTTTACAAGCAATATCAACGGGCAAGAGTCCGACAGTAGAAAAGTAACAAACAAAACATCGTTTACAGCCACTTTTATGCCTCTATCGATAATAGATCCATCGCCACGCATACGATTAGGTGGCGAGTTCTTATTTAATCATAAATACAGCGTATCGGTTGATTTTGGCTTTGGTGACGAATTTATATCGTACGAAAAAGAAAACAGAAGCAATGCAGATTACAATTTGTGGGAGATTAGACCCGAATTTAAAGCGTATAAGCACGTAAACAAATACATTGCTTTTTACGCTGCTACAGAGCTGTTTTTTATTAACCATAACGACAAATTTTTAGATAGTCATTACCAATCGGAAAGCGGCAATACTGTATACTACAATAGCACCGATTATCATAGAGTAAAATATGGTGTAAACTTTAAAGGTGGATTTAAAGCTACTTTAATGGAAAGAATAAGCCTAGAAGCATACGCTGGCATAGGTGTTAGAGCACGACAAATAGATTACAGCAATACTTCGGTAATTGAAAATGACGATTACTATTTTTTTGAAGGATGGGATAATTACATATCAAACAAAGAAGGAAATTCTGTTAATCTGAATATAGCAGCAGGCATAAGAATAGGGTTTGTACTATTCGCCAATAAATAGTAAGATTTAAGGGTATTTTTTTATCTTCGCAAACAAATGTTGGCTCCATAGTTCAATGGATAGAATAAAAGATTCCGATTCTTTCGATATGGGTTCGAATCCCGTTGGAGTCACAAAATAGAAAACGAGAGTACTTGCTAAAAAGCATTTACTCTCGTTTTTTTTTGTAAAAAAGAGAGGGACGCCCAAAGCAAAGCGTCCCAATCAACAAAACTAAAACTAACTACATTACAATTAACTTATTAATTGCTTGCTTTCCTTTACAATAAACCTTAACAAAACAAATTCCTGGAACATAATTACTAACATCCACTTTTGTAACCTCGTCGGTTGCAATAGTATTATATATAGTCTTACCATACTGATTTACGATGGTAATTTGAGCCCCTATTTCGGTGTTAATATTTACAATATTCTTTGCAGGATTAGGATAAACCTGTATTTGTAACTTATTAACATCGTCAATTGCTGTTACTTTTTCGTAAGTATCTTCTACAGTTACAGAGTAAACAGAAGTAGACTTATCTTCGGCAGTAACAGTATAGCTAACTGCACCTTTCGAGAAATCAACAGTAGCACCACTATTAGGAGCAACAGTAGCATTATCAGAAACTGTAACCGAAGGAGCTAACGAAGTAAGATCGGTACCTTTAGTCATTACAACTTTAACAGTCTTTGCTGTGTTGTCGATAACTGTTTCGCCAACTTGATTAGCAATAGTAAACGATTTAATTAACGATTCGTTGCTTAAAACAACCTCGTCAACAACAGTTACAGAGTAAACAGAAGTAGACTTATCTTCGGCAGTAACAGTATAGCTAACTGCACCTTTCGAGAAATCAACAACCGCGCCTGTAGCAGGTACAACAGTAGCTTTATCAGAAATTGTAACCGAAGGAGCTAACGAAGTAAGATCGGTACCTTTAGGCATTACAACTTTAACTGTCTTAGCAGTGTTGTCGATAACTGTTTCGCCAATTTGATTAGCAATAGTAAACGATTTAATTAACGATTCGTTGCTTAAAACAACAGATTTATCAACAACATTTACACGATACAAGAATGTTATATTTCGTTTAAGAATATCCTCAACTGTGAACCAAACGCCATTTCTGTTTCCAATAAAAACAGAGTTGTTTTTATGGAATTCGTTTGTATACGAAATCATAAATTGATTACCAACCTTATCAACAACATTAAACAGGTATTTACCTTTTTCAACATCAACAGGAGCATCAAAAACAAATGTTCTCCAAGCAGCCTCAGCCATTGTAACATTAAACTCTTTCGATTCGTAAATCATTTCTGTTGGAACAATACCTTCGTATTTATATATTCTAAACTTAAGATCAGAAGTTAAAGGAACGATCTCGCCTTCGGCATTTACTGGAGCCGAAAGATGCAACGATATTGAATTAACTTTATCGGCCGAAGCAAACTCAAACACCTGACCGAACGACAAATCTGTATCGGCAATAGTTGTAAGAGCCTTAGTAACTTTACCAGTCTCGCGAGCCATAACTGTATCTACAACTTCAAACGATGTTGAAATAATGTTATCATTAGAATTCTCGTCGTTATCTAGTTTAGCATTTGCAGTTACTCTAAAAATTCCTTTATTCTTAGCAACAAAAGCATTAGTAACCGATGCAATTTTTGTTACACCTGTAGCAAGAGGAGCCTCTAACACAGCATTTTCATTGTAAGAAGTGTTTTCTACAACAAAATTTACATCAACATTATTTTCAAGAATAGTTCCCTTATTAAAAATTGACAACGCAAAATTATAATTTGCCTGCTGAAGAGGAAGAATAGGATACTCAATAGCCGAAGATTTAATTACAAGATCTGGATTATCAATAACATTATATTTTTTACCTGCATTAACATTTGCACGAATCATGTAGGTAAATTTCATTGTAGTAAATTCTTCAAGAGGTTTCCAAACATCACCAGTATTCATAAATACCGACTCTTTGGCAAAGAAGTTTTCGCTAACACAAACCTTTAAGCTTTGACCTTCTTTATCGACAACAGAAATAAGATATTTTCCAGGCTCAACAATCAGCTTATTATAAAGAGAAAGATTATGCCATTGGAATTTAGTTGTCGTAAAAGTTTTCTCATCTGTTTCGTAAAGCATCTCACCTACTCCATCATCGTACTTATAAATACGGAATTTAATAGTTGACTCTTCGGTAGGAAATGTCTGATCATCGTACGAAACAGGAGCAGCTAATTGAATAGATATAGACGAAATTGTATCTTTCTTAACAAATTCAAAAATCTGTCCTAACTCACCACCTTCAGTAACAGGTGTTTTAGTATTATTTGTAGGAATACCATCTTCGCGAGCCATAACCGAATCAACAACTTCGAAAGAAATTTTAGATAAATTATCAGAAACCTCTTCGTCGTTAGCTAAATCTATTTTAGTCAACATTTCGTACACACCTTTTTTGTCTGCAACAAAAGGCGAAGTTGTTTTATATGACTCTTTTACACCATTAGCAAAAGGCACATTTAATGCTACTACATTAGTATAATCTGTACCAATTACAGAGAAGCTTATATCTGTAGCATTCTCAAGAACTTTACCTTGATTAGAAACATCAGCAATAAAATTAAATGATGCTTGCGACAATGGCATTTTTGTATAAACAGCAGGTACAGCTTCAACTAACATATCTGGCGATACAGGTACGTGAAGCGCAGGTGTAATAATATCGTCGATTAATAATTGTGATTCGTCTGAAATATTACGGTGAATAATTGCAATATAAACAGATTGGTCTTTATAAGCCGATAAATCAACTTCAACTTTTGCATATTTATGAGTTGTCAATGTCTGATCGGCAATAAGAACCTCACTGAAATCAGCCACTCTCTTTGTTTTAGTAGAAAGAAGAACAGCAAAATGCTCTCTAAAGGAAATATCAGAAACAGCACCAGCCCAAAATACAAGCTTGTCGTTATCATTTACATCAAGTTTTGGAGTAACAATCCAGTTATCAGGATTAGCTGGTCCACCATCTAGTAAAGCCGACTCCGACACAATACAGAATTTTCCTGTATGAGCAAGATCTGGAGCATATTCAGTATTCTCGTATGGGAACCAGTTATGACCATCCTCATCATTATCAATAGTTTCCCAATTTGCATAATTAGCTTCAACCTCAAACTCTTGGTGATAACAATTACTATTATAAGCATAAGCTTTAACATCAATAACTATATCGCCACCATTAGTTTTAATAACTATTGGTTGATTAAAATCGCCTGCAGTAGTTGGAGTAAAATCAATAGTAAACTTATAAGTTTCGTCTTTAGCAAGATTAACATCGGCAGCAACAATAGAAGTTGTAAATGGAGTACCTGTTAGATCAACTATTTCGGTAACATTTAAAGTACCAGCAAGAGTATTTGTAAGAGTAAACTCAAACGATTTTTCAGTATCACCAACACGAGTTACTTCGCGCCATTCGGTTTTATTTATTGCAGCTATAGGATTTACAGGAGGAGGATTTACAGAAATATTATCTACATGTAACTCACTCTTATCATCAGAAACAACTTGAATTGCAATGTAAATATTATCGCCAACATTAATTCCACTAATATCTTGTAAACGATATTTATATTCAGTGAAACCAAAATCGGAACTAGCCTCAATAACTTGATCAACTGTTATAGTAAAATCTTCAACGTTTGTACCAGCTTTAGAAACTAATACATTAAAATTTTCTTTGTATAGAGCAGCCGAGGAACGAGCCATAAAAGTAAGATAGTCGTTATCACGAACTTTTACTCTTGGAGTAATTAACCAATCGTTATTACCAGTCATGTTACGCTTAGTCTTAACACCATATTCACCTTCGAACGAAGCATTACCTATTACAAACCAAGCCTTACCGTTTCCATCTTTATCAATCATTTTCCAACCTTCAGGAAGAGCTGTTCCATTACCTTCGAATCCTTCGAAAAGACCAAGTTGACCTTCCTGTACTGGAACTGTTTGCTTTTCAACTGTTACTTTATAAATAGATTTTGTTCCATCTTCAGCAGTTACAGTAAAATCAACTACACCACCCGAAAAATCAACAACAGATCCACTTGCAGGAGCAACCGTCGCCTTATCAGAGATTGTAATTGTAGGCGTTACTGTTTTTAAATCAGCATCACCAGACATAACTACTTTAACTGTTTTTGCAGAATTATCAATTACTGATTCACCAATTTGATTAGCAACAGTAAATGTTTTAATTAACGATTCGTTACTTAATGAAGAAGAAGGAGAACCAACAAAAACATCGTCTATTGCAAGTTGACCTTTCATAAAACCATTGTTGGCAGGCGATACAACATGAATAGCTAAATAAATATTATCGTTAACATTTATATTCTCATTTGCTGTAAGATCAATTTCCATTTCTGTCCACTCTAATAAAGAAGAATGGTTTTTAACAAGTTCAATATTAAAATCAGAAGCCGAATGTCCAGTTTTCGAAGCAACAATATTAATAATGTCATTTGCGAATTGCGATTTTAGCCAAAATTTAAATTTAGATCCTTCAGAAACTTTAAACAGAGGTAAAACAAGATAATCGTTATGAACATCACTAATTTGAGAAATCTTCATAGCATTATGACTATCATGCGATTGAACAGTAAACTTTGTTAAAACCCATGTATTTGAATCATTATTAGCATCAATAATCTCCCATGCAGAAGGAATTGAACTTTCTTCAAAATTTTCCTCAATTAAAGAAACACCTTCAGGTAACTGCCCAACAGCTTTACCAGTTAACTCAATTGTAATATTTCCTTTTGAAGTTTCAATTACAAAAGTTTTAGCATGGTCGCCACCAACAACTGGTGAATACGAAAAGCCAAAAGAGGTAGAACCTGAAGCAGCAATTTTTGAATCTTTTACTAAAGTAGTTGAAAATACAGAACCAGCAAGATCGGTAATATTAGTTATAGCAATCTCTTCGGCCGTATTATTAGTAATTGTAAAAATATCGCCCGAATTAACAGCTACACCAGCAGTAGTATTTGCCGACCAATCAAGCTTATTAATTGTAACAGGATCAATTTCAGGAGTCTGTAATTTTATATCGTCGATAAATAGACCGGCTCCATTAAATTTAGCAGAGACATCAACAATTGCCACAAAAACCTCGTCGCCTACGTTCACTCCAGAAATAGCAGATAAATCGTAAGAGAACTCTGTATATGTTGATCCTGGTTTATTCTCTTCAGAAACAGTAATATTAAAATCGTTTATGAAATCTTTACCATTTTTTGATAAAAGAACTTTAAAATTTTCGCGTCCACCAAGAAAAGAAACTGTTGTTTTTGAACGAGCAAAGAAATTAAAAATCATTCCCTTTTCAACTTTAATTCTTGGAGTAACCAACCACAAATTATTGTCAACAGCTGCATTTCTATTTCCTTTTAAAGCTCCATTAGAATCTTGGTATGTATCAGTAGATTCATAAATCCAATTTGTATTAGAATTATTCACATCAAATGTATACCAATTGCTAGGAAGAGGATTAGCTTCACTAGCAGTCTCAAAATTTAGAGTAAAAGCATCAACAGCATCGGTTTTAGAAACACCTGTTCCATTAATTTTTAATGCAACATCTCCGGCATTAGTTTTAATATTAAGAATGCCTGTATACTCTTTTTCCTCTTGAGGAGTAAAGGAAACTGCAAATGAAACAGATTCGTTTCGTTTAAGATTAACAGAAGCAGAAGAAGCAGTAGTAAGAGTTGACTTAAAAATAGTTCCATCTAAACCTGAAACCTCTGCAATTTGAAGACCATCTAAACCTGCATTACGCAAATTAAAAACATATCCCGAAGAGATTGAAATACCCTGCTCAGATGAAATATCCGTTTCAGAAATATTAAGAACTGGCTTGGGAGATGTAGGAGGAACCTCAACAGTAAAATCGTCGATACGCAACTTATTTAAACATTCTTCTCCAGCATAAATAGCAACTGAAATTTCATCTCCAACATTTATCTCTGAATTATCAGAAATTTGATAAACAAATTGTTTCCAGTCAAGTTTTACCTCAGACACACTACCAATTTCTAACAAATAGTCAGAAACAACTTGATTACCTTTTGAAACAAAAACTTTAAAAGAACCAGGTGTATCATCACTAAGTGATTTACAATAAAAAGAAAGCACACAGCCTTCGGTAACAGTAAATTTAGGAGACATCAACCAGTCATCAGACTTAGTACTGGAAAATCTATGCATTTCTACACAATAGCCTCCAGAATATGGAGTATATGTAACAGAACGCCATGTTTTACCATCATTATTAGCATCAATAACTTTCCAAGTATCTGGAATAACTCCGCCTTCGAATCCCTCGTATAAAATCTGCGCAGAGGCAAATAGAGAGTAAAGAACGAATAAACACGATAGAGTAAATTTCCTCATCATATAATTTGTATTTAGGTTAAAAGTCCAAAACAAACATTTAAATACGGAAACTCATCATTTATCATGTGACAAAGAGTCTACATCAAAAAAACAACAGCTCAACAGGGTATCTACAGAAGGATTATTCTACACTAATAATGAATATGTTAACAAACCAATGTATTTACAAATTAAATTTCAGAAAGGAATTCAAACAAACCAGTATCTCCTTGTATGTCCAATTTTTTTCGTAACCTATATCGTTTCATATTTACACTTTTAGCCGATATATTAAACTGTGTTGCGATCTCTTTTGACGATAAATTCAATCGTAAATAGACACACAAACGCTGTTCATCCTCTGTTAAATCTGGATAAGTCTCTTTAAGTTTTTTAAGAAAGGCATTATCTATTTGCGAAAAATACTTCTGAAAATCTTCTCTATCTTTTTCGATATTCAAATTTATTGAGACTAAATTACCCAATTCAACAACTAGGCTTTTAGCTTCAGGATTAACAGCCTTATCATATATTTCACGAATCTTCTTTCGTAAAACCTCTAGAAAGTCATTTTTCTGCGAAATACGCATTGCAAAATTACTTAACTCCTTGTCGTGTTCCTGAAGCTCTTGACTTAATCTCTCCTGTTCACTATAAATTAAGAGAAGCTTTTTCTGAACTCTTGTTCTGTACAATACAAGAATAAAAGCTGTTGATAATAACACTAGAATTACTACTACTATTTGAATCACAAAATTCATTTTCTTCTTTTGCTTAAGCAAAAGAAGTTGCTCTTCCTTATATTCTAGTTCACTCTCTTTTTTCTCAACTTCATATTTTATCCTAATATCCTCAGCTACTCTATCACTCTTCTCGTTAAACAAAGAATCCTTTAAATCGGAATATAATAACAAGTATTTGTTAGATTCTTTGTACTTATTAATTTTAGCATATTGTTGGTAAAGAAGTTGCGAAGCCATTGCTTTAACTTCCTGATATTTTATTTCTGAAGCTTTTTCAAAAGCCTGAGTAGCTACCTTAAAACCATCATTAATTTTTCCATCTCTGAAATAAGCTTCGGCCAAATTTACGCTACAATGAGTCATTCCTTTAATATCGCCAACTAATTCTTTTATCTGCATTGAGCGAGTATGAAGTTCGATGGCTTTTTTCTGGTCGCCTTGATTAGAATAAAGCGATCCCATATTATTCAAACAACCCGAAATCCCCTTGTTATCTTTTAACTCTGTATAAATGTCTAATGACTGACGATAAAACTTTAATGAAGATTCGACATCTTTCATATGTTGGTACAAATTACCAATATTCATAAGCACGTTAGCATGATATCTCCTATCGTAACTTTTTTCATTAAGTAAATCGGCTGCCTTCAAATAATACTCTAGTGCCTCTTTAAACTTTTCGTGCTTACTATAAATATTTGCAATATTAATAACTGTCAATATCTGGTTCCTATAATCACCTAGTTTCTCGTGCTGTTCAAGCGACATAAAAAGCATCTCTATTGCCTTATCTAGATTACCATAATGTTCGTAAATAAGACCAATATTCATTGCAGACGATGCTATAATATCGAGAAACTTATGATCCTGAGCAATTGTATTTGCAGTAGTATACAGAGAAAAAGCTCCCGCATAATCGCATTGCGAATAAATTATACCACCTTTATTTAATATTGCTTTAGCATGTCGATAAATGTCATCCTTACTATACTCTAAAACTTTATTTATATAAAAAACAGCACTATCTGGACGTCCAGAATAATAGTGATAAAGAGAAATATTAACGTAACAATCGGAAACACCATTGTTATAATTGTTTTCAAAAGCTTTATTTAGTGCCAAACAAGAAAGCTCCTTTCCTTTCTGAGGATTCTGGCTTAGCATTATAAAAGCCACTCTATTTAACGAATCGACTGTATTCTTAGCATTAACTTTTGGATTTCCATATACGGAATTTGCTATAAGAATAGATAAAAGAAATACAAAACAATACCTCATATGTAACTATTTTAGAAACTGCATAATTTTTTGAACAGAACCTTGCTTATTCTGTACGTAATCTTTTGATATACTTGAGGTGTGGTTTAATAATTCTTCATCTAAGATCAACAAAGATAGTATTTCTGAGAAGGAATCAAAATCGGAAATAGAGAAAGCCCCTCGTAAATCAATTAAATCTACAGCTTCATTAAACTTAGAGTAGTTAGGACCAAAAACAACAGGCAATCCAAAAGTGGCAGCTTCTAATATATTATGTAATCCTGCCCCAAAAGCACCACCTATGTAAGCAAAATGGCCATAACGATATAAAGAGGACAAAACACCAATACAATCAATAATTAACACTTTTGGAAAAGAGTCTTTGCTACCTTCCGAATAACAACAACAATTGTTTTTAAATAAGTTTTTTATTCTATCAATATTCTTTTTATGAACCTC
>Ga0193962_1001517_pt1 | contig 10814 bp, 7 predicted proteins | sample FB_5_MG_FD_140335 | JGI IMG/M metagenome (GOLD analysis project Ga0193962, IMG submission 140335) | Microbial mat bacterial communities from the Broadkill River, Lewes, Delaware, United States - FB_5_MG | ecosystem: Environmental > Aquatic > Freshwater > River > Microbial mats | place: USA...
AAGTAATAAATACTCATCAATTGATGAATTACCAAAAGGTGCTGTAATTGGAACTACTAGTTTAAGAAGAAGAATGGCTTTAAAACTTTTACGTCCTGATATTGAACTTAAAGATTTAAGAGGAAATATTAATACTAGAATTGCAAAACTAAATGCAGGAGAATATGATGCTATTATTCTTGCAGCTACTGGTGTTCAAAAACTTGGTATTGAAAACGAAGTAAAACATTTTACTCCAATTTCAACTGATGAAATGATTCCTTCAATGGGACAAGCAACTTTAGGTATTGAAACTACAACAGATCCTAAAATTGTTGAAATATTATCAGTATTGAATGATAAAAATGCTCAAATAGAATCAACAATAGAGCGAAGTTTTGTACATACATTAGAAGGTGGATGCCAAGTTCCAATTGGTGTAAAAGCTACTATTATTGATGATAAATCTGTTAGAGTTCAAGCAATTGTAGGAATGCCTGATGGTAGTGAATCAATTTCTGAAGATATTACAGCTGACATAAATAATTATGAAAATATAGGACAAACTTTAGCTCAATCATTTATTGACCAAGGTGCTAAAGATTTACTAGAACGAGCTGAAAAAGTAGCTTTTAAATAAATTTAAATTGTCAATATTTTCCAAGATATTTTTATATGTAAATAGTATTATATAAAATAAATTTTAAGGAGTGAAAATGAGAATTAATGTAGAAGATACAGTATTTTGTTTAGTTGATGTTCAAGAGAGGCTATATCCTCATATGACAAATAAAGATGAAATAGAAAAAAATTTACTAACTTTAGTAAAAGGTTTAAAAGTACATTCTGTTCCATTTATTGTTAATGAGCAATATAAAAAAGGAATTGGTGAAACAATTCCTAGTTTAAGAGAACTTGTAGATACCGATCCTCATTTTGAAAAAACTACTTTTTCATGTTGTAAAAATGAAACAACAATGGAAGCAATAAAAGCTGCTAATAAAAAAATAGTAATTGTTGCAGGAATTGAAACACATGTATGTGTTTTACAAACTTGTATTGATTTACTTGAATTAGGACTACAACCCGTACTTGTAACTGATTGTGTGACTTCAAGAAAGCAAAAAGATACTGATATGGCAATACAAAGATTGGTTCAAGCAGGTGTAATTCCTACAACTTATGAATCACTTTTATTTGAATTAACTGTAAATGCAAAAAATCCGGTATTTAAAGAAATTTCATCATTGGTGAAATAAAAAAGAAGAGTTAAATGAAAAGAATATTTATTTTATGTTTTTTTATCAGTTTGTTAATGACAGGTCAAGCAAAAGAATTTAATAGTGTAAAAGATATGCCTTCAAATAAAGATATATTTATTATGTTTAGTATTCCTTCTTGTCCTTGGTGTGCAAGACAGTTAAAAGTATTAGAAGAAATAAAAGAAACAAGAGATAATTTTGAATTTATGAAAGTTCAAGACGATAATATAATATATGATGAATTAATGGAAAACTATGCTTTTCCTGTAGATGTTTATCCTACATCATTTATTGTGAATAAAGAAGATGGTGAATTGAATATTAGATATGAATTCCAAGGTTATCAGAAAAAAAGTAATATTCTTAAAATTTTAGATAGTGAAGATGATTTTTAATGGACTAATTTATAGTCCATTAAATTTGCCAAGATAGTTCATCCTGTACCTTTTCTTCATAAATACTTTCTTGAAATAAAATTATAAATTCAACACCTTCATTTTCTACACTTTTACATTTTATAGTGCCATTTAAAGTAGTTGTAATAATATTATATAAAATATTTAAACCAAGTCCTGTTCCACCTTTTTCTCTATTAGTTGTAAAAAATGGATCAAAAATTTTAGGAAGATTTTCTTTTTTTATCCCCTTTCCTGTATCTTTATATATAAGCCTAATTATACCTTCTTGCTTACTTGCTTCAATAAATATCTCACCTTCTTGATTTTGTTTAAAGCCATGCCTTAATGAGTTAATTATTAAATTTGTAATTATTTGAGACATTGCACCAGGAAAAGAGTTTATATTTATATTTTTATCACATAGGTTATTTATTTTAATATTTGTTTTTCTTAAAATATTATTCATGCTTAATAAAATCTCATTTATATAATTATATAGATTGAACTCTCTTTTATCTTCACTTGATTGATCAAAAGATATTTGTTTAAAACTTTTAATTAAGACAGCTGTTCTATCAAGATTAGTATTAATTAAACTAGCAATCTCTTTAGATTTTTTTAAATACTCTTCAAAATCTTCTTGAGACATTGTTTCATTTTCATAGCTTTTATTGATTTTATCTGTAAGTCCTAAAAAGTGGGTAACACCTGTAAGTCCAATACCTACTGGAGTATTTATTTCATGTGCAATACCTGCAACTAAGACACCTAGACTTGACATTTTTTCTGATTCAACTAATTTACTTTGTGTAAGTTTTAGTGTCTTTATTGCTGCTTGAAGTTCGTCTTTTTGTATCTGTTCTTTAGTGAAATCTCTGCCAATTCCAACTATTCCAATAATATTGCCATCATCATCTTTTACTGCTGTTTTTATTGTTTGATTATACTCTTCATGACCATCACTTTTATAAGGAATAACTTCATAATTTGTTAGTGGCTTATCTGAATACATGGCATTATTATCATGTTTTCTAAATGAATCAGCAAGCTCTTTTTCAAGATAATCATAATCTGTTTTTCCAATAATTTCAGTAGATGAAGCTCCAAAGAACTCTTCAAACTTACGATTACAGTGTGTATAAACACCATTTTTATCTTTCATCCAAAATAAATCAGGAATTGAGTTTACTAGTGTTTCAAAAGTATTTTTTTGCTCTAGAATTTTATTAGTGTTTTCTGCAATTTGTCTTTCTAAACGTTTCTTTTCATTTATATTTCTCCAAGAACTGTGAATAATTATTTCATCTTTAATACAAAGAGATGTAAGTACTATTTCAAAAAAAACTTCTTGATTATCTTTATTTAGATGAAGCCATTCAAATCTTACTGACCCCTTTTTTATACACTCTTGTACTAGTTTTTGTGCTTTTTCTTTTGAAGATATACCATCTTCTTGAAATTCTGGGGAAATATCGTGTATTTGTTTTTTTAAAAACTCTTTTTTATTTTTATATCCAAAATCATTTAATACAGATTGATTACAATCTAAAAATTCTCCATCTTTAATTAATGAAAGTCCATCACTACTTTCATTAAAAAGAGTTTCAAATACTTCTTTTTGTTGTCTTAGCTCTTTTGTTTGCTCTTTTATTTCCTTTGCAAGTTTTTCATTGAAACTTTTAATTTCTTGATTTTGATTATCTATAATTGAAATTCTTTCTTTAAGTGTTATTCTCATTATTTCAAATTCATGTGCAAGCTTTTCAATTACATCTTTTTTTCTTGATTTATTCAACTTGATACTTTTATCTAGATTACCTTTTGCAATCTGTGATGCAAGTTCTCTTAAAGAATGAATAGGTTGAAGTAGCTTTTGAAGAACTAGTGATATAATTATGTATATAAAAAAAGCTGCAAGTGTTGAAAAAAGAATGATATCAAATATAAATGTATTAATGTCATCTTGAATATGTTTTTTTGTATAATATGTCGTTACCACACCTAATGTTTCACTATTGTATTCAACATAGCTTCTCTTTTTAATATGATACTTAGTCTTTACATCTTTACTTCCAAAATATAAAGAAATACTTCCTTCAAATTCTTCTATAGCTATAGCATCTATATCTTTATCTTTTAAAAATGATTTTAAGTTTATTTCTATTTCATTTATATCAGTATTATATAAAGGGATGGCATTTATACTATTAAGTAAAACACTAGTACTATCTATTTTATTCTGAAGTTGATTTAAAGCATTCTCTTTATTATTAGCAATAATTATAGAACTAAAAAAGATAGTAACAACTATATAAGTTAATATTATAGGAAAAATAATTTTTGTTTTTAAAGTCACATTAAATCCTTGCTTTAAATTTATGTAACTTTAACAATTTCTACATACTTATCTATATTCTGTAAAATTATATCAACAAGTTTCGGATCAAAGTGTTTTCCTCTTTCCTCTTTAAAAAGATCAAGTATAGCTTCAAGTGGCCATGCTTCCTTATAGCATCTTTTATGATATAAAGCGTCAAAAACATCTGCTACAGCAGAGATTCTTCCGTATATATGTATGTCTTCTCCTTTAATTCCTCTAGGATAGCCACTGCCATTCCATTTTTCATGATGTTCATGAGCAACAATTGCTGCTGTTTTAAGCATATCCCTATTAGATGTTTTTAGGATGTCATAACCCATTTGAGCATGCGTTTTCATAATCTCAAACTCTTCTTTAGTAAGACTTCCTGGCTTTAATAAAATAGAATCAGGAATACCAATTTTCCCAATATCATGCATAGGCGATGCCATTTTTAAAAGTTGTGCTTCTTTATGTGATAAACCAAAATCAATAGCAAGCATATATGAGACTTCAGAAACACGATAAACATGTTTTGATGCTTCATTTGATCTTTTTTCTACTACTTCTCCTAATCTTTCAATAATCTCTTTTTGTGTTTCTAAAATTTCATTGTTTAATGATAAGTTATTAAATGCAACCGAAATGTTATTTGAAAAGATTTTTGTAAGTTCTCTGTCTAAAGTGCTTATATTTGCGCAACCACAAATATAAATCATATATGAAATATCTTCATTAAATTTAAAATATCCAACATAATGCTCTTTATCAAAATGAGATTTTTCATTTTCCATTGCTTGAAATATTAAGTTTTTAACTTCCTCATTAACATCATCGAAACTTTTATTTGATTTGAAATCACCAGTAGAAGCTAAAATTTTATAATCTTGTTTTGATTTTCCAACTGATAAGGCATTATTTGAGTTAATAATAAGAGAATCATTATTTAAATTTAAAATAGAAATGAGTTGTGTTAAAACCCCTTCAGCAAAAATTTCTAATGAACGTTCTTCTGATATTGACTTTGTTGCTTCAATAATTTTTTTAAGTCCATCTTTGTTTTTCTTAATAGTTTTTAAATCTTGATATGATCTAAGAGCTGTTACCATTGTTGAAAAAAGTTTTTTTGATGTAAGTTCAGTTTTTTCTTTATAATCATTTATTTTATATTTAACAATAACTTCTTCTTCAGGAGCAGATCCTGGTTGTCCTGTTCGTAAAACTATACGAATAAGTGAATTATTTAATTCTTCTCTAATCTTTTGAGCTGCTATTAATCCTGCATCATCAGATTCCATAACAACATCTAAAAGAACCATAGCAATGTCTTTATTCTTTTTTAAAAACTCTATACACTCTTCTCCACTATAAGCACTGTAAAATTCTAAAGAATGCCCATCTAATTCAAAGTCAGATAAGACTGTTTTTGTCATTGAGTGAATTTCTGGCTCATCATCAACTATAAGTATTTTCCATTTATTTAAATTTTCTGTTCGTTCTTGAGTTTTTGCAAATTTTAACTTTGCCATGTTTTATCCTTAGCTATTGTAATAGATTTTATTTTTTTAGGAATTGTTATAACAAAACGAACCCCTTGTTTGTTACTTGTATCAATTTCTATTTTACCTTGAAGATGCTCGTTTACAATATTTTGTATAATATGTAAACCTAAGCCAGTACCACCTTTTCCTTTTTTAGTTGTAAAATATTTATCAAAAATATTATTAATAAGGTGAGGTGGAATTCCAGAACCATTATCTTCATAGTTTATTTTAATTATTTTATCAAATTCCTCTATAAAAATGCAAATTGTTCCTTTTGAATTTTTTGAAAATCCATGTAAAATTGAATTGTTTATTAAATTTGTAATAATTTGAAAAATTAAATTTGGATAGGTATTTAAAACAATACTTTTATCACATACTATTTTTATTTCAATATTATGTTTTTTAGTTTTACTTTTAAGTGCTAATAATATTTGTTCAAGGTATTCTTTAAGAAAGAATTCTCTTTGTTCTTCAAAAGATTGATCCAAGGCAATAGTTTTAAAACTTTTAACTAAACTACCAGTACTTTTAAGGTTAAATGTAATTATTTTTGACAATTCTATGGTGTTATCAAGATAAGAAATAAACTCTTCTTCAGTCATTTCATCTGTTTCAAAAAGTTTTTTTGTTTTCTTTGTTAACTCTTCAATATGTGAAATAGAAGTAAGACTAATGCCTAAAGGTGTATTTATTTCATGAGTAATTGATGAAACAAGCTCTCCTAAAGTGGCCATTTTCTGAGAAATTGATAAGTCTTCTTTTGTTTTGCTAAGATCTTGTATTGTTTGTTGCAATTGTTTATTTATAGATTCTAATTCTTCTGTTCTTAATAATACCTTGCTTTCTAAGGTGTTGTTTAAAAGTTTTAATTGATCATTTTTAATTTTTACATCAGTTTTATATTTTATAAATCTTTGTTTAATTATTTTTGAAAAGTAAATAGATAAAGCTATTAAAAATGTAAATAAAATTAAACTTATTACTAATACTTGATAAAGTTGATTTTTATTGTTTTTTACTAGGTGCTTCTTTTTTTTACTTAATATATTATTTATTTCATTAATATAAACTCCTGAACCAATAATCCAATTCCATTCCTCAAAGGGTTTAACATAAGATGTTTTTTGTGAAAACTTACCTGTACTTGGTTTTATTGTACTATATGTATAAAATTGATTTTTTGATTTAGCACTTTTTAAAAGATTTTCAAAAGTCTCTTTTCTTTTTTGATTTTTACTATCAAACATATTGCTATTAATTAAACTTGGATTAATATGATTTAGAAGAGTTCCATCTTCATTAAAAATAAATATATAGCCATTGTTTAAAAATTGAATATTTTTAACTTTTTCTAATATATCAACTTTTAAACTATCTTCATAATCTTTAATATATTCTCCTGAAACAATAAATAAGTCAAGTGCTTCAAATCTTTTAATAAAACCTATTTTTTCGTAACTATTAATTTTATCATTTGATTTCGTCCACCACCATGTTAAGAAACCTTCGCCTTTATCTTCTATAATTTTATTAAACTCTTCAAGTAAATGTTTTCCTTTTGCATCTTTCATACGCAATATATTTTTACCCTTTAAATAGTTTGAAATAGGGTGCATTTGAACTATATGTTTAGAATCAAGTATAAAATAATAACCTCTACTTGAATTAAAACGAATAGGTTTTAATGTATCATATATTAATTTTTTTATCTCTTCTTTACTTTTTCCATGATTTTGTAAATAGATATTCTCAGCAATTGAGTGTGCTTCATAAACTCTTAGTTTAAGATTTCTTTTTATCTCTTTTTTTACTCTTTTTTTCTCAAAATCAATATAGTCATAAACTCGTTCAACTTCTCTTTTTACTTGTTTCTTACTTTCTTGAATTGTTTCTTGCTCAATTTCTTTTATATGTTGATTAAAGTTTGCATTATTACTTTTTATTATTATAAAAGTTGTGATTGCTGATATAAAAATAATAAAAGCAGGAGCAAGTTTAATTAAACGGATTATTTTATTTTCATTCTCTTCTAGCATCACAATTCCCTTATTCTTCTAAGTTATATTGGCTATTTTCTAAATTAACAACATGAGAGTAAGCTTCTCTTTGTTTTTCTATTCCTACTTTCTTTGTAATTCTTTCCCATCGTTTTGCAACTTCATCTAAGGCATCTTTTGGTGTACTGCGTTTTGTTAAAGCTCTATGAACTCCAATTGCAAGAGCTTTCATATATTTTCTACTTTCATAAATTCTTAAATCAGTAAGCCAGTTATTATGATGATTTATTTGATTTAAAGTTTCTATATAAGATTTTGCTGCTTTATGATTCCATTTTGCTTCATTTTTCCAAAATTCTTCATTGAAATCAGCTTTTCTGTAAGGATTAATTCCAAAGTGTCCAATTGTTAAGTCTTTAAAATGGTTCTTATCATTTGTAAAATATAATAAATAATCAAATGCTAAGTCTTTGTTTTTACTCTCTCTTGATACAGCACTTGTCCATCCAAATGCAAAATATGGAACATAATGAGGCTTTTGAAAATAATCCCATTTAGCAGTTTTTCGGTTCCACACTTTTAAAGAACCTAAACTCATGCTTGTTTGAACTTTATTTGATAATCCAGACTCTTTTTCCATTGCTTTAATAAATGAATCATCCCATCCGTCAGTAAAAGCACTTTGACCTTTACCAAAGGATTCAATTGTATCTAGAATACCAAATTCATTGCCTTTGGGTGGATAATAGTTTCCAGCATCTACAAAATCTTTAAGAGCTTCTACAAAACCTGGTGTATTTATTAGGGGTTTCATTGTTTTTAAGTCAAAATAAAAGCCATCTTTTATTTCTGGGTGTTTTGCATAAGAAGCTGCTCTTTTAATAAAATTTGAAAAAAGTAAATCTTCTTTTTTAGTGATTTCTGAAATTCCGTAAATAGTTTTTCCATCATTAAGAGTCTTTTTATTAAAGAACTTTGCAATATGATTTAGCTCTTTCCATGTTTTAGGAACTTTTAACTCTTCTGAGTATCTGTGTTTATACTCTTTTTTATAAGTGCTATTTTCAAATAAGTCACTTCGATATTGGAAATAGTGACGATCTCCATCTATTGTAAAGTTATATGCTATATCTCCCCATTTTGCTATATTTTTATAGTGAGGAAGAATATCTTTATAAGTATCAGACTCAAGAACCTTTTTAGGAAGAGGTTCAATATATTTATAAAAATCTGCAATCCATAAAGAACCATAAAAAACAATATCATATTTGCCTTTTTTCAATCCTCTTAGTGCTTCTTGATAGAGTTTGTCAAATGAAACATGATGTACTATTACTTTGACACCAGTAAGCTTTTCAAATTCTTTTGCATGTAAAACTGTAGGTTCTCCAATAACAGGAATCTCATGAGTTAAAATATGTAGTGTTTTACCTTGATAGTTTTCTTTTGCATAGCTTGAAGAAATATTTAAAGCAAAAATAAGAATAAGTACTTTTATAGTCTTAAACATTGTAAATCCTTAAATGAATCTTTTAAATTGTTTAAGTATATTATATGAGAAGTTGTTTAATCTAAACTTTAAAATAGCTTAGTTTTTAAGTAATATAAAATTATATATTTGATAATAAAAGCACTTATTTCTTATTGTAAGTGCCTTTAAAGTATATGATTTAAATTATTAATCCATTGTTCCAGCTGGAACATGAACATTTCCATCCATGATAATTCTTGCACTTCTACTCATACTTGCTTTTTCAACAGTGTATTTACCATCTTTAGAAGATAATGCAGCTCCAACTTTTATAGCTCCACTTGGATGTCCAAAAGTTACTGTATCTTTATCTCCACCACCGCTAGCTATATTAACAAGTGTTCCAGGAATACAAGCAGCAACTCCAATAGCAACTGAAGCTGTTCCCATCATAGCGTGATGTAATTGTTGCATTGATAAGGCTCTTACATGTAAGTCCATATCTGCTGCTTTAACTTCTTTACCTGAAGAAGTAGTAAAATCTTGTGCTGGTGAAACAAATGCAATTTTTGGCGTGTGTTGTTGAGTTAACGCGTCACTTGCATCTTTCATAACACCCATTTTAAGAGCTCCTGCAATTCTAATTTTTTCAAATCTAGCTAGTGCATCTGTATCAGAGTTAATATCACCTTGAAGTTCAGTACCTTTGTACCCAATTTCATCTGCATTTACAAATACAGTTGGAATTCCAGCAGTTATCATCGTAGCTTTAAATGTACCAACACCTTCAACTTCTAAATCATCTACTAGATTTCCTGTAGGGAATAATTCTTCACTAGGATCAACAGGTTCTACGAATTCTAATTGAATTTCTTCAGCAGGGAACGCAACTCCATCAATTTCATAGTCACCCATTTCTTTAACCATTCCATTTTCCATGTTCACATAACATAGAATAGTTTTTTTGATATTTGCTTGCCAAATTCTTACACAACAAACTCCATTTTCAGGAACATTATCAACTAACCCTTCATTAATTGCAAAAGGTCCAACAGCAGAAGATAAGTTTCCACAGTTTCCACTCATATCTACAAAATCTTTATCAATTGCAACTTGGCAGAAGTAGTAATCAACATCATGATTTTCTACATCAGATTTTCCAACTAAGATAGCTTTTGAAGTAGATGAAGAAGCTCCACCCATTCCATCCATTTGTTTTTTATAAACATCTGGACTTCCTACAATTCTTTGAAGTAATTTATCTCTTTTTCTAGAGTCTTCTTGTGCCTCTTTAGGTAAATCAGCAATATTAAAAAAAGTACCTTTTGAAGTACCACCTCTCATATATGTAGCTTTTACTTTAAATTGTGGTTGGTATGCCATTTTATTTTCCTTGAATTTATTTTGAAGTCTTTAAAAGTATTTAGAAGAAATTTTAAAATTTCTTCTAAATACTTTTAGGGCAATGCCCTAAAAGTGTTTTGTTAATGTTCTAATTATTTTTTTGAAGAAGCAATAACATCTTTAGCGAATTTTTGTAAAATACCACCATTTTTGTAAACATCAACTTCAGCTGATGTATCTAATCTACAAAGAACAGTAAATTTAACAACTTCACCGTTTGCTCTAGTCATTACAACTGTTAAATCAGTTCTTGGAGTAATTTCACCTTCGATATCGAAAGTTTCACTTCCATCAATTGAGTAAGTATGTCTAGTATCACCAGCTTGGAATTGTAATGGTAATACACCCATTCCAACTAAGTTAGTTCTGTGAATTCTTTCAATAGATTCAGCAATTA
>Ga0193962_1001518_pt1 | contig 10813 bp, 9 predicted proteins | sample FB_5_MG_FD_140335 | JGI IMG/M metagenome (GOLD analysis project Ga0193962, IMG submission 140335) | Microbial mat bacterial communities from the Broadkill River, Lewes, Delaware, United States - FB_5_MG | ecosystem: Environmental > Aquatic > Freshwater > River > Microbial mats | place: USA...
CATGAGGCACAAATATTTTTGCAAGGTGTGCGTAATACTCTTGGTAAAGATGGCGCGATGTTAATTGGTGTTGATCTGCAAAAGGATAAGCACATTTTGGAAGCGGCTTATAACGATTGCCAAAATGTAACAGCGGCGTTTAATTTTAATATTTTGCATCATATCAATCGTATTTTAGGTACGCAGTTTAATGTAAATTATTTTGAACATAAGGCGATTTATAGCGAAAATAAAAGTCGTATCGAGATGCATTTGGTAAGTACGATGGATCAAATTGTTAATATTTCTGATTCTAGTATTAATGGCGGTGAATCAAAAAATATTATTTTTAAAGCAGGCGAAACGATTCATACCGAGAATTCTTATAAATATTCTAAGCAAAGTTTTACTGATTTGGTTGAAGGTGCGGGCTTTGAAGTTCGTGAGTGCTGGTCAGATGATAAAGAGTATTTTGCGATGTTTTATTTGCACTGCTGTTAAACCTAAATAATCAACGCCGTAATTCTATGAGTTTATCCCGCGCTGCATTAGGTAGGTATTTGGCCATTGCGCGATCGGTTTTGGGTGTGACGTTTAAGGCCTTCTGAGGGATGGATCCCGAAGAGAGTCTATAGGGACATATTCACGACGTGCCGTAAAACGGCATACCCAATGGCGATCTTTAGCTCAATGGCAATGCAAAACTAAGCACATCGGCGTTTTTAAATTAGTCTTTCAAAAAACTAATACTGAGTCTCGCGATGTCGAACCAGTTTCAAGAAATATTCCATCGGATCTTTCTCGGTCGTAACCAAGGCCGCCATTGGATCTTTGACAATGGCTGCTGCCTGATGCTGCTGCGTCATAAGACGGCTCAACCAAAAACGTAGCGCAGCCGCGCGCAAACACATGCCCCAAGACTGTTGCTCTAATTCGGTTAATGCTCGCACCGACTGATAACCCGCCATCAACGCAGGCAAGCTGCCTTCAATCCAAGTACCGTTATTATTCGCACACCAATCATTAGCCACAATCGCCAAATCAAATAACCAAGCATCTTGGCAAGCATTATAAATATCTAAAATTGCGCCCAGTTTATCGCCGTTGCTATCAGCACTTTTAGATTCATCGATTTCAAACAACGCATTATCATGAAATAAATCACCATGAATCAAACCACGCGGCAGCGTAAACCAAAGCTCCGTATGCGACTCCTGAAATTCAATCTCATCCACCAGCACCGCTTGTTGCTCATCCGTCAATAGCGCATCACCTAAAGAGCCTGCACCTAAACTGGCCTGAATAAGCTCACGACCAATTTCTGGCCACCAACGTAAACCGCGATTATTTTCCTCAAGCTGCAAATCTTCACCCGCTAAATGAAAACGCGCCAACGCGGCACCAATTTGCTCACAATGATTAGGGAATATCTTTGCAGGATGAGAACCCGGTAAACACGGACAAAGAATCGCCGGTTTATCTTTCAGAATATGTAAATACTCACCCTGTTTATCAGCCAACGGCCCAGGAACCGGCACACCTTGCTCAGCCAGATGACGGCCAATATTAATAAACCCCTCAACCTCTGCTGCATCATGATGCTCAAAAATCGTTAACACATACTTATTGGAAACCGCACCCGCTAAGGTTTCTACAAAAAAATTCGTATTTTCAACCCCAGCACTGATTCCCTGATGACTTTTATAATCACCCAAAGAAAATTGACCAAGATAAGTGGCGACTTCACTCGCAGAAAGATGTGTATAAACAGACATTAAATTTAGACTTTATAAATCGGTGAACGCAGTGGGCAAGATAAGCAGTTATCCACACAATGCTAAAAGAAGGATTCAAATACAGGTTCATTCAACGCGATGACTACCAGCGAAAAATAACCCAGCTTGGTACAGAGACATCAGGCGCATCGGATTGAATATACTGGCCATCTTCAGCGCCTTGCACGTCAGAAGGTTTTAAGTAATAAGGCTTACCATATTTTGGTACAACCTTAATTTCAACAATTTCACCGCCACGGCGATACTCATAAAAGGTTTTGTCGGCTTCATTGCGAATAACAACTTCTTCACCCATTGGATCAACGGCATGAACAGAAGTACTAATCAGTGCAAAAGCACAGGTGAAAGTCACAAGTAGGGTGCGCATCATGATAAGCTATGCCTCATTCAAATATTAAAAATCATCTCTACTCTCATTGTACCCTTTTTACACCTCAGTGCACCGAGTAACGTATTTAGAACAGACTAGAACAGAGAAATTGCTACGGATAATTTTATGTCAGAATCTGCATCAGCACCCACTATTTTAGTAGATGGCTCCTCCTACTTATTTCGTGCTTATCACGCCATGCCCCCCCTGACCAACTCGGATGGACACCCTACAGGGGCTATTCGTGGCGTAATCAACATGATGCGGAAGCTGCAAAAAGACTATCCAGAATCACAAATCATCGTGATTTTTGATGCCAAAGGTAAAACCTTCCGCAACGATATGTACCCAGAATACAAAGCCAATCGTCCATCAATGCCCGACGAATTACGTGTTCAAATACAACCCATTCACGACATCATTAAAGCCATGGGCTTGCCGCTATTAGTGATAGACGGCGTAGAAGCCGACGACGTGATTGGTACTCTGGCGGCACAAGCCACAGAAGCCAAACGCGATGTCATTATCTCTACAGGCGATAAAGACATGGCCCAATTGGTTAATGAACATATCAGCCTAATTAATACCATGACAGAAACCTTCATGGATGTTGATGGCGTCGTAGAAAAATTCGGTGTTCGCCCTGACCAAATTATCGACTACCTATCCTTGATGGGAGATAAAGTTGATAACATTCCAGGCGTTGAAAAATGCGGCCCTAAAACCGCTGTTAAATGGTTAGCCGCATACGAAACCATGCAAGGTGTGATCGACAATGCCGATTCAGTAAAAGGCAAAATCGGTGAAAACCTGCGTGCCGCTCTAGACTTCTTGCCTCTTTCTTACGAACTCGCGACCATTAAATGCGACGTAGAACTAGAACAAGATATTGCGGATATCGAAACTCAGCCCGCCAATAAAGAAGCGCTTTTAGAATCTTTTACAGAATTTGAATTTAAAGGCTGGGTTGCGGAACTGGGTGGCAAGTTAGACGCAAAAGTCACAGACTCCAAATCGACTAAAGATGCTACTAACGAGGCAATAGCAGCACCCGCTGAAGTAACCGAAACCGATTACCAGATCATTTTCGAGCAAGCTCAGTTAGATGAGTGGTTTGAAAAGCTAAGCAAGGCTGAACTCTTCGCCTTCGATACCGAAACAACGTCACTGAATTATATGGAAGCTGAAATTGTTGGTTTCTCTTTCGCCATCGAAGCAGGCAAAGCGGCTTATGTTCCATTAGCGCATATTGGCCCTGATACTCAGCTAGAAGACGCACCAACGCAACTAAACCGCGATGCCGTTTTAGCTCAGTTTAAGCCGCTATTAGAAAGCACAACGAACAAGAAAGTTGGTCAGCATTTAAAATACGACGCTCATGTTTTAGCCAACTACGGCATCGAACTGAAAGGTATTCAATTCGATACCATGCTTGAGTCTTACGTCCTCAATTCCGTTGCTAGCCGTCACGATATGGACAGCCTAGCCTCGTATTATTTAGACACCAAAACCACCAAGTTTGAAGACGTTGCGGGTAAAGGCGCCAAGCAAATCACTTTCGATAAGGTCGAAATTGCCATCGCCGGACCTTATGCTGCGGAAGATGCTGACATCACCTTACGCTTGCACCAAACACTTTGGGCGCAGCTGAATGACAGTGATAAGACCGATCTAAAAAGCGTTTTTGAAGACATCGAATTACCGCTGGTAGAAGTATTAACCAAAATCGAAGCCAATGGTGCTTTGATCGACCCTGATATTTTACACGAACAAAGCGGCCAACTGACGGCGCGTTTAGCGGAGTTAGAACAACAGGCTCACGACGTCGCAGGGCAAGTATTCAATCTAGGTTCGCCGAAGCAGCTAGCAGAAATTTTATTCGAAAAACTCGAATTGCCCATCGTGAAGAAAACCCCTAAAGGCGCACCTTCGACAGCAGAAGAAGTCTTAGTTCAGCTAGCGGAGGAGTATGAGCTGCCCAAATTGATTTTGGAAAACCGCAGCCTAAGTAAATTAAAATCGACCTATACCGACAAATTGCCGTTAATGATTTGCAAGCGTACAGGCCGCCTTCATACTTCGTATCATCAAGCGACCGCAGTTACTGGGCGCTTATCTTCAACCGAGCCGAATCTACAAAATATTCCGGTGAAAAGTGAAGAAGGCCGACGCATTCGTAATGCATTTGTTGCCCCAGAAGGCTATACCATGGTCGCAGCGGATTATAGCCAGATTGAATTACGCATCATGGCGCACTTATCGAATGACGAAGGCTTATTAACCGCATTCGCCAATGGCATTGATGTGCATACCGCCACGGCGGCCGAAGTTTTTGGTGTAACGATTGATAACGTTGAACCGAATATGCGTCGCAGCGCCAAGGCGATTAACTTCGGCTTAATCTATGGCATGTCAGCTTTTGGTCTAGCCAAACAGATAGGGGTTGGTCGTAATCAAGCACAAGAATACGTTGATCTGTATTTTGAACGCTATCCTGGAGTGAAGTCTTACATGGACAATACTCGCGCGGATGCTGCTGATGCAGGGTATGTTGAAACGATCTTTGGTCGTCGCCTATATCTTCCTGACATCAAGGCCAAAAACGGCCAGCGCCGTCAACATGCCGAGCGTACAGCGATTAACGCGCCAATGCAGGGGACTGCTGCCGATATCATTAAGAAAGCGATGATCAAGGTCGCTGAGTGGCTCGCGACCGAAGAGTTTGATGCGCAAATGATCATGCAAGTACACGATGAATTGGTATTAGAAGTTAAAACCGAACAGCTAGAAGCTTTCTCAGCCAAGCTAAAAGAAATTATGGAACATGCTGCTGAGTTATCCGTACCGTTAATTGTAGAGGTCGGCTCAGGTAAAAACTGGGGTGAGGCCCACTAGAAGAAAGACATGAAACCTAATGGTTATATAGAACGTTTGTTTTAATAATTAACGAGTATGGCGCATTGCTAAAATGCGTCTATAGTTATTTTATGCAAGCAGAGAGTGTGCTTCCAATACCTTCATTAGGTCTAACGTTGCTTCTAATTTTAGCAGTAACGTTGCTCTTTCTTCGGTGATTCCCCAAAGATCCGAAGCCTAGCCCGGTTGATTCCCCCAATTATCAATCGGGCTCTTTTTTACCTGTAAGAAAGTCCTTCTGCGACTTAACCCAAACAGTAAGCAAAAAAAAGCCCTTACGGCTTAAAGCAGTAAAGGCTATTTTTTTATAATCTAAGCTATTTATAAATTATCACTGCTCAGCAGGAGGCTCATTACCTTCGATGAATGGAGCAGGAGCATCCGCGCCTTCAACATCGTCTTCATGAAACTCCGTATTGTCCATAAACCACGTCGTCAGATGCTTGCGTAATTCTTTTACGCCATCGCCTTTCAACGATGAGAACATCTGAACCGTTGCCAGTTCGCCCATATTGGCAACCGCTTTACGTACTTGCAGCATGGTTGCAGACGCAGGCCCACGCTTAAGCTTGTCGGCTTTGGTTAATAGAATATGCAATGGCATATTCGATTCGTGCGCCCAATCGACCATGGTTTGGTCAAATTCAGTCATTGGATGACGAATATCCATGACTAAAACCAAGCCGCGTAGACAATCTCGCTTATCTAAATAAGCGCCTAATTGCTTTTGCCACTCAATTTTGATCGCTTTTGGTACTTTTGCGAAGCCATAACCCGGCAAATCGACGAGGCGATAAGGCGTATCATCTACTTGGAAAAAGTTAATTAACTGCGTTCGACCCGGCGTTTTACTGGTTCGAGCAAGCTTAGTTTGTTCGGTTAAGGCGTTAAGCGCACTCGACTTACCAGCGTTGGAGCGGCCTGCAAAGGCGATCTCTACACCGTCCCATTGAGGGCACTGAGTGAACTTTGCGGCGCTTTGCATGAACCGAGTCTTGGTATAAATCAATGTTTGTGCATTTAACATAAGGTAAACGTAATGACCGTTAGGAAATTAATGGTATATAATTATCGGCTTTTGTAATCCGACGATCAATTGTATCATAGTCGGAAGATTCAAAGCCGTGCATTTTAATTTAGCTCCCAAAGAGGAAACTCAATATGAAAAAACTAGCACTTCTTGCAACTTTAGTTGCAGCGACTAGCTTTAATGCCAATGCTTTTGATGTTGACGCAAAATATAAGCAAACTTGTAGCATATGCCACGCAGTGGGTGTTGCGGGCGCTCCTAAAGCTTTTGATGAGGCAGCATGGGCACCCCGTATCGCAACAGGTATGGATGCATTGGTTGCTAGCGTTAAGAACGGTAAGAACGCTATGCCACCAAAAGGCTTGTGCAATGATTGTACTGATGATCAGTACAAAGCATTAATTAAGCACATGTCTACAAGCAAATAATTAATTTTTTATAATAACTGGACCTGACGATGAAAAAAGTACTGATTAGCTTAATCGTTTCTGTTGGCCTTATGTCTGCTGCACAAGCAGGCGATGCGGTTGCAGGAAAAACCAAAGCAGCCACCTGTGGTGCCTGCCACGGCGCTGACGGTAATAGCTTAGCCCCTAACTTCCCTAAAATTGCTGGCCAAGGCGAGCGTTATTTAGTGAAGCAAATCACCGATATTAAAAATGGTGACCGTCAGGTTCCAGAAATGATGGGTTTCGTAATGGGTTTGAGCGAAACAGATATTGCTGATATCGCTGCTTATTTCGCTAGCCAAGAAGCAAACGGTGGTACTGCGGATCCTGCGCTTGTTGAAGCCGGTAAGCGTATTTTCCTAAGCGGCAACCAAGCTACTGGTGTTCCTGCCTGTATCGCTTGCCACAGTGCTGACGGTAAAGGCATTGCAGCAGCTGGTTTTCCACGCATTGCTGGCCAACATGCCGCTTATACTGAGAAACAGCTAACGGATTTCTACAATGCTAAGCGTACCAACGATGCTAGCAACGTAATGCGTGACATTGCTTCTCGTATGCATATGGATGAAATCAAAGCAGTTTCTAGCTATATCCAAGGTTTGAAATAACCTGACCTGCTCTTTTTGACCCATTCTCTTTGAGAATAAAAGTGTCATGGAGTGTAAAAAAGCGGCTTCGGCCGCTTTTTTTATGGCTTCAATACCTACCTAAGACTGAACCTTTATGCCACAATCGCTGTCAATACACCTTTTATAAAACTTATTAAAAATCTTTTTGGAGATTCAAATGTTAAGACGTATCGTTGCCAGCGCAGCCATTCTTTTTGCCAGTATCAGTGCTTTTGCGGGCGATGGTCACGACCACAAAGAAGCCCCAATTGCCGACATGAGCAAAGCGTATAAGTTAATCGCACAGCCTCAAGCCGTTCCTGCTAATGGTCAAGTGCACGTTGAAGAGCTTTTCTGGTATGGCTGTGGTCACTGTTTTTCTTTAGAAAGCCATGTTGAAAGCTGGGCTTCTAAATTACCTGCTGATGTTGAATTTACCCGTATTCCTGCAATGTTTGGTAAAGCTTGGGTTATTCATGCTCAAATGTATTACATCGGTGAGACTTTAGGTTTAACTGAACAAACTCACAGCGCTATTTTCAAAGCCATTCACATGAAAGGCGAACGTCTTCAGCGTAAATCTGAACAGCAGAAGTTCTTTGCTGATTATGGCGTAAGCGAAGAAGACTTCGATAAAGCCTATTCATCCTTCACCGTTAAAAGCCGCATGAAGCAAGCTGACAAGCGTATTCGCGCCTATCAAGTAAGCGGTGTACCTGCGGTTGTTGTTAATGGTAAATACTTAATCGATGCTTCGTCCGCTGGTGGTCAGCACAACATCTTTAAAGTGGTTGATTATTTGATTGAGCAAGAACGTAAATAACTTGCATGAGCAAGAACATAATCAGCTTATCTGATTTTCTTGACGGCTTGCCTCCTGCGGAGCAAGCCGCCAATACTCTTAATTTAATTAGTTTTAATATCCAAGTTGGCATTCAAACCGCTGGCTATCATCATTACCTCACCCGCAGCTGGCAACATATGCTGCCACACAAGCAAAGAATGCCTACCCTCAATCGTATTGCCGATATCTTGCAACATTTCGATGTAGCGGCCTTACAGGAGGCTGACGGTGGTAGTTGGCGCAGTGGTAACATCAACCAAATCGAACATCTAGCCAAACAAGCAAAATTTCCCCACTGGTATCAGCAAACTAATCGCGATATCAAACCCATCGCTAAGCACAGTAATGGACTGCTTTCACGCTTAGAGCCAAGCCAAGTTGAATATCATAAATTACCTGGTTTATTGCCTGGCCGCGGAGCCATGGTGATGCGTTTAGGTACCACAGACCCTATTGTGATTATCGTTTTACATCTCGCATTAGGGGCAAAAACCCAAGCTGAACAGCTTGGTTATATTCAAAATCTCGTTGCAGATGCGCGCCATGTCATCATTATGGGCGATTTGAACAACCACGCAGAATACCTACTCACCAAAACCCCACTCGCCGATATCAATTTTCAAACCGTTAACCCCTTATTGCATACTTTTCCAAGCTGGCAGCCACGCAGTGGTTTAGACCATATATTGGTCAGCGAGAGCTTGAGTATCAATAAAGTCGCGGTATTAAATACCCCAATTTCAGACCATCTGCCAATCGCTATGCAAATTAAACTGCCTGAAGGAATGATTATTTAATAAAATTTTCAGCGCTTTGCTGGAGGTTTTCTATACTTAAATAAATCATTGTTTTAGTGGTATACCCTCTATGTCGCAGCAAGGCGATAACTCAAGCAAAAGTATTAATAAGTGGCGAGATAAATACTTAGACTTAATTGAACGTCATGAACTGCTGGAAAAAAGCAGTGAAGCTAGTCGCGATCAAATGCGCCGTGCTTTGGTGATGGTATCGTTGTTAGCCGAAGGCCAGTCTGAAAATATTGACCTGCCATTATCAAAACTGCGCGAAAGCATCAAACCACAAAACAATAATAAAGGTTTAGAGGCCTTGCTTGAGTCGCTACAAATCGAAGTAAATCGCTTTGAGCAGCAGTGGAAACTAAAAGCCGATTTATTATTAGATAGCATTCAAAAAGCCGCTAAAAAGCTTTTGCTTTTACCTTGTGATAGTCAGCAAAAGAAGCAAATCATTCAAGTGCGAAAGCAAGCAAAAAATGCCTTAAAAAGCTGGACAGGGCATGCTAGCCAACTGCAAGATTGGACCAGTATTATTGCTTCGTTACCGCTTAGCGAGCAGCCTGAAAGCACCACGACCAATAGCAGTGATCATCCTGAAAATACGGCCGAAGATAAACCCGCTGGTTTTTTTAGCCGCTTATTTCAACGAGAAGAATCCCCTTCGATAACTGAGACTATTGATGGCGAAGTTGAAGTCACTGAAGTTAAAACCGCTGACAATCATCCCTCGCAAAAGCAATCGCCACCTCAGCCCGGCTATGACCATATAGAGCAAGAAATCAGTAATATGCTTTCGAGCCTGTTACGCCAGCTTGTGATTCCCGAACGCTTCCGTGAACGCCTAGAAGCCTTAAAAGTAAAACTTACTGGCAAATTAAACTGGTACGAATTAGTACCACTACTAGAGCAGGTCGCCAATTTAGTCATTGATGCTTTAGGTGATGGCCAAGAAGAATTTGAGCAATTTTTACAGAGCTTAGATCATCGCCTCGAAACCATTCAGCGCTTAGTCAATGATGCCTCTCAAGGGCAATTGGATAGGGGGAGAGCACGCGATGCTTTTGAGTCTATTCTAGAAGATGAAGTTGACGAGGTTCGCTCCATTATCAACAGTAAAAATGATCTCGGTGAACTAGGCCATAGCATTAGCCAGCATTTAGGGCTGATTATGACCGCTATGCAAGAATACCGAGTTGAAGAAGATACACGCGAAAGTGCGCTGACCGCTCAACTCGCGGATATGCAAAATAAGCTCAACGAAATGGAAAAACTGGCCGAGGTTGCCCAGCAGGCAATTGAAGAACAGCGTAAGAAAGCGATGCATGATGCATTAACCGGATTACCTAACCGAGAGTCTTACGATCAGCGCTTAGAGCAAGAATTGAATAGACTGCAACGTTACGGCAACAAACTGTCATTAATGGTATGCGATATTGATCTGTTTAAACGCATCAACGATAACTACGGCCACTTAGCGGGGGATAAGGTTTTAAAAATCATCGCTAAATCTCTGCAAGTGAATTTACGTGATAGTGATTTTATTGCGCGTTTTGGGGGGGAAGAATTCGTTGCTCTCATGCCAGAAACAAGCAGCCAAGAAGCTAAGGTTGTAGCTGAAAAATTACGCCAGAAAATTGAGAATAGTCCATTCAGCTTCAAAAAAGAACCGGTGCAAATCACAATTTCGTTTGGTATTAGTGAATTCGCAAAAGGTGAAACCGCTGACGAAGTATTTGCACGCGCCGATAAAGCACTTTATGCAGCCAAAGATAATGGTAGGAATCAGGTAAAAATAGGATAGAAGCCAGCTAACAATTTCTATTAACTGGCTTTAAAAGTACGCGTTACCTTATTTGGCCGCGTTTTGTAATGCTGCAATACGATCATCTAGTGGAGGATGACTAGAGAATAATGCCGACAGCTTGCCTTCACCACGAATACCAAAAGCAACCAACTCACCGCTTAAGTCACTTGGCTGATCATACGTTTCTTTCAATCGCATTAACGCGCTTGCCATAGCGGCA
>Ga0193962_1001524_pt1 | contig 10785 bp, 10 predicted proteins | sample FB_5_MG_FD_140335 | JGI IMG/M metagenome (GOLD analysis project Ga0193962, IMG submission 140335) | Microbial mat bacterial communities from the Broadkill River, Lewes, Delaware, United States - FB_5_MG | ecosystem: Environmental > Aquatic > Freshwater > River > Microbial mats | place: USA...
TACAAAATCAGGTTTAACTTTATTTGCAATTTCTATAACTTCTTCACCGCTAAGTGGTTGATCTAAAACACCAGCTGCCATATTTGTCAAGCATGAAATTCCTGCACATTTTATACCTATATTATTTGCAACTATAACCTCTGGCACTGTACTCATTCCAACTGCAGATGCTCCGAAATTTCTAAACATTCTTATTTCAGCAGGAGTTTCAAAACTAGGTCCCATATATCCTAAATATATTCCTTCTCTTAATTTTATATCTTGATACTTAGCTGCATTTTTAATAGCAGCTATCATGTCCAAATTGTATGCATGGCTCATGTCATTAAATCTAGGCCCAAATCTCTCATCATTTGGTCCTATTAGTGGATTGCTTCCCATGTAGTTTATATGATCTGTTATGACCATAAATTCACCTACATTAAATTCTTTATTTACAGCACCACAAGCATTAGTTAAAAGCAATTTTTCGATTCCTAATAATTTCATAACTCTAATTGGGTATGTTATATATTCCATACCATATCCTTCGTAATAATGAAATCTTCCTTGCATACATATAACCGTTTTGCTACTTTTTTTTCCTATAATTAAATTACCCTTATGTCCTGGAGCTGTTGACTTTGGAAAATGAGGTATTTCAGTATAAGGTATAATTGTTTTATCCTCTAATGTATCAGCAAATGAACCTAACCCTGATCCCAAAATTAATCCTAATTCAGGATTTTGATTAGTTATTTGTTTTATATAATTTGCACTTTCTCTAGCTCTTTCGTATATATTCATTTTTCCTCCAATTATCTCATAGAATCAATTATTTTTTGCGACTTCTTGTAAATATCTACTGGGTTTTCACCGATGTTAAATTCACCATTTTCATAAAGTATTTTCCCATTAACAATTGTCATATAAACATTGCTAGGATTTCCAGCATAAACAATATTTTTCGAAATATTGTTTATTGGTTGCATATTAGGTTGCATTAAATCCAAAACAGTTATATCCGCTAATTTACCAACATCTAAACAATCACAATTATTTAATCCTACTGATTTTGCACCGTTATTTATGGCCATTTTCAAAACAATATCTGGACTCATCACTGAAGGGTCGTCTAATAACAATTTCTGTAAAATAGTAGTTAAATACATTTCCCTAAACATATTAAGCGCATTATTACTAGCTGGTCCATCAGTACCTATAGCTAGATTTATACCAGAATTATGATATTTACTCAGTTCAGCAATACCACTTGCTAGTTTAGCGTTTGAAGCTGGATTAGTAATAATAGAAACATTTTTATCTTTCAAAATTTCTATATCTTTATCTGTTAAATGAACTCCGTGAAAAATTCCTCCACCGTAATTAAATATTCCATGTTTATTCAAATATTGAACAGGAGTCATATTATTTCTCTCTATACATCCTTGAACTTCAGGTTTTCCTTCTGAGCAATGTGTATAAACAGGAGCTTCATATTTATCAGCTACTCTAGCTATACCTTTAATTAATTCCTCACTAGCGGTATATTCTGCGTGAAAACCAATCTTATCTGTTATAAGTTCACTCATGTTATTAAATTTGATATAATTTTCTTCTAATTCATCTACATTAGAATAAAAATTATTTAATGCACTGCATAAAACAGTTCTAAATCCACAATCTACAGATGCTTTTATTCCAGATTCCTCAAACATATACATATCAAAATTTGTAGTTATTCCACTTGACAAATACTCCATAATAGCTAATTTACTCAATGTGTATACATATTCACCTTTGAGTTTTGCTTCCATGGGAAAAATCTGCTTATTTAACCACTCCAATAAAGGCATATCATCAGCATTAGATCTTAAGAAAGTCATAGCTGAATGAGTATGCATATTTTTAAAGCCTGGCATAATTAGTTTTCCAGTTAAATCTATTTCTCTATCATATTTTAAATCATTCTCAGTTCTATTTTTTCCGATATACGAAATTTTATTATCACATATATCTACTTCTCCATCTATAACATTTGTATCATTTTTCATACTCATTATTTTTGCATTATATAATCTAATCATTTAATCCCTCTTCTGTCCGTATTCTTTAAATTTTTCAACCATGAACTTCATTTCATTATCACTCAAAATAACAGGTTCTCCAACTGCTTTTGCTCTCATATATAATTCTGCACAAAATTCCATTTCATCTGCTATTTCAAAGGCTTTCATCATATTATAAGCTACACAATTAATACCGTGATTCGCTAACAAAACAGCGTTTTGATTACCCAAAGTTTTTAAAGCATTTTCCGCTAATTCAATAGAACCAAAAGAAGCATAATCTGCAACTTTCACTTCTTTACCACCACTATATGCTATCAGATAATCTATAGCCGGCAGAGAAATTCTAAGAGTTGATAAAGCTGTACAAAATCTTGAATGCATGTGAATCATAGCATTTACATCTTCTCTGTTTTTATATACCAATGTATGCATCATATATTCACTAGAAGGTTTTAAATCTCCTTCTAACACTCTACCATGCAAATCCATTATAACTATATCTTTTTCTATCATATTAGTGTATGGAATACCTGATGGAGTGATGGCCATTAATTTTTCACTTCTATTATATATACTAAAATTTCCACCAGTACCTCTAGTTAAGCCTGCATCATATATTTTTTTTGCATATATAATTAGCTCTCTTTTTTCATTTTCTAACATAAAACACCTACTAATTATCTATTTTATCAAAAAGATTTTTTATAGCTTCATCATATGGTGGTTCTAACACTCCATATTCTGTAACTATACCAGCAATTAAATCATTATCCGTTATATCAAAAGCAGGATTATATATTTTAACTCCTTTTGGGGCCATTCTCTCTTTATACCATAATTCAGTAATCTCTTCAGGTTTTCTTTCTTCTATATTAATTTCATCTCCTGTTTTACACATTACATCAATTGTAGACGTTGGACTACAAACATAAACAGGAATATTATATCTTTTTGCTACTGTAGCAACAACACTAGTACCGATTTTATTTGCAACATCTCCATTAGCAGCTACTCTATCACATCCAACAAAAACTGCTTGAATCCATCCATTTCTCATTACCGAAGCAGACATATTATCACAAATTAAAGTGACATCTAATCCTGATTCTTTTAGCTCATATGAAGTTAATCTAGCTCCTTGTAATAGAGGTCTAGTTTCATCAGCAAATATTTTAAAATCATATCCTTTTTCATATCCAATATACATAGGAGCAGTTGCAGTTCCATATTTCACAGTAGCTAATTTCCCAGCATTACAATGCGTTAATAATCCATCTCCAGGTTTTACAAGAGACAGTCCATTCTCACCAATCTTTCTGCACACTTCAATATCATCATCGTGAATCTTCATTGCTTCTTTTTTTAGTAATATTTTCAACTCACCCACTGATTTATCTGCATTATTTTTAACTATTTTATGCATTTTATCTAATGCCCAAAATAAATTTACGGCCGTAGGTCTAGAAGTAGCCAAATAATCTTTAACATCTTCAAATTCTTGTTTAAACTCAATTATACTTCTACTTTCAAACCTAGAAGATACAACATATATACCTATAGCTGCTGCTACACCTATTGCAGGTGCACCTCTAACTTGTAAAATATTTAGTGCATGCCATATTTCCTCTTTTGTATGAATTGAAATCACTTCTACTTCATATGGTAGTTTAGTTTGATCAATCAATAGCAACTCATTTTTTTCAACATCTAAAGTTACCGTTTCTATGTCCATTATATTTTTATTCAACCTACATCCTCCTATTTTTTTATATTAGAAAACCTTCTAAATTATTGCACCTCAAGTACCACTTGGCACAGTACCGCATCCAACTAATGTAACAATTGCCAAAACTATTAGCAATATTAAAATAATTTTTTTCATGATTAACACTCCTTTGTATTATTATCATTTTGTCAATCTTCGATGCTATACTCAATGATATCACAAAACCATCACCTATTAAACAATTTTTTTCTTGAAATTTCATATATATCTGCTATAATTATTATAATCATAAAAGAAGGTGAAATATGAATATATTATTTTTCGATGTAGATGGAACTCTAGTTGATTCAAAAACTCATGAAATTCCAGATTCTACAATAGAAAGCATTAAAAACGCACAAAAAAAAGGCAACTTATGTATGATATCAACGGGCAGACATCTATATAAATTGTTTGAACTAGAAAAAATTGATCAGATAAATTGGGATGGATATGTTTTAGATAATGGTTCTCTTATAATGGATAAAAATAAAAACATCATTTCAAAACACTTTTTAGAAAAAAAGCAAGTGTATAAAATTATTGAAAAGTGTAAATCAGAGAATATGGTATGTACACTGCAACTAATGAATGAAATTATTGCTCCTCTAGGATACAGTAAATATCTAAAATCGACTTATGAATTTCTAAATTGGAAATTAGAAGATGATATACGTGACTATAACAATGAAGAAGTCATATATGCTATCATATATAATAAAATGGCTTATGATTTTAACCAATTTCATGAAATTAAAAATATTGCTTTATATCCTAACAACTCTGATTATGCAGATATAAACTATGTAAACTCATCAAAAGCTAATGGAATAAAAGAGTTATTAAATCATCTTAGTCTATCAGATGCAGAAACATTTTGTTTTGGAGATAGTCACAATGATATAGAAATGTTCAAATACATAAAAACATCCATAGCTATGGGAAATGCATGTTTTGCTCTAAAAGAACTAGCATCCTATATAACTACAGATGTAAATAATAACGGTATAAAAAGGGCTTTAGAAAAATATAATTTATGCTAAAGCTCTATTTTAGCTTCTTAACTTCTTAATTAACAAAACTACTAATCCAATAATTACAATCCATTTTGCAAATTTAATCAGTATAGCTGCTCCTGCTATAGGTATACTTATAAGTGAACATAGACCACCAAACAAAGCACCTATACCGCCAACTACAGCTCCTATAATTCCTCCGATTAATCCAATTATTGCTCCAAAAATTCCTACTATTATTCCAAATACTGCTCCAATTAATCCTAAAACCACTCCAATGCCTCCAACTGCTATGATAATTAATACCGGTGCAAGTAACACCAAGAAAATTATTCCTAATATCTTTAATACATTTGTATCTTCTTTATATTCCATGTTCATTAGCCCTTCCTCCATGTTTTTTATTTATTTTATCATTTAATTATTATAATAAAATAACATGAAGATTAAAATTACATTAGAATGTATACATAAATTATTTCAAGAAAAATCTAATTAGTTTACTTTTCTTCTCATTATATGGTAAATATCGCATAGGCAAATCTACCCAATTATATTTTTTCAATATAGATTTATAATGAGTGAAAATATCAAAACTAGCTTTTCCATGATAAGTTCCCATACCACTATTTCCAACACCACCAAATGGCATTGAATCCGATGCTATATGAATTATTGTATCATTAATACACCCACCACCAAAACTACATTGTCTAAGCATCTTATCCTCATTATTTTTATTCTCACTAAAAAAATATAAAGCTAAAGGTTTTTCCCTACTATTTACAAACTTAATTACATCATCAATATCTTTGTAAGTCAAAATTGGCAATATTGGTCCAAAAATTTCTTCTTGCATAATAAGACTGTTTCCATCAATATTATCAATCAATGTAGGCTCAATAAGTAATTTTTGATCATCACACGCTCCACCAAATATTATATTCTCATTTTCAAAAAGAGATTTTAATCTATCATAGTGCTTTTGATTTATTATATGCACCATTTTATCATACTCTAATGGATTCTCTCCATAAAATTCTTCAATATATTTTTTATAAGAATCTATAAATTTATGTTTATCATATTCATGTACAAATAAATAATCTGGAGCAACACATGTTTGTCCTGAGTTTATTGATTTTCCAAAAGCTATTCTCTTAGCCGCTAAATCAACATTTGTTCCCTTATCGATAATGCATGGACTCTTGCCACCTAATTCCAAACAAACTGGTGTAAGATTTTTTGCAGCTTTTTCCATAACAATTCTTCCCACAACAGGACTACCTGTAAAGAAAATATAATCAAATTTCTCATCTAGCAATTCATTATTTTCTTCTCTACCACCAGTTACTACAGCTATATAATTTTCATCAAAAAATTGATTAATCAATTTTTTCATAACCATTGATATGTTAAAAGAATAATTACTAGGTTTTAATATAACTGTATTTCCTGCAGCTATAGCTCCAATCATTGGCCCAAAAGATAAGGTTATTGGATAATTCCAAGGACTCATAATTAAAGTGTTTCCATATGGTTCAGGTACAACAAAACTTGATGAATGAAATTGAGCTAAAGGAGTTTTCACTTTTTTCGTCTTCATAAATTTTTTTAATCTTTTTTCCATATAAGACAATTCCGTCAAAGTAAAGCCTATTTCAGTCATAAAAACTTCTTCTTTAGATTTATTTAAATCTTTTTGCAATGCATCAGCTAATTCATCTTCATGATTTATTAAAATCTTTTTCAGCTTTTGCAAACTTTCAAGTCTATTTTCATAATCTAATGTTTTACCTGTTTCAAAATAGGCTTTTTGTGATTTAACTATTTCTTTTATATTCATTATTTTTCTCCTTATAAATTATTTTTCCCTAAAAATCTATTGGTTTTATCTTCATATAAATTATTTAACTTAACTATATTAAATTCTCTAAAAATTTCATTTTCTTTGAGTTCAAATCGTGCAATTTCATCATCACTATTTGCTATAGATTCATAAACAAATGAAATTCCATATCCACTTTTTACTAATTCCTTAATAATTTTAAAGCTGCTAATACATATTTGTTTATTAAAATTGCATAAAGAATAGCTGCTTTTTAAAAGTTCTTGTTCTATTATATTTCTAGTACCTGAACCTAATTCTCTAACAATAACATTTTCATTAAAAATTTGCTCCATAGATACCTTTTTATTAGCAAATTTATGACTTTTATTACATATACCCACAAATCTCTCTCTTCTAAACAAGGAATACTCGTAATAAGATTTATCAAAATTACCTTCTATAATTGCAAAATCAATCTCGTTATTATTTAACATTCTAAGTAAATTTGAAGTATTATCTATTAGTAAAGTTAATCCATTTGATTCAATTTCAAGATATTTTTTAACATAATTTAAAATAACATAATCCCCAATTGTTTTAGTTGCACCTATGTTAATATGTTCCGCTGTTTTTTTATTTATCTGATCTCTAAAATCAACTTCATTTTTCATCATAACTCTAGCATAATTTTCTAGTTCTATAGCTTCATTAGTTTTGGATAGTTTTCTATAATTATAGTTGAATAACTTACAATTATATTCTCTCTCTAAAAATTTCACGTGCTGCGTAACTGCAGGTTGAGTCATATTTAACAGTTCTGCTGTTTTCCTGTAATTCATAGTATCGCATAGTTTTATAAAAGTATATATTCTATTATCTAACATAAAACCTCCTAATATACAATTATATCATCATAAAAAATATTTATCAATCAATAATAAATGATTATTTTATTTTATGAATAAACAATGCTATACTAACCCTATTAAAAATAGGAGATGACAAAATGTTAAAAACAAAAAGTTTCTACAAAGGTATATTTTTATGCCTTCTAATTGCAGTTCCCTCTTGGATATTAGGAAAATTATTTCCAATAATAGGTGGCCCTGTAATAGCAATAGTATTAGGTATAGTTATATCTATATTTATTAAAGACAAAACTCCATATTCCATTGGTATAAAATTCACATCTAAAAAAATACTTCAATGGGCAGTTATTTTACTAGGATTTGGATTAAATCTAAATGTAGTTTTTGAAACTGGAAAACAATCACTACCTATTATTATAGGGACAATTTCCACTTCATTAATCATTGCATATATTCTACATAAAGCATTAAAAATACCCCCAAAAATATCTACCCTAATTGGTGTTGGCTCATCTATATGTGGTGGTTCTGCCATAGCCGCTACGGCTCCTGTTATTGATGCAGACGACGATGAAGTAGCTCAAGCTATATCTGTTATATTCCTTTTCAATATCATTGCAGCACTAATATTTCCTCAAATAGGAGTTTTACTTGGATTTAGTCAAACCAGTGGTGAAGCATTTGGTATTTTCGCTGGAACTGCTATAAACGATACTAGTTCAGTTACAGCTGCAGCATCTACTTGGGACAGCATGTTTGCTCTAGGTAATGCGACATTAGACAAAGCCGTTACAGTTAAATTAACTAGAACTCTTGCAATTATTCCAATAACATTATTTTTAGCTTTTGTTAGAGCAAAAAAAGAAAAAGCAAATAATAAAAAAATAAATTGGTTAAAAGTATTTCCTATGTTTATTATATTTTTTATAATTGCATCTCTTATAACTACAATATCATGCAATTATGGATTATCTCCAAGTATTTTTCTTCCGTTCAAAATGGTAAGTAAATTTTTTATCATATTAGCAATGGCCGCTATCGGAATAAATACAGATATAGTAAAATTAATTAAAACTGGTGGCAAGCCAATAATTATAGGTATAAGTTGCTGGATAGGTATAACTATAGTTAGTTTATCCTTGCAATCATTTCTCGGTATTTGGTAATATTAATCTTGTGAAAACTAAAAAAGCAGATACATACCGTTAAAGGTTGTATCTGCTTTTCATAGTATTCAATTGCATATTTTTACAAAATTTACTATCTATTTTATATTTACTACATTTCCGTTTATAAGAACAGCTTCATCAGATTCATCAGTACCTATATATATTTCTTTTTCAGTTCCATCTTTTAGCTTAAATTTAACTTTATAAGCTTCTCCATCTCCCTGTAAAACTGCATCAAATATAACCCAAGTTCCTGCTTTAATGTTTTTATGCTCTGAACTATTTTCAATAACTTCACCATAATTTGAATACTCAATTTGAACTTCATACATATTTGATGATACAAACAATGGTATTATTGTAGTAGGGATTTCCTCTTCCATATTATATTTTGCTCTACTATCACAAGGATAATACATTAAAGCTATTTTGTCATTCGCAAAATCTTCAAATTCATCTACTAAATATATAGCTGTAAAATCATCGTTTGAACCATCTACAGAATTAATAATTGCTTTTTCTCCAGAATTAAATGCAACTTTATTAGGTGCACCAGATTTAAGTTCTTGCTTAGATATTTCACAATATGGTAATTGATTTTCCTCTAAATCACTTGAAAATCCAAAAGTATATTGATTTAAATCTTCATCATAAAAGCTAATATACATCATATATGGAGACATATCATTTTCGTTTATTGGACAATCAATTAAATTTATTACTGAATCTGAAAGTTCATCATAAGTCTTTAATTCTTCTTTAATTCCTTCAGTATATAACTTAATTCTACCTATTTCAACATCATATATTTTGCCAAATACAGCAAGATTTTTGTTGATTTTTGTTATTTTTTCATCTTTAAAATCTTCACTATATTTATAATCATAATCAACTGAAGTTAAAGTTTCTAATCCTACACCATCATAATCTTTTATTACCATGTTTATAGGAAGCTCTTCCTTTGCAGTATTATCATTTTCATCTGTTGATTTATTCTCATCAGAATCTGATGAACTATTATCTCCTGTATTTGATGAGTCAGAATTATCATCAGCTACAAGTTCATCAATTATTTTAATAGGAACATATAATAATATTTTATTCATTCCTTCAAAGAGATTGAATTTTTCAGTATTTTCTACTAACACGATTGGATATTTTGCATCAGACTCAAATTTATTATCCATTCCACTAATATGATCAGTATATACATTTACATATTCTAAAATATCTTTTTTATCATTATCAAACCTATTGTCTATTATTTCAGCAATTTCTTTTTGCATAACTGCTGCAAATCCCATATCTTCAATATATCCTTCAGTATTCCAATATACTTTGCATAATGCAAAAATATCATCATCTTTCAATTCTTCTACAGTTGATTTCATATCATCATTCAATGTATTTATATTAAACGAATACTCTTCTGCATCAAATACATTTGGATAGAAAGCATTGATATTTTGAATTGTTTTAGGAGCTTGACTTTCTACTCCAACATATTCCTCTATCATTTTATATGATGTAGCTCTTTTTAAAGTTTCTTTATTTAACTCATCAACATACTCTTTTTTTAAATCTTCATCTAAATCATCAAAATTTTCATTAAAATATTTATACGCTCCTACCAAACCTTCAGAATAAACAACTTCAAAATAAGTTTGATATTTAACATCTGTATCTTTTCCATCATCATTAGTACTAGTATTTGTATCTGTATTATCATCTTTATTAGGTTTTGCTTCTCCACATCCTATCAAAGAAAATGTCATTGCAAAAACTAAAATTACTGCTATTATTTTTTTCATATTTACTCCCTCTCTTATTAACTCCAAAATCTTATACCGTCAAATTCAAATTTTACATCGGGATACTTTGGATCATAGTGCGTTAATTCTTCTCCGTTTATCCAATATATGTCATCATTCCATTTGATTTTCAACCAATTATCTGTTTCACCCAAAACAGTGATCTTTTCACCAATACCAATTTCTATATATTCACTATCTACAACTTTGTTTTCATAAGCTTTGATTGACTTATAAACTTCTGACTCTATAGATTTTGAATATTCAATAAAA
>Ga0193962_1001530_pt1 | contig 10767 bp, 11 predicted proteins | sample FB_5_MG_FD_140335 | JGI IMG/M metagenome (GOLD analysis project Ga0193962, IMG submission 140335) | Microbial mat bacterial communities from the Broadkill River, Lewes, Delaware, United States - FB_5_MG | ecosystem: Environmental > Aquatic > Freshwater > River > Microbial mats | place: USA...
GTTTTAATCGTTCTTTTTGGATTAGTTTTCCAGTTACACGACAAACACCATAAGTTTTGTTTTCAATTCGTAACAATGCATTTTTTAAGTCTCTAATAAACTTTTCTTGACGAATTGCCAATTGAACATTTGCCTCTTTAGACATTGTTTCAGAACCTTCTTCAAACGCTTTAAATGTAGGAGATGTATCATCTGTTCCATTATTACTGTCGTTTTTAAAGGCACTTTTAATTAAACCTAAATCTTCCTCTGCAAATTTAATTTTATTTAAGATTATCTCCTTAAATTCTGCTAAATCACTATCAGGGTATTTATTTTGTTCATTCATAAGCTCACATTTTTTTGATTAATATTTTAGTGTTCACATCGTCAAAGGCAATTTCCGTACCTTTTTCTACTATATCTTCAAACACTAATTCATTTGTTAACGTTTCAGTTTTAATATATTGTTCATTCGCCGTAATTGACTGCTCTAATATATCATTTTTTTGAATAATTAACTTTATCTTATCTGTCACATCAAAACCTGATTCCTTACGTAAATTTTGAACTCTATTAACTAACTCTCTTGCATTTCCTTCTTTTCGTAATTCATCAGTAATTGTAACATCTAAAGCTACTGTTAAACTTCCTTGATTAGCAACTAACCAACCTTCAATATCTTGCGATGTAATTTCAACTTCGGCTTGTGTTAAATTTACAACATTTTCATTGACTTTTAAAGAAATTCCACCTTGTTTTTCAACAATTGCAATGTCTTCCTGAGTTAAATTTTGAATTGCCTGAGCAACAAACCTCATATCTTTCCCAAATCTTGGCCCAAGTACTTTAAAATTAGGTTTTATTGTCTTAACTAATATTCCGGAAGCATCATCAATTAATTCAATTTCCTTAACATTCACTTCCGATTTTATTAAGTTTTCAACAGCTAAAATCTCTTCTCTATCTTTTTCATCCAAAATTGGAATCATTATTCTTTGTAATGGCTGACGAACCTTTATCATTTCCTTTTTACGTAATGATAATACCATTGATGATATTTTTTGAGCTTGTTGCATTTTATGCTCTAAACTACTGTCTATTAAACTTTCATCAGCAACAGGGAAATTTGTCAAATGTATTGATTCTAAACTTTCATGTCCAGTTACACTTGTTAAATCTTTGTAAAGATTATCCATAAAGAATGGAGCAATTGGAGAAGCCAATTTAGCAACGGTTACCATACATGTATATAATGTTTGGTAGGCTGAAATTTTATCTTGTCCGTATTCGCCTTTCCAGAAACGTCTTCTACTTAAACGAACAAACCAGTTACTCACATATTCAGAAACAAAATCTTGAATTGCTCTGGCTGCTTTTGTTGGTTCGTATTCTTCATAGAATTTTTCTACATTTTTAATCAACGTATTTAATTCTGAAAGCACCCAACGATCAATTTCTGGTCTGTCTTCAATTGCAATTTCATCTTCAGCATATGTGAAGTTATCTAAATTTGCATACAATGAGAAGAATGAATATGTGTTATATAAGGTTCCAAAGAACTTTCTACGAACCTCATCAATTCCATCAAGGTCAAACTTTAAATTATCCCAAGGATTTGCATTTGAAATCATATACCAACGTGTAGCATCTGCACCATATTTATCCATTGTTTCAAAAGGATCAATAGCGTTTCCTAAACGTTTAGACATTTTTTTACCTTCTTTATCTAACACCAATCCGTTAGAAACAACATTTTTATAAGCTACAGAATCGAAAACCATTGTTCCAATTGCATGTAACGTATAGAACCAACCTCTGGTTTGATCTACTCCTTCAGCAATAAAATCAGCTGGATAGAATTTTTTCTCATCAATTAACTCTTTATTTTCAAACGGATAATGCCATTGTGCATATGGCATAGACCCTGAATCGAACCAAACATCAATTAAGTCTGATTCTCTTTTCATTGGTTGACCTTTTGGTGAAACTAAAATAACAGCATCTACAATATTTTTATGTAAATCTAGTTTGTCATAGTTTTCATTACTCATATTTCCAACCTCAAAATCGGCATAAATATCAGCTTCCATAAGTCCAGCTTTAACAGATTTAGCCATTTCCGACTTTAACTGTTCAACAGAACCAATCATTATTTCTTCAGTACCATCTTCAGTTCTCCAAATTGGTAATGGAATTCCCCAGTAACGAGAACGAGAAAGGTTCCAGTCATTTGCATTTTTTAACCAGTTTCCAAAACGACCTTCACCTGTATTTTTAGGTTTCCAGTTGATTGTTGTGTTTAATTCATGCATTCTATCACGTTTGTCTGTAACTTTTACAAACCAAGAATCCAATGGATAATATAACACCGGTTTATCTGTTCTCCAACAATGTGGGTAACTATGGCGATACTTTTCTACATGAAAAGCTTTATTTTCTTCTTTTAATTGAATTGAAATTTCAACATCTAATGAACGCTCTGGAGCTTCACCTTCGTTGTAATATTCATTTTTTACGTATTTTCCAGCATAAATGCCATTATGCTTTGTAAATCTTCCTTGTAAATCTACTAACGGAACAGGATTTCCATTATCATCCAATACCAACATTGGTGGTACTTCTGGTTTTGCTTGTTTAGCAACCATTGCATCATCTGCTCCAAAAGTTGGTGCTGTATGTACAATTCCGGTACCATCTTCAGTAGTTACAAAATCACCAGCAATTACTCTAAATGCATTTTCAACATTTTCATATGGCTGAGCAAATGGTAATAATTGTTCGTATTTAGATTCTAATATATCAGCCCCTTTAAATTCTTTTATTACTATAAAAGGAATCTTTTTATCATTGGCTTTATATTCTGAAAGTGCTTCTTCATTTTCAACAGCAAAGAACTTTTTACCAAATTGTTTCCCAACTAAGTTTTTAGCCAAAACAACAGAAATAGGTTCAAAAGTATATTGATTGAAAGATTTTGCTAAAACATAATCTATCTTTTTACCAACAGTTAAAGCTGTGTTTGAAGGCAAGGTCCATGGAGTAGTTGTCCAAGCTAAAAAGTGAACATCTCCATCAACTTCTTGTAAAAATTCAGGCAAGGTATTTTTTACGGCTTTGAACTGAGCCACAGCAGTAGTATCAGTTACATCCTGATAAGTTCCTGGCTGATTTAATTCGTGAGAACTTAATCCAGTACCTGCTTTTGGTGAATATGGTTGAATTGTATATCCTTTATAAATCAATCCTTTATTATACAGTTCTGATAATAAATACCAAACTGATTCCATATATTTTGGCTTGTAAGTTACATATGGATCTTCCATATCTACCCAGTGCCCCATTTTTAGTGTCAAGTTTTCCCAAATATCAGTATAACGCATTACTGCTTTTCTACAAGCATCATTATATTCTTCAACAGTAATTTTTTTACCAATATCTTCTTTGGTAATACCTAATTCTTTTTCAACACCTAATTCAATTGGTAATCCATGAGTATCCCAACCAGCTTTTCTTTTTACCTGAAAACCTTGAAGTGTTTTATAACGACAAAAAATATCCTTAATAGCACGCCCCATAACATGGTGAATACCAGGCAAACCATTTGCTGAAGGTGGTCCTTCAAAAAATATGAATGGTTTATTTTCATCTCTTGTAGTTATACTTTTTTCGAAAATATTCTCTTTTTCCCATACCGCCAAAGTTTCTTCTGCTACCTTAGTGAGGTTCAAACCTTTATATTCTCTAAATTTTTTACTCATTTTATCCCTTTAAATCAATTAGTTTGCGAAATTACGTATTTTATTGAAAATATCATTTCATATACGATAAAATATTTACACCATAAACACTTGAAATAAATAGTTTTATTTTAAGTTTACATATGGTTCAGAAAATTATTTCAAAATCTTACAAAAAGGCCAAGTCTCTTGATCTAAAATGTGATTCAAAATTTGTGTTTTTTAGCGATGTTCATAGGGGTGACAATAGTTATGCAGATGATTTCACACATAACCGAAATATATATAATCATGCCTTAAGAAATTACTATGAAAACGACTTTACGTATATTGAATTAGGTGACGGAATTGAACTCTGGGAAAATCGTGATTTTACGGAAATATTTCAAGCTCATAAAGATGTGTTTTTATTGCTTCAAAAATTTCATTTAAAAAACAAATTACACATGATTTGGGGAAATCATGACAGGGTTTTAAAAAACCCCAAAAGAACTAACAAACTTCTAGGATCATATTTTGATGAAATAACAGGAACTCGAAAGGAGTTACTAAAAGGCCTAACTTTTGACGAAGGAATTGTATTAAACATTGATGGTTTTGAGAAAAACATACTTTTAATACATGGACACCAAGCTGATTTTTTCAATTATGTTTTGTGGAAATGGAGTCGGTTTTTAGTACGTGTTTTATGGAAGCCTCTTCAAATTATTGGAGTAAAAGACCCAACAAGTCCGGCAAAAAACTACAAAGAACTTATTAGAGTAGAAAGACGTTTGAAAAAATGGATTTTAGCAAACAATAATCAAATGATTATTGCTGGTCATACCCACAGACCTCGTTTTCCAAACCATGACGAATTACCATACTTTAATGATGGTAGCTGTGTTCATCCAAGATCTATAACAGGAATTGAAATTGAAGACCTTCAAATCTCTTTAATAAAATGGCATACTATTAGTCAAAAAGACGGAACATTACAAATAATCAAAACGGTTTTAGAAGGGCCAGAGGATATTGCAACCTATTTAAAATAGAAAGACGTCTCAATAGAATTGAGACGTCCCTCTTACTAAGGGTTTAAACGCCTAACTCTTTAAAAAAGTATCTTGTTATAGATTTATCAGCGTCTTGAAAATGTTAGTCTATAAATTCCTTAAAACCTTACATTCCACGCTCCTTTTGAATTTGTTCATATGCTTTTTGAACTTGCTTAAACTTATCTTCGGCACCTTTCACATGTTCTTCACCTAAATGCTGTAATTTATCTGGGTGGTATTTTTTGGCCATTTTTCTATAAGCTTTTTTAACCTCATCATTAGAAGCTGACTTCTCAATTTCTAAAATCTTATAAGAAGCATCAACACCATTATAAAACATTGCTTTTATAGATTCAAAATCATGCTGACTTATATATAAATATCCTGCAATTGTTTTAATTGAATTTACTTCAGCCTCATTAACAGCTCCATCTGATTTTGCAATTCCGAATAAAAAATGAATTAATTGCAAACGTGATGCATGCGTTAAATTCCTTCTAATTTGTTCACAAACCTGTCTTGTTGATATTTTATTATTTTTAATAAAACTTTTAAATAAACTAAAGGCATTATTGGCTCTTTCAGTCCCATACATTTGTTTAAAATGCTCTCTAACATAAGTAAGTTCACGTTGATCTACTTTGCCATCGGCTTTGATAACTACAGAAGATAACAACAATAAACTTATTTCAAAATCTCCCGACTGACTTGTTCTACTTGTTTGCTGGTATGTTTTAGCTCTTTCAATATCTTCCTTTGAAAATCCTCCCAATAAACTCCCTACGGCATACCCTAAAATACTTCCAATTGGCCCACCTAATGTAAACCCTAATCCGGCACCAAGCCATTTTATAAAATTACCCATAATTATTTTTAAGGCCTCAAAGATACAAGTAATTGTTCTTATAACTTAACACATAGCAAAATACACTTGTTAAAATAATTATAAACTTTTATTATATAATCTGTTATATTTGCATCCTGATTTACGTCTAATTAAAAAAATAAAAAATATGTATCCACCAGAATTGGTAAAACCCATGCAAGAAGAGTTAGAAAATGCAGGTTTTACATCATTACATTCAGCTCAAGAAGTTGAAGAAGCATTAAAAAAAGAAGGAACAACATTAGTTGTTGTAAACTCTGTTTGTGGTTGTGCAGCAGGAACTGCTAGACCAGGAGCTGTAACATCATTACAATTTGATAAAGTACCAACAAATTTAGTAACTGTATTTGCAGGAGTTGATTCTGAAGCTACAGGAAAAGCACGTGAACACATGATTCCGTTTCCTCCATCTTCACCAGCAATTGCATTATTTAAAGATGGTGCTTTAGTTCATATGTTAGAACGCCACCACATTGAAGGAAGACCTGCAGAAGTTATTGCTTCAAATTTAGCAGGAGCTTACGACGAGTATTGCTAATAAAAATACTTTGAATTATTAAAAATCAATTTATTAAATTGGTATAATTATTCAAAACTGTATTTATGAAAACATATCAAATATTTATAAAAACGATTACCCTTATGGTAATCGTTTTTAGTTGCTCTACTATTTCAACTCAAAGTCAGGAAGAAGATTTATTCGCTTTAGACAATTTAAAGTTAGAAATAGAAACTATTGTAGATCAAGGTAATTGTACTGAGATATCAAATTGCAATTATATTGCCTTTGGAAGCAAAGCCTGTGGAGGTCCTCAAGGTTATTTGGTTTACAGTAATTCTATTGATGTGATTTTACTAAAAGAAAAAGTTACCAAGTACAATCAACAAGAAAAAGATTACAACAAAAAATGGAATATAATTTCTGACTGTTCCGTTCCTTCGCCTCCTACGAGTATTGCATGTGTTGATGGCAAATGCATTGGTGTTTATAATTAGATAACTCTTCAATAACGGCTATATTTATAGTTTTTTATTAAAAATTACCGTTAGATAAAAAAGAATATAATAACCTTAGACAACTTTTTTTCCAAAATAAGCCGAAACAAATGAATCAAAAAATAGAAACTGATAGAATAATATGAAGAGAGTTTACGATAGCTGATTATAAAGATGTTTATGCCTTTGGATCAAACTTAGAAGTTCAAAAATATACCGGAGATAAAATTATTGAATCATTAAATGAAGCAAAAGAACTCATAAAAAATGTGTGGTATGAGGACTATAAAAAAATATGGTTACGGAAGGTGGGCAGTAATTTACAAGCCTGAAAATAAAATTATTGGTTTTGCAGGATTAAAATATTTACCTGAATTTAAGGAAACCGATATTGGATTTAGGTTTTTACCAGAATATTGGGGAAAAGGAATAGCTACCGAAGTCTCAATAGAAATTATAAAATATGGGTTTGAAAAATTAAACCTCCACAAAATTGTTGGAATTGCAATTCCTGATAATATTGGTTCGTGCAAAGTACTGGAGAAAATAGGATTATCATTTTATAAAATTGATGAATATGATGGAGACGGAAAGGAATACAATTGGTACAAAATTGACAAACAAAAATGAAAATTAGAGCTTATATTAAAAATGAGGATGAAGATGATTTGATGAAAATGATTGAGTCAGAAGGTAAGGAATGGGCTTGTTATTCTGACGAAAATGTATCACATAAATATAGATTAGCTTTAAAAAACTCAATTACATATGTGGCCTATGAAGGAGATACCATTTGTGGATATTCTCGTTCAATTGATGATTGCGGGTTCTATATATATGTTTGTGACTTACTGGTTAATCCCATTTATAGAGGAAAACAGATCGGTAAAAAACTAATGGAATACATATATAATGATTACCCAAACCATATAGTATATGTTATGTCTGATGTTGATGAATATTATCAAAAACAAGGATACAAACACGAAGGTTCAATATATGAAGTCCCAAATACAAATAAATAACAATAGATATTTATACTTTATATAAATGAGGCAAATTGAAAAACACCCTCACAATATTCATAATTTTTATTGCGAAACTATTTTAACCAATTACCAAGTAGCTTACTAAATCGAAATCACTGAATTGTCTTCTGCTGAAATTCCGTTATTTACATATTTATCGGCTGATTCATCATTTAACCAACTGCTACCATCAACCAAATATTTAAACTCATACTCTGCTTCTATGGGTAAATCAATTGTAGCTTTAAAATTACCATTTTTAAATTTTTTCATTGTTGTAGCCTCATCAATAATCCAATTATTAAACGAACCTAATATTTGAATTTTTTCAGCATTTTCAACTACTTTTTTATCTAATGAAAATGTAACTTTATAAATTGGCTTACTCTTTAAATATTGTTTTTTTAAACTCATAACATTTATTAATTTGATTAATTATGCTAATTAATTAAAAATATTCTATTCATAATACCACATGTTTCCCCTCTTTATATGTTATTTTAACATCGTAAACGTTATAGTTCCAAGCCAATAGGAAATTTAAGTTGTAAAAAGCTAAAAAAGAAAATACTTTCTATATTTACTTATCAATTTCTTTGTGTAATAAAAGCTCAACTATTTTCTATTTGGATACATTAATAAACTATCACATTAAAAAAAATAAAACTTCTTCATGAACCTCACTATTTTCATACTTTTTATAATTATAATTAGCTCTCTTTTTCTTGTTTGGAACAGACGAAATACATCAAAATGGATTTTACCGAAAGATCCATTCCCAACAGACTGGAGAATACTATTAAACAAGCATGTTTCCTTTTATAATTCATTGACCGAAGATGAAAAAAAGAGATTTGAGTTCAAAATTCAAGAATTTCTATTGAATTTTAGAATTACAGGGATTAAAACAAGTATTGATATAACCGATAAAATACTGGTTGCTTCAAGTGGTGTTATACCAATTTTTGGATTCGACAATTGGCGGTATTCAAATCTTTATGAGATATTAATTTATCCAACAACGTTTAATGAAAATTTTGAATTAGAAGGCTCAGACAGAAGAGTTCTAGGAATGGTTGGTACAGGCGGTAATATGGAAGGTGTTATGATTCTGTCACAACAAGCGTTGAAACTTGGTTTTAAAAATGAGTCTGACAAAAAAAATACTGCTATTCATGAGTTTGTTCATTTAATAGATAAAACCGGTGGGACAATTGATGGTATTCCTTCTTTGCTAATGGAAAAGCAATATGCAATTCCCTGGATTGATCTTATTAATAAAAAATTGGTTGAAATTCATGATGGTGATTCTGACATTAACCCATACGGTGGAACTAACAGAGCTGAATTTTTCTCTGTTGTCAGTGAATATTTTTTTGAACGACCAAAGCTACTTGAAAGAAAACACCCCGAATTATACACTCTTTTAGAAAATATTTTTAAACAAGATATGTCATCTAGAAATTTAAGAAAAAGTAGAGTTGAAATTAGGAGAAATAGTCCCTGTCCTTGCAATAGTGGTAAAAAGTATAAAAAATGCTGCGGACAAATTCACTTCAAATAAAGACGAAATAACGGCGTCAATAAGCTAAATATGAATTTGACTCCATTTATAAAATGAATAACTTAGCACACTAAACTAATTGGACTTCTTAAATGAATAAACAACAAGTAATTTCAAATACAGAAAATTTTGTAGAAGCAACTTTAAAGAACGCCGAAGGCGGACATGACTGGTTTCATATTCTGCGTGTTTGGAATAATGCCAAATTAATTGCCAAAGATGAAAAAGTTGATGTTTTTATAGTAGAATTAGGAGCTTTATTGCACGATATTGCCGATTCAAAATTTCACAATGGTGATGAAACTGTAGGACCTAAAGTAGCCAGAGATTTTTTAGAAAGTCAAAAAGTTGAAGAAGCTATAATTATTCATATCGAAAATATAGTTACAAACATTTCATACAAAGGAGGTAATTTTGATCAAAAATTTAGATCTCCTGAATTAGATGTAATACAAGATGCCGATAGATTAGATGCCATTGGAGCAATTGGAATTGCACGCTGTTTTAATTATGGTGGATTTAAAAACAGACCTCTTCACAATCCTGAGATTAAACCAAACTTAAATTTAACTAAAGAGGAATATAAAAAATCTAACGCGCCAACCATAAATCATTTTTACGAAAAACTATTATTGCTAAAAGATAGAATGAATACAAAAACCGGAAAAAAAATTGCCGAAGAACGCCACCAATATATGGAAACATTTCTTCAACAGTTTTATGATGAATGGAATGGTGAAAAATAATATTACATATAAAACAATTGAAGGAATTCCAGATTCATTTGAACTAAAACAACTCGAAGAGTTATACGAATCAGTTTTTGACGATGCTCAAGTTGGGTTCTTTCTCAAAAGGATTCAGGAAAAGGAGCATATTTGCTCAATAATTGCTTTTGAAAGTAAAAAACCAATAGGGTTTAAAATAGGATACCACTACAATAAAACAACATTTTACAGTTGGGTTGGTGGTATTTTGGAAGAATATAGAAAACTAGGTGTTGGCAAAAAATTAGCCCAATTGCAAGAGCAATGGGCTAAAGATAATTTTTATTCAATATTGAGAACTAAATCCATGAATAGATTTAAACCAATGATGATTTTAAATATAAAAAATGGTTTTAATATTGTTGATTTATATACCAACTCTTCAAATCAAACTAAAATTGTATTTGAAAAAAACCTAATTTAATTATTCAAAATTTGGTTTACGTTTTTCTAAAAAGGCTGTTGTTCCTTCTTTAAAATCGTTCGTTCCAAAACTTTCTCCAAATTGTTCAATTTCTACTTCAAAACCATTTACAGAGTTATCATAATTTGCATTCACAGATTTTATGGCAGCTGATATTGCAACAGAGGAATTTCTCATTATTTTTCCTGCTAATTTTTCACACAATGGTAATAATTCTTCTTGTTCCACAACATAATTTACCAATCCCCAATCTTTTGCTTCTTCAGCAGTCATCATTCCTGCAGACATGATCATTTCCATAGCTTTTCCTTTACCAACTAATTGTGGTAAACGTTGTGTACCTCCA
>Ga0193962_1001534_pt1 | contig 10754 bp, 6 predicted proteins | sample FB_5_MG_FD_140335 | JGI IMG/M metagenome (GOLD analysis project Ga0193962, IMG submission 140335) | Microbial mat bacterial communities from the Broadkill River, Lewes, Delaware, United States - FB_5_MG | ecosystem: Environmental > Aquatic > Freshwater > River > Microbial mats | place: USA...
GCCATTTTAAATATTTATTGGGAAAACTACAATAAATATTTGGTGTCATTACTATATTCTCTCGGTTTTTTGCTCTATTTTTGGAAAAAAATATGTGATTATGAGTGTTATAATTTCTCCTTCGATGCTATCTGCTAATTTTGGTGAATTAGATAAAGATATTGAAATGATTAATAATAGTGAAGCGCAATGGTTTCACATAGATGTTATGGACGGGGTGTTTGTTCCTAATATATCTTTTGGATTTCCTATTATTCAGGTGATTAATAATAAAGCTAAGAAGCCATTAGATGTGCATTTAATGATTGTTGATCCTGATAGATATATTGAGCAGTTTAAAAATGTTGGAGCAGAATATTTAACTGTTCATTATGAAGCTTGTAATCATCTTCACCGTACTATTCAGAATATTAAATCACATGGAATGAAGGCTGGTGTTTCGTTAAATCCTCACACCCCAATTAGTTTGTTAGAAGATATTATCCAAGATTTAGATTTGGTACTGTTAATGTCTGTAAATCCAGGTTTTGGTGGACAATCATATATTGAGAATACTTATTCAAAAATAAAACAACTTAAGGAGTTGATATTTAGAAAGAATTCTGTCGCTTTAATTGAGGTTGATGGTGGCGTTGATATTAATAATGCTTCAAAACTTATTGAATGTGGAGCTGATGCTCTTGTGGCAGGAAGTGCTGTTTTTAAATCTGAAAATCCTAAAGAAACTATTAAGATATTGCGAAATTCGTAAAAGTAAAAAGCATCAGTCTCAATTGGCTGATGCTTTTTGTTTTTTATCCTAAATACGATTTAAGCACTCTGCTACGTCGCGAAAGCTTAAGCCTTTTAATAGCTTTTTCTTTTATTTGTCTAACTCTTTCGCGAGTTAAATTAAATACTTCCCCAATCTCTTCAAGTGTATGAGGATGGTTGCCTTCTAATCCGAAATATAGTTTTATAATATCGCATTCGCGCGATGTTAAACTTTCTAATGTTCTTTCAATTTCTTGGCCTAACGAATTTTTTAAAAGGTCGTTATCGGGGCGTTCTTCTTCAGAACCTAACATTACATCGTATCTGTTAGTCTCTTCTCCTTCCTCCAAGGGAGCATCCATAGAGACGTGTCTTCCAGAACTTCTCATGGCTTCTTTAACTTCTTTTGGAGCCATTTCCAAGCATTCGGCAAGTTCTTCATGAGATGGGTCTCGCTCATACTCCTGTTCTAATTTTGCAAAAGCTTTGTTTATTTTATTTATTGAACCAATTTTATTAAGGGGTAGTCGAACAATTCTGGCCTGTTCTGCTAAAGCTTGAAGTATAGATTGACGAATCCACCAAACAGCATATGAGATAAATTTAAAACCGCGTGTTTCGTCAAAACGTTGCGCAGCTTTGATTAATCCTAAATTGCCCTCGTTGATTAGATCGGAAAGGCTTAATCCTTGATTTTGATACTGTTTAGATACAGAAACTACAAATCTAAGATTTGATTCAATTAGTCTGTCGAGCGATTTTTTATCACCACTTTTAATCATTCTTGCTAGATGCACTTCTTCATCTACAGAAATTAAATCAACTTTGCCAATTTCGTACAAATACTTATCCAGCGATAGTTCTTCTCTGTTTGTAACTTGTTTAATAATTTTTAATTGTCTCATAGGTTCATTAATTTTGTGGTATGTATAATTTAAAATTCACGCTAAACTCTCTTGAATATAGTAATTGTTTTTTTAAATACAATCAAAAAGAAAAAATATTCTTTTACTTTTAAAATTAATTTGTTATTATTGCATCATCAGATTCCCTATATAGATACATTCATTAGCCTTTTTTTATTTTACGTCAATAATTAAGAAAATCAATTTATATTAAAATTTTATGTACGATATACTTGAACTGAATAAGAAACTTGTTTCTGACCTCAGAGATATTGCTAAAGAATTAAACATTAAGCGTGTTGAATCTTTAAAGAAGCAAGATCTTATTTACAAAATCCTAGATCAGCAGGCTATTATAGCTAGCGAAATAAAGGTTCCGAAGGTTAAAAAACCTATGAATAACGAGAATGAACGCAAATCACCACCACCTATTAAAAAGGATAATCTTGAATCTGGTGGAAATAGAAGTAATAGAAAACGAATTCGCAAAGAGGTTCCTCCCCAATTAATTTCATCGCATAAAGCAGTACCTACAGATAAAACTTCTACTAACGAACAAAAGCCTTTGGAAAACAGTCCTTTCAAAGATAATGCGGTAACAGATATTAATAAGCCTGTTGAAAATAATATTGTTGAGAAGCAAATTCCAAAAAAAGAGCTTTTTAAAGAAAAACAACCTCGCAGAGAACCTTTAAAACAAAAGCCTTTTGTTAATATTTCTGAGTCTGAAAAACCAAAACAGATAGTTAATCAGGAATCTGCAGAAAGAAAACCAGAGGAGTCTCCTCGCCCTGTAAAAGAGGTGAAAAAAACAGTTCGTGAAAAAGAGCCTGTTGCACCAACAAAAACAGAAATTACAGAACCTATAAACAAAGCAAAAAAATACGAAAAAGATCGTTTTGAATTTGATGGTATAGTTTCAAACATTGGTGTGTTAGAAATAATGCCTGATGGTTATGGGTTTCTTCGTTCTTCTGATTATAACTACTTGAATTCTCCAGATGATATTTATGTTTCTCAGTCACAAATAAAATTATTTGGATTGAAAACAGGTGATACCGTATTTGGTGATATTAGACCACCAAAAGAAGGTGAAAAATATTTTCCTCTTATTAAGGTTAATGAAATTAACGGTCGTACTCCTGATTTTATTAGAGACAGAACACCTTTTGATCATTTGACACCTCTTTTTCCGGAAGAGAAATTTAATTTAGCAGGTAAGCTAAATGCTACTCTATCGAGTAGGGTTGTTGATTTGTTTGCTCCAATAGGTAAAGGACAACGTGGTTTAATTGTTGCTCAGCCAAAGACAGGTAAAACTGTTTTGCTTAAAGAGATTGCTAACTCAATTGTTGCTAATCATCCTGAGGTTTATATGATGATTTTGCTTATTGATGAACGTCCTGAAGAGGTTACTGATATGGAACGTAGCGTTAATGCCGAGGTTATATCTTCTACCTTTGATGAGCCAGCTGAAAGACACGTAAAAGTTGCTAATATTGTGCTGGAAAAAGCTAAGCGTCTTACAGAGTGTGGTCACGATGTTGTAATTCTTTTAGACTCTATTACACGTTTGGCACGTGCATATAATACTGTTTCTCCAGCTTCGGGTAAAGTTCTTTCGGGAGGTGTTGATGCAAATGCACTTCATAAACCAAAACGATTCTTTGGTGCTGCTAGAAATATCGAAAATGGTGGTTCGTTGACTATTATTGCAACTGCACTTACTGAAACCGGTTCTAAAATGGATGAGGTTATTTTCGAGGAATTTAAGGGAACGGGTAATATGGAACTTCAGTTAGACAGAAAACTTTCTAATAAGCGAGTTTTTCCAGCTGTTGATATTACTGCTTCAAGCACTCGTCGCGAAGATCTGCTTATAGAAAAAGATGATCTTCAGAAGATTTGGATACTTCGTAATTACTTAACAGATATGAATTCTGTAGAAGCAATGACATTCTTAAGAGATAGACTTGTAAAAACAAGAAACAATGAAGAGTTTCTTGTCTCAATGAATAGCGATTAAATATATTCTTCAATTAATACAATAAAAGCTCATTTGGTTATATTTTGTAACTGAATGAGCTTTTATTGTATTAATAACTGCTGTAGTAAGTTGATGTTATTGTAAACTGTAAGAAAAACCAGTTGTTTGAACTTGAAATTAATTGGTCTAAGAATTCCAAAAACTCATTGTAAATTGGTCATTTTTATTAATTTTGAGTTTTTAAAACTGTAGAACAAATTTAAGCTAATTAATAATTAATTAAGATTTTAGCGAGATGACAAAAAAGAAAAACTTTATTACATGTGATGGTAACTATGCTGCTGCCCACATCGCTTATATGTTTAGCGAAGTAGCTGCAATATATCCTATCACACCATCGTCAACAATGGCTGAGTATGTAGATGAGTGGTCTGCAAATGGACGTAAAAATATTTTCGGCGAGACTGTGAAAGTTGCGGAAATGCAATCAGAAGGTGGTGCTTCGGGTGCAGTTCACGGATCTTTACAAGCTGGTGCTTTAACGTCAACATTCACTGCGTCGCAGGGTTTGCTTCTTATGATTCCTAATATGTACAAAATTGCAGGAGAAATGCTTCCTGGAGTTTTTCACGTTTCGGCTCGTAGTTTGGCTGCTCAGGCGCTTTCAATCTTTGGTGATCACAGTGATGTTATGAGTGCACGTCAAACAGGTTTTGCATTCCTTGCTACTTCTAGTGTTCAAGAGATAATGGATATTGCAGGTATTGCTCACCTTGCTTCTATAAAAGGACGTTTGCCATTTGTTCATTTTTTCGATGGTTTCCGTACTTCGCACGAGATTCAGAAAGTTGAAGCAATGGATCAGGATGATCTTAAGGGTTTGATAGATCAGGATTCTCTTAAGAGATTTAGAGATAATGCTCTTAATCCAGAGCATCCAGTAACTAGAGGTACTGCACAGAATCCTGATATCTACTTCCAGGCTCGCGAGGCAGCTAATAGCTACTACGATGCTATTCCTGATCTTGTAGAAAATTACATGCAAGAGATTAAAAAAATTACTGGTCGTGAGTATCATCCATTCGATTATTTTGGAGCTCCAGATGCTGAAAATATTATAATTGCAATGGGATCTATTACAGATACTATCCGTGAGGTGGTTGATGTGAAAGTTGCTAAAGGCGAAAAAGTTGGTGTTCTTGTTGTAAGATTATACCGTCCTTTCTCTCTTAAATATTTCTTTAATGTAATGCCTAAGTCGGTTAAAAAAGTTGCCGTACTTGACAGAACAAAAGAACCAGGAGCAAATGGTGAGCCATTGTATCTTGATGTAAAAGATGCATTCTATGGTAAAGAGAACTGTCCAATTATTGTAGGAGGACGTTATGGTCTTTCTTCAAAGGATACTACTCCGTCACAAATGATTTCTGTTTTCGATAACCTTGCTATGAATGAGCCTAAGAATGGCTTTACTGTGGGTATTGTAGATGATGTTACTTTCAGATCGCTTCCTATTCTTCCTGAAGTTAGTCTTCATAACGATGGTCGTTTTGAGGCTAAATTTTATGGTTTAGGATCTGATGGTACTGTTGGAGCTAATAAAAATTCGATTAAAATTATTGGTGACAACACAGATAAATACTGTCAGGCTTATTTTGCTTATGATTCTAAAAAATCGGGTGGAATAACTATTTCTCACCTTCGTTTTGGAGATAACCCTATTAATTCTCCATATTTGGTTAATACACCTGACTTTGTTGCTTGTCATGTTCCTGCATATTTAGGACGTTACAACATGGTAAAGGGACTTAAAAAAGGGGGGACTTTCCTTTTGAACAGTATTTGGACAAAAGAAGAAACTCCAAATCATCTTCCAAACGATGTTAAGAAGTTCATAGCTGATAACGATATTAAATTATATATTATTAATGCAACTAAGATTGCTGAGGAAATTGGTCTTGGAAACAGAACCAATACAATTATGCAATCGGCATTCTTTAAAATAGCAAACGTTATACCTTTTGATTTAGCTGTAGATCAAATGAAGAAGTTCATTGTTAAATCTTTTGGCCGTAAAGGTGAAGAGGTTGTTAAGATGAACAATGCTGCTGTTGATCGTGGTGTTGAGTTTGAGCAAGTAGATGTTCTTCCAGAATGGTCAAATCTTGATATTACTCCTGTTAAAGACGAGCGTAATATTCCTGACTTTATTAAGAATGTTGTTGAGCCAATTAATGCTCAAAAAGGTGACGATCTTCCTGTTTCAGCTTTCTTAGGTCGTGAAGATGGTACTTTCCCTGCTGGTACAACTCAGTATGAGAAGCGTGGTATCGCTGTTAATGTTCCTGAGTGGTTGCCAACTAGCTGTATTCAGTGTAACCAATGTTCGTATGTTTGTCCTCATGCTGCTATCCGTCCTTATTTATTGACAGATGCAGAGAAAGAAAATGCACCAGTAAACACAGAAACTATTAAAGGAACAGGTGGTACTAAAGAGTATAATTTCCGTATTCAGGTTTCTGCTTTAGACTGTACTGGTTGTGGTAACTGTGTTGACGTTTGTCCTGCTCCAACAAAAGCTCTAGAGATGAAACCTCTTGAGACTCAGTTGTCAGAAGTTGCTCGTTGGACTTATATGCATGAGACAGTGGGTTACAAAGAGATTCTTGAAAAAGAAAAATCGGTTAAAAATTCACAATTTGCTCAGCCATTATTCGAGTTCTCTGGAGCTTGTGCTGGTTGTGGTGAGACTCCTTATATTAAGACAATTACTCAACTATTTGGCGAAAGAATGATGGTTGCCAATGCAACAGGATGTTCTTCTATCTATGGAGGTTCGGCTCCTTCTACTCCTTATACATCAAACAAAGATGGCAAAGGTGTTGCTTGGGCTAACTCTTTATTCGAAGATAATGCCGAGTATGGTTTTGGTATGTCTTTAGCTGTTGACAAAATGCGTCAACGTATTTCAGAGAAGATGACTCAAGCTATTGCTGAGGGTGTTTCTGAAGATACTAAAATTGCTTTTACAGAGTGGATAGATACAATGAAAGATGCTTCTGTATCGCAAGCTGCTTCTGATAAAGTTATCGCTGCTTGTGAGAAAGAAAATTCTCAATTAGCTAAAGAAATTCTTGAGCATAAGCAATATCTAGTTAAGAAATCTGTATGGATTTTTGGTGGTGACGGTTGGGCTTACGATATTGGATACGGTGGATTAGATCACGTAATTGCTTCGGGCGAGGATGTTAATATTCTTGTTGTTGATACCGAGATTTATTCAAATACAGGTGGTCAGTCGTCTAAATCAACACCAATTGGTGCTGTAGCTAAGTTTGCAGCTTCGGGTAAGAGAATTCGTAAGAAAGATTTAGCTCAAATGGCAATGTCTTATGGATATGTTTATGTTGCTCAGGTTTCAATGGGTGCTAGTCAGGCTCAATACTTCAAGGCTATTAAGGAGGCAGAAGCATTCCCTGGACCATCAATAATTATTGCATACTCACCATGTATTTCTCATGGTATTAAAGGTGGTATGGGACGTACTCAGAACCAAGGTAAACAGGCTGTTGAGTGTGGTTACTGGCAAATGTTCCGTTACAACCCACAATTAGCTGAAGAAGGAAAGAATCCTTTAGTGATTGATTCAAAAGTTCCAGATTGGAGCAAGTTCCAAGGCTTTATCAACTCTGAGGTTCGTTATACTTCTCTTATTAAAGCATTCCCTGCTGAGGCTGGTGAATTATTTAAAGCTTCTGAGGATGCTGCTAAATGGAAATACAACCATTATATGAGATTAGCTGCAATGGATTATTCAAAAGAATAATCGACTAAATATTACTAAAGAGAGCCGTTGGATTTTTCAACGGCTCTTTTATTTTTAGCCAATTGCAAATCATAACATTTACGTAAACCACCAGTTATTCAATAAAAAGTTATAATTTTGCACTCAAATTAGTTTATGGGAAGAATAATAGGAATTGATTACGGTAGAAAAAGAACAGGTATAGCTGTTACCGATCCGATGAAGATTATAGCATCGCGCTTAGATACTCTATCATCGGTGACGGTAATTCCATTCCTAAAAGATTATATAGCCAAAAATGATGTGGAATGTATTGTTGTTGGTTATCCCAAGCAGTTAAACAATCAAGGATCTGAATCGTTAAAGTACATTAATCCGTTTTTACAAAAATTGGTTAAGGAGTTTCCTGATATGAAAATAGAACAGATGGATGAGCGATTTACATCTAAAATTGCATTCCAAACTATGATTGATGCTGGAGTTAAGAAAAAAGATCGACAGGATAAAGGTTTGGTTGATGGTGTTAGTGCAACAATTATTCTTCAGTCGTATTTAGATAAGATTAGCCATTTTTAGGATAATAGCTAAAGTAAAAAGTAAAAATAGAAACACCGCAAAGACGTTATGTTGCAAAGAATAATTTATTAAACAATCTCAGTGCATTATTGTCTTGGCGGAAAAATATAAAGTTAAAATATGAAATATCCGGTTTATTTATACGGAAACCCAGTATTACGTAAGGTTGCAGAAGATATCGATAAGAATTATCCAGAATTGGAGACTTTTATTGAGAATATGTGGGATACAATGTATTATTCAGATGGTGTTGGTTTAGCAGCTCCTCAAATAGGAAAATCTGTTCGTCTTTTTGTTATTGATGCAACTCCTTTCGAAGAGGATGAAGAAGCTTTGAAAGATTTTAAGAAAGTATTTATTAACGCTCATATTATTGAGCGAGAGGGTAGCGATGAATCTTTTAATGAAGGTTGTCTTAGTCTTCCAGGAATTAGAGAAGATGTAGTTAGAAAATCGCGTATTAGAATGCAATATCAAGACGAGAATTTTGTTGAACACGATGAGTGGTTTGACGGAATGGCTGCTCGCGTAATTCAGCACGAGTACGATCACTTAGATGGAATATTGTTTGTTGATCATCTTAAGCCTTTAAAGAAAAAAATGCTTAATAGTAAACTTAAGGCTATTTCAAAAGGTGATGTAAGAACTACTTATAAAGTAAAGATTTAAGATTATTAGTGTTTATCCAGAGAGAGATTTTCCTTAACTTAAGGGAAATCTCTTTTTTTTGGACAAAATTGTAAATAGAATACCTTTTAGCCTATTAACCATTGCGCTGATATTTGGAATATTACTGACCGATTATTTCAGTAATATATCGGGTTTAATGATGGTTTCTTTTTTGACATTTTTACTATTTGCATACGTCTTGTTAACTGTCTTATATCAAGATAAGCGAAAGATTGGTAATTTGTTTAGTGTTTTCCTTCTCTTGATAATTACTTTTGTAGCATGCGTTGATAGTGTCTCTTTTGGAAGAAAGAATGCATTAATATTGACCCCTCCATCAAATAAAATTGTATTTGCAGGCTTTGTTGAAGAGAAAAAAGTTAAGATTAACCATAATAATACTTACCTAGTTAAGGTTACGTATTGTAAAGAGCTTAAATATTTAGAGCGAAAGAAAATTATTGTCTACTCAAAAGCCGACTCAATAAATTCTATTTCGTTGGGTGATCAGATAATTCTTTCGGGAAAAGTGACAATGTTTGACAATCCTTTAAATCCAAATCAATTTAATTATAAGGAGTATCTGGCTCGAAAGGGTATTTATTACTCTCTTTATACACAGGATAGCAGTATTGTTAAAACAGGAAAGCAGATTTTATCTATTACCGTGATAGGTGAGAAGATAAGAGAATCTGTTATTAATTGTTTTGCCTCTTTTAATGTGGAAAAAAGTTCTGTTGGATTGTTTGCTTCTTTTGCCTTAGGTGATAAATCGTTATTAGATGACGATGTACGGCAAAGTTTTACAAACGCCGGAGTTATGCATGTTTTGGCTATTTCGGGTTTACATGTAGGTATTGTTTTTTTATTGCTTGATTCCCTTTTTTACATTTTACCCTCATTTAGACGTTCAATTTATGCTGCTATTATTATATCCTCTGTTTTATGGTGCTATGCTATAATAACAGGGCTCTCACCATCTGTTCAGCGGGCTGCTTTTATGTTTACAATTCTCTGTTTTGGAAGGACCTTCTCGAGAAATTCAAATGTGTATAATAGTTTGTTTTTTAGTGCATTTTGTTTGCTCGTTTATTCTCCCGATTTATTATTTGATTTAGGATTTCAATTATCATATTTAGCTGTTTTTAGTATAGTATATTTTCAACCGAAGATTTCGGGTATTTGGCGTCCAAAAAATAGGATTCTGAAAAGGTTTTGGGATTTAACCACTGTTGGATTTGCTGCTACTATTGGTACTGCACCATTATCGATTTTCTATTTTAATCAAATGCCAAACTATTTTATTATTAGTAATATTCTTATTATCCCTTTGGCAATTATCTCTTTGTATTCTGCATTAATTTTTATTGTTTTTAGTAAGGTTAGTTTTATTGCTTTTTATTTTGCAATAGTACTGGATAGGTTATTAATATGGTTTAACAATGTTACATCTTGGGTTGCTAATTTGCCTTATGCTGTAAGTAGAGATCTTTTTCTTTCGCAATTAGAGGTTGTTGCTCTATATTTTGTAATTATCTCAGTGGCATTATTTATTGCAAAAAGAACCTATAGTCGTTTGGTTTTTGTTTTTTTGTTTGTATTGTTTATGCTTGGGGTTGGAATATTCGATACTTATTTAAAAAATGAGAATTCTCAAATAATAGTTTATTCAACTTATCCTCATAGTTCAGTAGGCTTTAAATATAATAACTGTCATTATTTAACACATTCAATTCCTGATTCTGTTTTCAATAAAAAGTACAACTACAATATAAAAGGATTTGTTAATAATAATAGGTTGACTACTTATTTTACTGATAGTCTCAATAAATCAAAAGAAAACAATATTATCCGTAAATCGAAGTATTATATTACATTCTGTAATAAACGAATAATTATTTTAGATAAAAAGTTTAATAAAATAACAAGTTGGATTTCATCTATTAAGACAGATTATTTAATTTTGACCGCCGAGTATAAATGTGATATTCGAAAAACAATAACGTCTATTAACGCTAAATATCTTATATTAGACAGTTCTATCTCTGTTTACCAATCA
>Ga0193962_1001536_pt1 | contig 10752 bp, 12 predicted proteins | sample FB_5_MG_FD_140335 | JGI IMG/M metagenome (GOLD analysis project Ga0193962, IMG submission 140335) | Microbial mat bacterial communities from the Broadkill River, Lewes, Delaware, United States - FB_5_MG | ecosystem: Environmental > Aquatic > Freshwater > River > Microbial mats | place: USA...
AGCAATTATTAGGAATTACGCAAATAAATGATGCTGTTAATTTATTAGATCAGCAAACTCAAGAAAACGCATCAATTGCTAGTCAAACATATGAGATTGCAACAAAAACTGATACAATAGCAAAATTAGTTGTAGATGATGTGAATGAGAAAGAATTTACAGGAAAAAATTAAAATATAGTTTAAAAAAAGGAAGTTTATTTTAAAGTATTTTCCAAACTTTCTTTGATTTTACTTGGATCTGAAAAGTGATCACCTTTTATTATGAACTTTCCATATCCATCTCAAGAGCAATTTTCAAAAAACTTGTAAACGCAACATTATCAAAAGTGAGTGATTCATCTAAATTCTTTTTCATATCATCTAGAATTTTTGTGTAATGTTCATAAAATTCAAAACTTGGTCTTGGTTTATAGATACAATCTTTTAGTTCAAAATACTTGATGATGTTTTTTGTTGTAGTTGGTTTGATGAAGTATTCGCTGTGTCTGTTGATGCAGTAGGGTGCTACACTTATGATGGTCCATTTTGCTAGGTTGTATTGGGATAAAAACTCTACAAGACCTTCAAAACCTTCTTTTTTATCTCCGTATAATAGTTCGTATATTTCGATGCTAAGCATGTCTTTTTCGTATGAGTTTAAGCTAGATATTGCATCTTTTAGTTTGAGTTTATCAAAAAGAGAGACCATCACTGCTTTTTGGACTGTTTTAAAAAAGCCCTCTACTAAAAGTTTTGGATTTGAGAAGTTTTCTTTTTTGAGTGCTTCTTTTGCGAATGCTTCTAGTTTTTTTGGATTGAACTTTTTTATTTGTGGAAAAAACTGTTCATCTTTAAAACCTGTGGAATATCTATGTAAAAACTCTGATTCTAAATCTTGTAATTTTTTTAAATACATCGTTACTCTTTAATTTAATATTATAAGCAGCTATTTCTATTTGTAAAATCTTTACCTCTTTTTTAGCTCACTCATTTTACTTTTTTTTTGCTATTGTTTGCTTAAATTCTTGATACTCATTTGGATTATTAAGTTAAGTAAGATAGAATTACATCTAAATGAAGGATAAAAATGAAAAATGAAAATGATAAAAAAATAGCAAACAATAAAAAAGCTTTCTCTTTGATGGAGTTGATGGTTGTTATCATCATTTTAGGTCTTTTGGCATCATTTGTACTACCAAGTTTGACAGGAAAAAGTGAAGATGCCAAGGAGAAGTTAGTGTGTTTACAGATGAAAAGCATTGCTCAAGCTCTCAAAATGTATAAAATTGATAACTCATCATATCCTTCTACGGAAGAGGGACTTCCTATAAAATATTTTGAAGATGAGAAACTTCCAAAAGATAGCTGGGGAAATAACTATATCTATACTTTTGATGAGAATAATTTTGATCTTATTTCACTAGGTGCCAATAAAAAAGAGGGTGGTGAAGACGATATTTACTATAGTAAGTGTGATGAAAAATAGTCTGTGAAAAATATTAAAGCATTTACATTTTTTGAAATCATCATATCTATTATTTTAGTTTCAATATTATATGGATTTGCTATGAATAGTTTTCATACTTCGTCAGATAAAAAACAGATAGACACTACGCTTATAAATTTAAAAAAAGAGTTACTTTCTTATGAGTATGAAAATAGTATAAAAATATATTGTGACAAAGAAGATCTGGGTTGTTTTGTATTTGTTGACGGAGTAGAGTTAGAAGAAAAAATGCCATCGCTTTTTCAAGAAGAGCCTACAGTTTATAAGTATAATGAAAACTTAGAACTTATCGATTTTGAACCTTTAGAGTTAGATAGAATTGAATCATATAGTATAATTTTTGAATATGGATGTGATAAATATAGAAAATGTACAGAAACTATCGTATTTGAAAGAGATGGTGGATATATTTTCAATGATATATATACTCAACCCATTTTGGTACAAGATACAAGTGAGATAATGAACTATTTTCAAGATAAAGTTCAAGAGGTAAAAGATGCTTTTTAAATATACAGGATTTGATAAAAATGGTATAAAAGTAACCAACAAAATAGAATCAAAATCACTTGAAATGGCAAAACAACAACTCAAACAACAAAAAATAATTTATACCAAAATAGATGAAGACAAATTTCATTTTTGGGACTCAACCTTTTTTAAGAAAAAAACAAAACTCAAAGCGCTGGTTCTCTCAACTATCACAAGAGATCTTAGCATATATTTAGATGCGGGAATATCACTACTAAACGCAGTAAAACTTTTAAGTCAAAGATATAAAAAAGACAAAAAACTCAATCCTTTTTTTATCTCTATTATCTCCTATCTCGATGAAGGGAAAAATTTTTACACAAGCTTGCAAGAGCAACAGGTGATAGAGTTACCAGAATTTTATCTTCAATCTGTCAAAATAAGTGAAGATGGAGGAATCTTACAATCAGTTTTAGTAGAACTTGCTGATTATTTAAAAGAACAAGATAAACTGAATAAACAAATAAGTTCAGCGATGGCATATCCTATGTTTATCATAGTAGTATCGTTTCTAATGGTTGGTTTTATGTTGAGTTTTATTGTTCCTAAAATAACAGCAGTGTTTGAACAAAATGGGCAATCCTTACCTGTAATGACTAAATTTGTGATAAATGCAGGAGATTTTGTCACAAATTATTATCATCTTATTATCTTTTGTATTTTTGCAACTATCACACTCTTTGCTTATATGATGAAAAAATATAGTAGATTCAAATACACTATTGATACTTTTATATTAAAGATTCCTTTTATTGGTAAGCTTATTGAGATAGGGGAGTTAAGTCGTTTTGCATATATGAATTCTATCTTAATAAAATCAGGGATACCTATAGTGCAGTCTTTTAAATTAGGGAGTAATATTTTAAAAAATAGTGTTATCAAAAAACTTTTTACAACGGCTAGTTTGGAAGTTGTTGAGGGGAAAAATCTATCGACGATATTAGATAAAAGTGAAGTATATACTATAGATATAGCATTTATTCAAGCAATTTCTATAGGGGAAGAAACGAGTTCTTTAAGTGTAATTTTACAAAATCTCGCCGAATTATATACGACACAAAATAAAGATAAAATAGCTATATTTTTGACTCTTCTCGAGCCTATGTTTATGCTTATCGTTGGTGGATTGATTGGATTTATTGTGGTTGCTATGTTATTGCCTATTTTTAGTATGAGTTTGGGATAAAATTAATGCGAAAAAAAAAGGCGCAAAAAAAAGGTATTGTTTTACTCCTAACACTATTTTTTATCTCAGCAATTTCTGTTTTAATCTTGCAAAACCTGGATGATTCAGAATCTTTTATAAAAGAGATTACATATGATACACAACTTATTCAGTTGAAAATTACTCAAAAAAATATAGAAAATGAGCTCATCACCCTCATCAATAAGAATAAGGAAAATATTATAAAAACATTAGACAAAGGCGACGAGATTTCTTTTTTGCCTTTGTCTTTTAAAAATATCGATGTTTTTATAGGCTTAAGCGAGTATTTTGATAATCAATGCAATCTTAATAAAATAGAAAATGAAAATGATCTAAGAATCTTATGTGATGATGGTGATGTTTTTGTTTCTATTGTTGATATGAGTACATTTCTAAGAAATTTAAAAGAGTATTCTCCTATTACTTCAGAACAACAGCTTTTATATGTTATTGAACAGTATGAAAAAAAATCTCGTGACGATTCTCTGCGCTTGATGAGAGATCGATTTTCTTATCTCACAACAGATGAAAATGAAAGATATTTGCAGTGCGATTTTGAGATTCGTTTAGTAGATGGGATCACTTCAACGGGACAATTTATATTTAAAATAGGAAGCGACAGTGTTATAAGTAGCTATACTATTTTGAAATAGATAATTTTTAGTAAAAATACAATGAAAAAAATGTATAATAAAAATAAAATAAGGAAAGGGAGGAATAAAATTTGGCACAAATAAATAAAAAGAATATTTTCCTCCATTCTCTTAGTAGTTTCGATACAAATGAAGAAGTAAATATAATCTTATCTCCTGAACTATATTGGGTCAGAGTTTTTAATCTCCCTCTTGAAAGTAGCAAACAAGTTTTAAATGTAATACCTAGTTTATTTGAAGAGTTTATAGATATCGCAAATAAAATATTTTATGTAAAAAAACTTTCAAAAAACAGATATATCGCTTTTGCATATGATGAAAGTACACTTATATCAACCATTCAAAATGCAGGTTTATCTTTTGAAAATATAAACAAGATTTATTTTTCACAAATAGAATTTTTAGATGTGATAAATTCTATGGATACACCTTATATCAAAATTGACGATTGTTTATTTTCTTTGGTAGATGATGTTTTGGTTAAGATTCCTAAAAATATCAAAATAAGTAGATTTAACAACATTGATATCCAAGCGGTCAAACTCTCAAAAGATTCTATTTCGATTAATGCTACTTCAAAATATATCAACAATAAAACAGCAATCTTCTTCTCTATAATTTTAGCAACTTTGAGTTTTTTCTTTTTAATAAAAACTTTTGTTCATTATCATATTGTTGAAGAATATGAAACCAAAACATCACAAATAAAAAATACTGGGAATAGTTCTCTTTCTAGCTTACAGTTAAAGTCTATAATAAAGAGATACGATAGAACATTTTTAGAGCAGGTAAAGATTCGAGGATTATTTGAATATGTTTTAGATATAAAAAAATATTTTATGGTACAAATAATTTCTATTTCGTATGAAAATAAAACATTACAATTAAGACTTTCAAATAATAGTTCTGATAAAGGATTGGGAAATAAGATACAAAAATTTATAGATAAAAAATATGATAAGAGTACGATCAAGAGTTATGAAAAATACTTTCTAGTGGAGATAAAGTTATGAAAAAGATAAATGCAATGAATATTTTATTATTTAATATTATAGTGTTTGTACTTTTAGTAATTTTATATTTAAGTACATTTTCGAGTATAAATGATGCAAAAAACTATCTTATAGAAACTCAAAGTCTTTATGCGAGTTATAAAAACTCAAAAGAAAGTTTATTGGTAAAAAAAGATGTGATTCTTCATCTAAAAAGTATATCAAAAAAATTGAATATCAATAATATGAAGATTGAGCAAAAATCTAAAAAGGTTGTTATTTATTTCAGTAGTTTTGATTTGAAAACACAAGAGAAGCTACTCAATGAAATTTTCAATGAAAGATTCATCATACTAAAGTGCAAAATTGGAAAAAATACAACGATGATTGAGATAGGTACAAATTAATGAAAAAGCTTTTAAAATATTTACTCTACTTAGTTCTTTTTTGTTTCATGATGATTGTTTTTTTACCAAAGTTAAATATATATTATCTTGGACTTGAAAAGCTACAAGCATCAAAAGTAAAGTTAGTTGCTCAAAATGTAGAAGACAATTATATCTCATTTGATATAGAAAATTTAGATGCTTATTTTAATAGTATAAATGTAGCCAAAATAGAATCTACTTCAATCCATACCTATATATTAAGTAGCTCTTTGACTCTTTCAAATATTAAAGCAAATGATGTATTGAAAACATTTATACCAGAATATATTAAAAAAGTAACTATTTCTCATAATCTATTTAAAGATCCATTTCAATTAGACTTGCAACTCCTTTTTAAAAAAGGGAATGCCTTTGGGCATATAGATTTAGTGAAAAACAAGATTGTTATCAATCTTGATGTGTCGAATACTTTTATAAGAAAATATAAAAATATCACTAATAAATTCAAAAAAAATGGAAAGTATTATACTTATGAATACCAATATTGATCTAAATATCTTACTCAAAAAGTTACTCCCTTTTATAATCATAGTTTTGCTTGCTATGGTTATAAATCTTATTATCTTTTTATTTTTACCAAAAGTTCACTTTGCTGATAAAAGTCCTGAAACAAAGGTGATCGAATATATTAAATACAAATTTAAAGAGAACTTTGAAGAGAGTTCAGATGAGAAACATAAAAGTGGATTGGAGACACAAAATAGTAATACAAAAAAAGAGTATGAGCTTATCTCAAATATTGTTTTAAAATTGATCTATAAAGAAAAAGAGCATAGTGGATGGATAGTTATTTCAGAGAAATCTTCTACAGAGAGTAATATTTTAGGGGTAGATGATGAGTTCAATAGTTATCGATTGAAAAAGATTTTTGGTACTTATGTAGTGTTTTCCAAAAATGCAAAAGAGTATAAACTGGTATTAAGTACAGAAAATGCAAAATCGTCAAATACTGAAGACAAACAAGCTATATTTAGTATTAGGAAAATAGATGATCAGTATCAATTAAGCCGAGGGTTGTTGAATAGTTACACTAAAGATAGTAAAAAAATATGGAAAGAGATTTCAATTAGAGAGATCAAAAAAAATGGTAAAATTGATGGTTTCAAGATCTTGAGAATTAAAAATAAATCAGTATTTTTAGAGTTAGGTTTAAAACAAAACGATATTATTAAAAGTGTGAATAATATAAAGCTAAAAAGTTATGCCGATGCTTTTAATCTATACAAAAAAATAGATAAAGTAAAAAATATCAAGTTTGTAGTACTTAGAGGAGATAAAGAGGTGGAATTAGAATATGAAATTGAATAGAATAATAGTAGGTATACTATTAAGTATACTTATAAATGGAAACCTATTTGCAAAACAAGAAGTTGTTATCAACTTTAAAGATTTGGAGATAAATGATTTTATTAAAACCACAGCAAGAATTTTAGATAAAAATATTTTACTCTCTTCAAGTATTAAAGGGAAAGTGGAGTTTGTTACGAATAAAACGATTTATAAAGAAGATATTTTAAATATTTTAATTTATGTTTTGGAATCTAAAGGATTCACTCTCATTGAAGATGATGATATCTTACGAGTTATAAAACTCAATGATGCGGCAAAATATAATGTTCCTGTATATAATAATAGTGATTCGTCAAATAAGTTTATGATGGTTACTGAAGTTTTTAATATTGATCATGCAAATGTGGATTATGTGAGTTCTAAAATAAGACATCTTATTAGTAAAAGTGCCAAACTTGTAAGTGATAAAGAATCAAATGCAATTGTTTTAACAGATTTTTCTACAAATATAAATACAGTAAAAGAAGTTATCTCGATGATTGCAAAAGATTCAAAAAAAGAGATAGAGATCGTAAAACTTGATAATATTCAAGGATCTTCTATCCTGTCTGATTTACAAAGTGTATCAAAAGCAGTATTTGATGAAAAAATAGAGAAAGAAAAAGTTGCTATTTTATTAAATAAAGATACAAATTCTATTATGTTTGTGGGAAAAAAAGAAAATGTTACTTTTTTGGTGAAGTATCTTAAAGATATAGAATCTAAAGGAAGTCTGATAGAAAAAACTGTAGAGGTTATAGGTTTAAAAAATGCAGAATCAACAAATGTACTTACTATTTTAAAAGGTATTATTGAACAAAAAGTATATAAAGATCAAAACAACAAACCATTTGCATCTGCCGATGAAGAAGCAAACTCTATCATTTTAATGGGACCAAAAGATGAACTAGATTATTTTACAAAACTTATTGATAAACTTGATGTTGATAAGCAGCAAGTTTATGTAAAAGCTAGAATTATAGAGATCAGTGAAACTGGTACTTCAAATATGGGTATTGAATATGGAATAGAAGGTTTATCAAGCGGAGGAGACGGGGCTTTGACTTTTGCTGGAAACTTTGGTGGACCATCTGTTGCATTGAGTGAGGCAGCATTAAATACAATTGATTTACCAGATGTAAGCGATGGCTTGGTATTGGGTGCCTCTATCAACCTTCTCAAACAAAATTATGCTTTGGATTTGGTAAGTGAGCCATCTTTGTTGTGTATTAACAATAAAGAAAGCTCAATATATGTAGGGGAAACAAGATCGATATCTTCAGGAACAACTGTAGGTACAACAACAACGACAAACTACACAAGAGAGGATATAGGTCTCACACTTAAAGTAAAACCTAGAATATCAAATGGAAATAAGGTAACGCTTGAAATCACAGCAACGATGGAAGATGTTACAGAGACAAATGGAAGTAGCGAACAACCAAATACAAATAAAAAAGAAGTAGTCACAACTGCAATTGTTACCAATGGTGAAAGTGTAATCTTGGGTGGATTAACCAAAAATAAAAAAGAATCAACAGAATCAAAAATCCCTTTCTTTGGGGATATTCCTTTGTTAGGTGGATTATTTAGAAATAGTAGTGAACTCAATGATAAGATAAATTTAGTGATTATTATCACCCCTTATATTATCCCAACATCAGAAGATTTGTCTTATATTCGTAATCAACTTGCTGAATTAAAAATAATTGAAGATAAATATACAAAAGATGTACAACTAAAATTGGATAAATTAAAATTAAAAGAAAAAGCCAGTGATCTACAAAGAGATGAAGAGAAAATGGACTTATTAATAAAAAGTGAAGAATTAAATAAAGAAATAGAAGAATTTGAAGAAGATAAAAGAAAGTATGAAAATAAAAAGAGTCAAAAAAACCCCAAGAATAAGTATGAAAATCAGCTTCTTCATGAACAAAGACTTCATGAGATGTTTGGTATATAATTATGTTGGATTTAGAAGAGATACATAATTTACACTTAGAGATAGAAGAATATCCAAACTATCATTTAGCACTTAAAAGTTTTGTTCTTTTTTCATCTGTAGATGAGGTGGATATCATCTGTATATCAAAAAAACACATCAGTGTTTCTTTTGATTATTTATCAAAAGAGACGCATGAGTTAGAGATAGTATTTCTAGATGAGGTCTCATTTGAAAAGCTTTATACAAAAGCAATCGAATCTTTAGCCGATAAAAGAATGTCAGATATTACACAGACTACAGAAGACACAATGATAGAAGAAGATGATATAAATATTTCTGAGTTTCTCAAAACATCAGCAGATATTATGACAGATGAGGGCTCTGCTCCTATTATTAAGTTTGTGAACTCACTCTTTTATCAAGCGATCAGGAAGAAATCTTCAGATATACATATAGAACTTCACGAATTTAAAGGTGAGGTGAGATATAGAATCGACGGAGTTTTAACAAAACATATCGAACTCGATAAAAATGTAATGTCATTGGTAGTAAGTAGAATCAAAGTTATTTCAAATTTGGATATCAGTGAAAAACGAGTTCCCCAAGATGGAAGAACAGCTATCAAGATTTCAGGAAAAACTTTAGATATAAGAGTTTCTATTTTACCTACTTTTTATGGTGAGCGTGTGGTTATGAGAATTTTGATGCAAAGTGAAGATATCCTTACTTTGGAAAACTTAGGAATTGCTGACTCTATTACAACTCAATTATCCCATTTAACACAAAATTCGTATGGAATGATTTTGGTAACAGGTCCTACGGGAAGTGGTAAATCAACTACTTTACATTCACTTTTACAAACTCTAGAAACACCTGAAAAAAATATCATCACAGTTGAAGATCCAGTAGAGTATAAGAGTGATCATATTAATCAGATTCAAGTAAATGAAAAAGTTGGTCTTACCTTTGCCTCAGGTTTGAGAAGTATTTTGCGTCAAGATCCAGATGTTATTATGATAGGGGAGATAAGGGATAGTGAAACGGCTTCAATAGCAATCCAATCAGCTTTGACAGGTCACTTAGTATTTTCTACACTTCATACAAATAGGGCAACAGCTGCGATAACTAGACTTATAGATATGGGGATTGAAAGATTTTTGATTTCTTCTTCTATTTTGGGAGTAATGGCACAAAGATTAGTAAGAGTCTTATGTAATGATTGTAAAGAACAAAGTAGTTTATCCTTACACTATACAGAACAATATAAAATTCCTCATGGTAATGTTGTGTATGAAGCCAAAGGGTGTTCAAAATGTAATTACACAGGATATAAAGGAAGAAAGGCGATTGCAGAATTATTTGTGATCACAGCTGAAGTGAAGCAGGAACTTCAAGATACTATTGATGATGAAAAACTACTGGAGATTGCGATAAGAAATGGGATGATAACCTTAAGTTCTCAATTGATAGATATGTTGAAAGAGGGAACCACATCTTTAGATGAGGTTATACGAATAGGTATCAAGTAGAATAACAATGCAAAAAGCGATATCATTAATAGAAGTACTTATTTCTATCATACTTATAACAGTTGTGATTGTAAGTATACTTCAAATGAAAAATAATAATCTATTTTTTTTGGATAAGTTTAAAACAAGCTCACAAAACAATAGCTATATAGGTTTAGCAGTTCAAGATAATACAGATGATACAAAAAAAAATGAAAATATATATTTAGATAAGATGGTAGATTTTGGCGATGATGATATAAGTATCGAACTTAAAAAATATAAAATCACACGGAAAACTAAACAACTAAAAGATATAGAGATACCTAAAAATGATTATATCAAAATTGTAAGTGTCGTAGAAACAGAGTATATTTTGATTCAAGAAGCTCACAATATAAAACAAAATTTTTACACTTTTAAGTTAGAGTAATGAGTATGAATAAAAAAGCATTTTCATTAATCGAAGTTTTGATATCAATAGCTTTATTTTCTATCATTCTTCTTTTTTTATATGATACTTTGGATATCACAACAAAAAGCAATCAATTCTATACAAAAAAACTACAAGAGAAGAGAGACAAAAATGAGATCAAAAAACTTCTTTTTTTAGACTTGGCACATAAAGAGAGTAGTGAAGTAGTTTTTAC